>JGI24701J34945_10001534_pt1 | contig 11568 bp, 11 predicted proteins | sample TergutTh196P3_FD_34945 | JGI IMG/M metagenome (IMG submission 34945)
ATTTGTTCCAGTCGTCCTTGCTGTCGAACCAGGGATCATCCCAGGGGTCTTTGATAAAGGCGGAGGTTGTACTCCAGCCCAAACTTAAAGTGGGGGTCAGTGAAAACGCCTGCGCTCTGCGCGCGCTTTGCAGCATCATTATGCTCAGCCGCAGCTCCTGAATGTCCGGCTTTGCCGAAGACGCCTTCGATATAAATTCCGCAACATCAAGAGGAATAAAATCGGTCTGTTCATCAACAGGAACAAGTTCAAACGGCGTATCATAGTCCATTCCCAGATACATAGCAAACTGCGCCATGGAAAGTTTAAGCCCGTTTTCAACCTGATCTATAACCGGCCGCATGTTCTCTCTTGCAACCTGAGCCTGCAGCAGGGTCAATTCAGGCGCAAGGCCTGCATTGTAATTTGCCTGTGCTATCTGCACCTGCCTTTCAATATTTTCAAAACTCCCCCGCAATAGGGCGATGTTTTCCTGCAGCAGCAGCATATTGTGATATGCCTTGCGCACATCGCGTTCAAGCTGCGCCCTGGCCTTTTCGTAACTGATCATTCCGCCTTCGTAGTCCAGACGCAGGCGCCTCATGTTTTCGAACATTGCGATATTGATATTCAGTGAAGCCTGAATTGACCCTGCGACATGCCATTGGGGAATGTCGATAGGATCGCTGACAAAAAATTGGGGGCCAAGGGTGCCGCTAATCCCATTGTATGTAATTGGTGTTCCGGAACCAGGAACGGGTACTGTGGCAGAAGTCTGACCTTGTTCATTGTCTCTGATCAGGGTGCCGGCAGCCGTAACACTCGGAATAAATTGATTCCACGAAAGATCCGAAGCGCGCTTTCTTGTTGATGTACCGATTCGGGAAGCTTCCAGGCTAAGATTGTTTTTTATTGCCCGTTCAACAGCTTCATCGGGGCCAATCAGTAAGGCTTCCGGCGAAGCCTGCCCCTCCTGAGCGGGCAGGGCGGCGCATATCAGCGCGCCCAAAAACAAGACCGCATACACCGGACGTCCAAGTCCGCTTGTATTCCTTTTTCCAAGGCTCATAATGTGACTCCTTCTTCTGGCCCGCATAACGCGCTGCCATTATTCCAAGGCATGCAAAGCACTGCCGGGCGGCACTTACATTCGCTCCGCCTATTATTGCGATTGAAGAGATAATAGCATTTTTTCATAATTGTTTAAATCCCCTTAGGCCCAAAGTAATAAAACGGAATAAAGAACGAATATCAGTATTTTTTACACTTCCCTCTTTTCCGAATCTGATCAATGTATTGATAATCAAAAACAGTATCCAGTGCGAAACATGCTGTTTTTCAATTTCTTCGCAGATCATAATCGGCTCAATTTCAATGTCTACAAAAAGCTTGAAATATTCTTCCATCTCCTTCTCGGATTTGCCAATGTCCAGTTTTCTTGTACGAAGCCAATCAAGGGCTGTAAGAATTTCCGATCGTGAACGCAGGTAAACGGCGATGGAAAAAATCCCAAGATAAAGCTGCTCGGCAGGTTTTGGGGATAACCCGATTCCCTGCCGGGCAAAGTCCAGTATCCGCTTGAACTCGCCTATGAAAAGACGGCGGATCATATCTTTCCTGTTCTTAAAATGTCCGTACAGGCTGCTTTTGGAAAGCCCCAGCCGCTGGGCAACCATTTCCATTGACGCCCCCCAGGGGCCCGCCTCGGCTACCGCTTCGGCGACAGCCCTGAACAACGGCTCAGGCTCAGTGTTACCGAATGTGCTGTCGATCTGCTTTTCCAGTGCTGCAAAATTCAGGGGAGCTATTACGTCTGTTCCATAACCGAGCCCATATTCAATTTTTTTACATATTACGGTGACGACTCTTTGGGTTACTTCTTCGGACGGGTCGTTATCAAAAGATTTTACGGACTTATGGAATTGCGCCATAAAAAAAGACAGAGTGGCGAAGACTGTGTTCATTAACAAGCGGCTGTCTGCCTTTGTACGGGCAGAAGTATATTTATTTTTGAAGATTTGATGCAGCGCCTCCAAATCCAAACCCCTTGATCTGAGCATGGCTCCGGTTGTGTCTGCGCCGGGATTCCGGTTGTATATATTGATAAGGGAGTAGATGAAAGCGTGTACGTTTTCGGCATAAAAAAGAGCCACGCTGCGCAATACTGCATAAATTGCCTCATTCGGGGCTTTTTCCTGCATCGCCAGCTTGTAGTCTGCTAAAATGAAAGCGGTAAAATCATCAAAAAAGCGCTCTGTCATTGCCTCGGTCAGGGACTGTTTGTTTGAAAAATGCCGGTAGAGGGCGGGCTTGCTTACGCCCAATTCCCGTGCAAGCTGGCTGAGACTTGTTTTTTGATAGAAATTGCGCCCCCATACCTTGAACGCCGCATCAACGATTTCTGCCTTTGTCATCTTTTTTCCAATTCGTGCAGTTTCATAAGATTTCGTAGAAATATTATGAAACTGCCTGGTCTGGCCGCAGGCCAGACCGGTTACCGAACGGTCGGTAACACTACTATAACAACTTAAAAATAAAAAGGCAACAGTTTCTAGTCGATATGTCTGCCGTATTTTATTGGGGTTTCCTTTATCAATATACCGTTTTCATCATAGGTTTTTTCTATTCCGTGCATTTCGCCATGAACATAAGGAGTTTCTTTCTCCAATTTTCCGTTTTTATAATATGACCTGACCATTCCGTTTAATTTATCCTGTTCATAAAAGCCTTCAAAGCTAAGTGTGCCGTTTTCGTGATAGTATCTTGCCGGCCCTTTTTTCCAGCCGCCTTCATAACAATGTTCACTCTGTAATACGCCGCTTGAATGATAACGCTTGTTTACTCCCTCTTTATAACCCTGTTCATGCGGCGTTTCTTCCATGATGCTGCCATTGTAGTGGTATTCTTTTACTGTTCCATGTATTTTGCCATGCTGATATAGAGTTTCGCTGCTTAACGTGCCCTTTTCATAATATGTCTTTTGCACTCCATGTATTTCACCTTGATGATACGGAGTTTCACTGAATAATCTGCCCTTTTCATAATACGATTTTTCCGTTCCTTCCTGCTTGCCTTGTATATATGGAAACTCCAGGCTTAATCTGCCGTTTTCGTAATATTCTTTTTTTGTGCCCTCTATCCGGCCTTGCGCATACGGAATCTCGTATTCAATTTTTCCATTGGGATGATACACATAAACCATGCCTGTAACGGGCTGCTCCCTGTAAAACCAGGTGTCTCCGTTACGCCGCAGCTCATGGTAAGTGTACTGCCCGCTTTTTTGCTGTTTATTTTGCGGCGCGCTGTCAGGCGCAGCTTGCCTTCTTTTTTTTATATATTTGTCCACAAAGGAAATTACAGGCAGCCTTCCGAAAAACACTCCCAATAATCTAAGGTGGACAACAAAAATTAACAGGAAAAATTGCAGTATGCCCTTTTTGTTCACATGCTCTCCTGCTTGCCATCAACATAGGAAACTTCACGCAGCAGGCTGCCGTCTTCCCTGTAGATTTTTTCTATTCCGTGTTTTTTGCCATTTGCATGGGAGATTTCGTAGTACAATTGGCCGTTTTCGTAATAATATTTTTCTGTTCCTTCGTGTTCTCCTTGCAAATAAGAAACCTCTTCCCTCAGGCTGCCGTTTTTGTACCAGGATTTTTCTGTCCCCTCTTTTTTATCCATGTTATAAGGTTTCTCGTAATTTAGCGTGTTGTCATAATTCCAGCATTTTTCCACCCCGTGCTTTTTGCCCTTATTATGGGGTTTTTCATACATTGGAGCGCTGTTTTTATAGTATGTTCTGGAAACTCCGTCCAATTCACCCTGATTATACGGATTCTCTTCCCAAAGGCTGCCGTCCCTGTAAAAATATTTTTCCATGCCTTCTTTTTTACCATGCATGTGGGGGCTTTCACGCCGCAAGCTGCCATCTTCGTAATATTCTTTTTCAATTCCTTCTTTTTCGTCTTCGGCAAATTGCACTTCTTCGCATAACGTTTCGTTTTCACGGTATTTTTTTCTTGTGCCGTTCTTTTTGCCTTGTTTATAAAATGCTTCTTCTTTTAACGAGCCGTCTTCGTAGTAATCTTTTCGTATTCCGTCAGCCGCATCTTGTGTAAAAGGAATCTCACATTCCAATATGCCGTTTTTATAATACCCACTGTATATTCCCTCGCGCTTATCCTGCCTATATGGAGTTTCCCGTTCTAACCGGCCGTCTTCATGGTAATATTTTTTTTCTGTTCCGTCTTTTTTGCCCTGTATATAAGGCGTTTCATGCGTTAATCTGCCGGCTGGATCATAGAATTTATGAAGACCCTCTTTTTTGCCCTGCTCATGGGGTTCTTCCCACATTATTTTGCCGTTTGGCCAATAATGTTTCTCAACGCCGTCTATCTCGTCTTCTCTATAGGGAGTTTCCTCCAGAACTGTGGCATCGTAATCGTATCTTTTTGCTATTCCATCACGCTTGCCATTTTTATAGGGTGTTTCCTCTTGTAAGATTTTTAAGAAGGGAAGGGGCAAAAGCATTTTATCTGATGAAAAATATTCTTTTTCTACTCCTTGTTTTTCATTGTATTTGTATGGAGTAATACGCTTCAATCTGCCGTTTTCGTAGTACTCTTTTTCCAGGCCATGCATTTGCCCGTTTTTATACGAAGTTTTTTCTGCGAGCTTACCGTTCTTGTGGTATCTTTTTTCAACCCTGTTTCCTTTCTCTTCGTCCTGCGAAAAAAAGGTTTCACGTGTGCCGCCGTCATACGTTTTTGATACGGCTTTGCCTTCCCGCTTGCCCTGTCTATAGGGAATTTCTTCCCTTAAATTACCGTAATGATCATAGAGTTTTTGCACACCGTCTATGACATCCTGTTTATAGGGCGTTTCTGACTGTATGGTACCAAGATCATAAAGTTTTTCTACGCCATCTTTCTTGCCCTGTTTATAATGGGTTTCGGATTGTATGCGCCCGCTTCCGTCGTGGTAGCGTTTTTCTACGCCGTCTAACACGCCCTGTTTATACGAGGTTTCGGATTTTAGATAACCGCTGTCATAGTGGAGTATTTCCACACCGTCTATTTCGCCCTGGTTGTAAGGAACTTCCGCCTTTAGCCCGCCGTCCAGGAAGTATGCGCGGAACAGACCCGTTGCCGGTTTTTTTTGATAGACCATAAGGTCGCCGTCTTCCACCAGGTCTTCAAGATTAAACTCGTTTTTCATCTTCTAACTCGCCGTTTTCACGATAGAATTTTTCCACGCCGTCCAATTTGCCGTTTTTATAGAAGCATTCGTATTTTAATTGACCATTATCATGATAGCCCTTGCATACGCCATCCATCTCGCCTTGTTTATAATTTATTTCTTCGTACAGTATGCCGCTTGAATAATACCTTCTATATAACCCGTCGAGTTTGCCCTGTTTATAGGTACATTCCTTTTCCATTTTACCGTTGTCAAAATAGCTTCTGTTTATGCCGTCCAGCTCGCCTTCGTTATACGAAGTCTCAGTGAATAAGCTGAAATTTGTATAGATATGATAGGTTCTATCAATACCATGGCGCTCGCCGTTCTTGTAAGAATACTCCTCTTTCAACTGGCCCTTTTCTGAGTAGTGCCTGACAAACCCGTGTCTCTTGCCCTGTTTGTAGGAATCCTCGGATCCCAGGCGGCCGTCTTTATACGAATACCAGCTTTTAATTGTTCCATCCAATTCATCTTGTTTATAGGGAGTTTCCGAACATAGTTCATCGTCGAAGTCATAGTGCTTTTCTACTCCATCTTTCTTGTTCTGCTTATAAGGAGTTTCAGTATGCAATTGGCCGTTGTCACGATATTTTTTCGCTATGCCGTCTTTCTCGTCCTGTTTATACGGAGTTTCAGCAAATAATTTGCCGTTTCCATAATACTGCGTAACCATTCCTTCGATAGAATCTTGTTTGTAGGGGACTTCAAGCCATAAAGTGCCGTCGGCAAAATAGTGTCTTTCCCATCCATCTTTTTTTCCCTGCTTGTATGGAACTTCCTCTTTCAGCGCGCCATTTTCGTAATACTCTTTTGCCGCTCCATCTCGTATGCCAAGTTTCCACGGCGCTTCCGTATGCAGCGCACCGTTTTCATTGTACTGTTTTTCTACTCCGTCCTTCTCGCCATCAATATATGATATTTCGGCTTTCAAATTTCCGTTTCTGTAATATTTTTTTACTGTTCCGTTTTCTCTGTCCTGTTTGTATGGAATCTCATCCGCCACATCACCGTTTCTACGGTATGTTTTTGCAAGGCCTTCTTTTTTGCCCAGCACATACGGAATTTCGTGCCATAATTCGCCGCTGGGATAATAGTCGCAGAATACACCGTCTTCGGGCGCCATATACTTTAATATAAGTGAACTGCGTTTACCTTAACAAGCAAGCGTTTTTGCAATTCAGGCGGTGCTTGGTGGCGAGAATCACCAGGGATTCATATCAACAGCTAATATTGCCCCCAATTATTGTTAAAAACCACCAATTATTGCCCCCAATAATTGACAAAAACAAACAATGCAAAATATAATACGATAATGACAGAATATATACCCAGAAAAATTGATTTAGACTTACTGGAATGGAAAGATTCGACAGATCGCAAGCCGCTATTGATGCGTGGGGCACGGCAGGTGGGTAAGTCATGGGCTGTGCGTAATTTAGGCGGAAGTTTTGAAAATATTCTTGAAATTAACTTTGAAAATAAGGATTTTGCCGGTGCAAAAAGGGTATTCGAAAAACATTCAAATCCGCATTTAATTTGCGATGAACTTTCGGCGCTTTATGACAAACCTGTAAAGGCAGGAAAAACCCTTCTATTTCTGGATGAAATACAAGCCTGTGCTGATGCTATTTCCTCTTTGAGATATTTCTATGAACAAATGCCCGAACTGCATATTGTTGCGGCAGGTTCATTGTTGGAGTTTGCCCTGCAGAGAATTCTTTCGTATGCCGTTGGCAGAATACGTTCCATGTATATGTATCCGTTCTCGTTTGAAGAATTCTTACTTTCCCAAAAGCGAAGTCTACTGCTGGAAAAATTATCAACGGCATCTCCCGAAAACCCAGTATCAGATGAAGTCCATCAAAATTTGATCGAACTTTTTTTACGTTTTTTGGTTATTGGAGGAATGCCCGAAGTTGTGGCTAAATATGCGTCTACCGGCTCTTTACTTGATTGCCAGAATATTCTGGATGATTTAACCCAGGCGTTTTTCGTTGATTTTGCAAAATACAAACAAAGAGTGCCGACGATTCGCCTGGAGGAGGTATTTTCGAGCCTCATTATGCAGACAGGACAAAAATTTACCTATTCGCAGGCGGTTTCTTCTGCAAGCCACGTACAAATAAAAGAAAGTATTGATTTATTGAAAATGGCGGGATTGGCTTATTCGGCGACACACAGCTCCGCTGACAATTTACCGCTGTCTGCTCAGCTTAACCCGCGTTACAGGAAGTTAATGATTTTTGATACAGGCATTTATCAGCGTTTTCTGCGGCTGGATATTTCTAATTTTTTATCGGGCGGCAAAATTGAACAAGTCAATAAAGGAGCATTAGCTGAAATGTTTGTCGGGATAGAACTTGTAAAAGCGCAAAACAACCGTGTTCCCGCCGAACTGTATTATTGGCAGCGGGAAAAAAGCGGCAGCGCAGCCGAAGTTGATTATGTTGTACCGGTTGGGCAGGATATTATACCGGTCGAAGTAAAAGCAGGAACCAAAGGCGCCATGCAAAGCATGTTTTTGTTTCTTGCAGAAAAACAGCGCCCCTATGGCATTCGCTGCTCGATGGAAAACTTTGGCACATTTCAAAACATTAAAATTTACCCGTTATATGCCGCGGGCAAGATCCAGAGATAGCATTTACGGTCTCTGATAGCGAGGGGGTATCTTTATTCTCTCTCTGAATAACTAAATTCATTTACTTCGATAAATTTTCCATTTTCCCAGGTTTCTTCAAGGCCGTCAGGATAAATTATTGCCGGTTTTCCATGTATCTTTCCGTTTAGATAATGTACTTCAATTGAAAAAAAACCTGAAGGATATGCGTGGTCAACAATATCAATAAACCTTTGGCCTTCGTACAGGATATTATCTTCATCCCTGAATGTTTTACCTTCAAGCTCTGGACTTCTGGTGCCCATAAATACCCCCTATGATAATAGCCAACCAAGGGCTGTCTGAGCAACTCTTCGCCCTGTTTTTTACCTCTCTACCTTCATTGTTGAGATGTCATTGGTGAGCGCCGTTTCGTCATAAATTGTAAGCAACCCATTTTTACGCAACGAACCATAGTACGCACGACCTGCAGCCAATGCTGCTTGTTTATCGGTGCCTCTTAATGCTTCTTCATAAGCTGTTTTAAGGTTTCTAATTTTATTTCCTTTTTTGTATTTTATATACACAAAAGCAATAACTCCTATAACCAATAAAATATTGAAAATAACCTGCATTTTCTCTTCCTCCTGCTTTATTATTACAGAAACAATCAGTTTCTGTTTTCCCAATATAATTAATTACTTTAGGTTGTCGCTCCTGATGGGGTAGGCCCCCATATTACAAATGCCAAAACACCTCCCAGTATCAGAACTCCCAGGAGCGTATATAAAATACTGCTAACATTTCTTCCAGGTCTCCCAACTGTTCCCACTGAGCCGCCGTTAGAGCTTCTTGTGCCCTCCGGTCCAGGAACCTGCCGGATTGGGCGGACGTAGAGAGCTATATTTTTTTGAGTGTAAGCCACTTGTCCGTTGTTAAAATCTTGATAAACAGCATTACGATCACCCCAACCGTAATAATTATATTGGTATGAACACCAATATTTTTCATTCTTTAAATCTCCCAAATTTCTTCGTTTTAGATTTCCGAACATCTGATCCAATTCCGATTGGCTGGGGAAAAACCAGTCATTAAACCCATTGAAAACCAAATCGTAACATTTTTGTGCTGCAGTATTCCAGTTTCCTGTAACTTCTCTGAATTTATTAACAATGATTTCTGTATTTCTTCTGCCATAACCGATCTCAACTCGTAAAAAATTTACATCATCTCCTACCCAAAAACTACTTTCACTCCACCTAGCCTGAAATTCAGCTTCTTCCGGTGCGGCTTCAAGATACCGCCATCCGCCGGAATTGTTTCCTTTGTCATAAAAAATCAGTCCCCCGGCTGGACCGGTTTCGCCTATGTTGTATGTGCGGAGTGTAGGTGATGTTGGAGCCGCAGAGCCAAGTTCGGAAGACGCTGCCTGAGCTGGAACAGCAATGGCATTGCTCTGGGCAGCCGACGAGCTTGCCTTGCCTTGACTAAGCATATACTGTATTTGCAGATCGTCTTTTACGCTGATTGACGAAGATGTCTGAATGGCAGCGCTGTTAACATTTATCACTTTGGTCCTGAAGCGATAGGTGTCGCCCATGCTTACAAGTGAGCCGGATATTATAGACTGCGCTCCCAGCATCATTCCTATTTGTTGTGCGGATTCGTCGCTTACATCGCCGGACATCTGAAAATTCATTTCACCCCGGATTAGGTCTATTTCTTTCCGGTCAACTACTATGAGTTTTCTGTCTCTAACCAAAGAAATTGACATTTCTTCGAGTACATAATCGGAAAGAACATCTGAGGATGAGTTAAAATTGAGCAGAGCTACTTTAGTTCCTGGGGTAAGGGAATCGTTTATTTCCTTGCTTGATGCCTGTATGGCTGTATCCAAATCTACCACATTCGATGTATCTGAAATTGAAACGGTAGTAGCGCAGGCACAAATTCCACAAAATGCCAATAACCATAGCTTTTTCATCTTTTTCTCCTTTTTCCTGATCGGCCAATTATTTTCGTATTGCCAATTAGGCCATAAATAGTATTTTATTAGCCTTTAAGACAATTTGTCAATAAAGTGTTGCCTATTATTATATTTGGATAATAATGACAAACCTTAGAAAGCTTTTGGCTTACAACATGAGGGAAAACCGCCGTGTACTCGGTTTAACCCAGGCAAAACTAGCAGAAAAAACCGGTTTATCCACTCAATATATCGCTATGATAGAGCTTAGCCGTAAGTTTCCCTCTCCAGAAAAGCTAGAAAAACTGGCACAAGCTCTTGAGGTGGATACGCCGGAACTGTTTTCTATATCCAAGTCAGCGGAAGAGGCTGCACAAAAACTTTGTCGGGCAATTCTTGTAGATATTGAAAAGACAGTGGGTAAAACAGTTAATACGGTAGTGAAAGCTGCAGTGTCTGAAATTGTCGAAGTCCATATCAGAAACATGGGAAAGAAAATAAAAAATAAACAGAATAAAGTAAAACCAACATCCAGTATCAGATAAGCAAACGCAACTTGGATCATGCATTAAAAGAGAAACATATAAGAGTATGTAATATTTGTTTGTGAGATTTTTCAGCCAGAGGCTTCATATTCTTTTTCAAGAAATTCTCTGGGTGTTACAATGCCAGTTTCCGCCGGGAAATGTTTTTTGTTTCCGGTAATTAAGTAACGAGCTTCACCTGATTTATAAATTTCATAAAACTTTTTGTCAGCTTCATCGGTAAATTTTTTTCCGGAAAATTCGGCAATAACATATTCACCCATATCTTTGATGAAATTAATAAAATGATTTATTATTTCTTCGTCAAAACTGAATTCTCTTCTTGACAGAACACTAATGTATTCAGACATTGTTCTGTTATCAAATAATGGAGTTAACTTGCCGCCGAAAACAAGTAATAATACTCTGCCAGGAACACTGTTTTTGTTCATTAATGCCGATACAATTATATTTGTATCTATCACAACTTTCATTATTTTTTCTTTTTCCGGACATCTTTGATGATTGCATTTATATCATCAAGTGTCATTTTGTCATTACCGAGTTCAGCGGAAATTTCCTGCATCAATTTAACCGCATTAATTGCCTTTGCTCTCCTGAAGGCCGAAATGGTGTCCTCCATTGTTCTATCGCTGATGGGTGTCAATAAGGCGATGGGTTTCCCGTTGTTTGTTATAATCATTTCATTCTCTTTGGGTAAGTCTTTCCAAATTCTGGCGGATGAGGTTCTGAAGTCTCTTACAGTTATAAATTGCATATTTTAACTCCTTAAGTAAAGAATGCACTATTGTCGCACATTTGTCTACATATTAGGTGCAGTCAATTGATAGCAGCAGAGCTTCAACTTTTTTATAAAGTTTCCAAAAAAAGCGCTTGACAAGATTGATAAAAACCGATAAGTTTAATTAGGATATCGAGCCATTCGGGAAACCGGGTGGTGATTTCTTCAAAAAACGACCTCCTGAGGGGTTTTGTGTACGCGAAGCCTCAAAGGCCGGAAACACACGCTTTTTGCGAGTTGTAAAAGATTCGCGGATTTAAGCCGTCGCAACATAAAGCGTTTCCAAAATGTCAGATTTTAGAAACGTTGCCTTTGAAGTCGTAGTTTCACAGGCATGGTTTTTCGTGAAAACCTATGCCGAGAAACTACAAGGTCTTGTTACAAAACAGCCGGTTTTGGAACAAGACCGCTTGACAAAGTATTGCGAAAAATAGTAATTTCTTAAAGTTCGCCTTTTATG
>JGI24701J34945_10001544_pt1 | contig 11514 bp, 11 predicted proteins | sample TergutTh196P3_FD_34945 | JGI IMG/M metagenome (IMG submission 34945)
GTTGATTTTCTGCTAATGACCCTACCACCAGAAACTCGGAAAATTTATCTGAAAAAATTTTGTTCATCTATTCATTATTGGACTAAAAAAGGTGGTGCACTACCAACGACAATTATAGATGAGCTCGCAAAAACATCACTACAATTTGAGCGACTTGGTGCACCCAAAAACAATCGAAAGTATAAACAAGATTATGAAGTAATCCGATTTAAAGCTTATCCAGATGACGTTCCAATCCAAAGTTTTCGACTTGTTCCCTCTTATAAGAGGATGTGTATCACGATTTTGAAAAATGATACTTCTTGTCAATATATGGGTTTTGGTCAAACAAAAGATGAATTACAAAAGAAACAGGAGGCAATGGAGAAATGGGGAGCAATTTTATAAGTCCGGCTTATCAAATCATCAGAGTTCCTTTTGAAAAAATCCGAGCGAATGCATACAATCCTAACGTAACGGCTCTACCTGAGATGCAACTATTGGAACGCTCAATTTTGGAAGATGGATATACGATGCCAATCGTGTGCTACTATAAAAAAGAAGAAGATATCTACGAAATTGTTGATGGATTTCACCGTTATCTTGTGATGAAAAATTCCAAAGTCATTGCGGAGCGTGAACAGGGGTGTCTTCCTGTTTCGGTCATTGACCGTCCATTGACCGATCGTATTGCAAGTACTATTCGCCACAACCGAGCACGCGGGACACATTCTATCGAACTGATGACAGATATTGTACGACAATTGGTGGAGTCAGGTATGAGTGATCGTTGGATTATGACTCATATTGGTATGGATAAAGAAGAACTGTTACGTCTAAAGCAGGTCAGCGGACTTGCCTCATTGTTTGGTAATGCGGAATTTTCACGCGCTTGGGAAAGCGAAGATGAGGATGAAGACGAAGAATATTGAAATTATTTTCTTAAACCAAGAAGTTAATCTTCTTGGTTTTTGTTTTGCCTAAAAATGCTACGAAGCTTACCAGAGTGTCATAAAAAAACAAGGATAAATCAAAAGAGAGTCTAGTTTGTCCTATATTTTTGTGAGTTCTGGACAAATAGCTTCACATCTTGGTATAATTAGGTTAAACGATTACAAATGTCGAAAAGGGGAAAAGGAGGATACTGAAAGTACTCTTAAGACTCACAATCTGTGGCTAATTTGTTGAAATACTGTTTAACTTTAATCGTAATTGTTTTTAGGACGGGAAAGATAAACCCGTATGAAAGCGATAATACGTTAACGTTGCTTTATAATTTCATAGTGCAAAAGTGTAAGTGACGAGCTACTCACTTGTTGCTTCAATAGATTCTTAACATTTTAGTACCATAGAGCAATTTACTTCGTCTTACCACTTTCAAAAGTTGGACGGATAGACGTGGGTAACTAGTATAGTGAGTTTAAAGAACTTGACGTTCACTTAAAATGGTAAATATTTATTTAGTAAGACATGGTAAAACAATGTTCAATACAATTGGACGTGCGCAAGGTTGGTCTGATACGCCATTGACGGAGGCTGGAGAGCTTGGAATCATAGAGTTAGGATTAGGATTTAAAGAAAAAGGAATTAAGTTTGACCGAGCTTATTCTTCAGATTCTGGAAGAACAATTCAAACCATGGGGTTTATTTTGAGTCGTTCTGACAATGAGGGAATTCCTTACAAGTTTGATAAACGCATTCGTGAGTGGTGTTTTGGGTCATTTGATGGTGGCTATGATGGAGAACTGTTTGATGGTGTCCTACCACGGATTTTTGCAGAAAACGGCTCATTTAATGGCACATTTCCAGATGATGAAAAAATTGCTAATGCTATTTTTGCAGTGGATACTGCAGGTTGGGCAGAGCCTTGGGAAAAGCTCTCTGGGCGTATTATTGAGGGTTTCACTGATATTGCGCGTGAAGCAGAAGCCACTGGAAGTAAAAATATCGTCATTGTTAGTCATGGGATGACGATTGGCAGCTTTGTTAAGCTTATTAATCCAGATATGCCACGACCTCGCGGATTAGACAATGGGTCGGTGACACATTTGACTTTTGAAAAGGATAAATTTACCGTTGGACTTGTTGGCGATATGAGCTATAGAACTTTAGGAAATCAAAAATTAAATGCCTTACAGAACTAGACGAGAAAAATTAAGAACAAAAAGTAAAAAAACGGTATTGATTCTTTTAGTATTGTTGATGATTGTTCTTTTGTCAGCAATTATCATTTTTAAGAACTTACAAAAGCCAGAAAAATCGAGCTTACAGGCTGTCAGTACTGACAAAAGTTCTGTCAGTTCATCATCAACTTCAAAAATATCTGAAAGTAAAAAAACAGATTTGCCAAATGCTCACCAATCAGATTGGGATTTAGTTCTTGTTAATCGAGAAAATATAAAAGCTGAGATGAATCCGGTGCTTGCAACGGTTGATGGCAAGCAAGTTGATGCTAGAATTGAAAAAGCAACTCAAGACTTTTTAGCGGCGGCTAAACAAATCTCTCCAGCAGAACATTTGATTTCAGGTTATCGCTCGGTTGCTTATCAGGAAGAGCTTTACAATATGTATATTTCACAGGAAATGGCTGGATATGGAACAGTAAATCAAACGGGGCAACAGATTTCTAAAGAAGAAGCCATTAAAGATGTTCAGACTTATTCTCAACCACCAGGTTCATCAGAGCATCAGACAGGACTTGCGATTGATATGAGCACTGTGGACAGTCTGAATGCTGAACCCGCAGATATTGCAGCAAAAGTTCAAGCACTTGCACCAACTTATGGATTTGTCCTTCGCTTTTTCAAAGGCGGAGAAGCATCGACAGGGGTGCATTATGAGGATTGGCATTTTCGCTATGTGGGCGTTGAAAATGCTAAATATATGACGGAGCACCATTTGACTCTGGAAGAATATCTCAAGTTACTTCCAGCTTGAAGTGATTACTTCATAGGTGAGAGATTCTTTTCTCCCACCAATGTTAGGGTACAACCTCTAGGTGTAACAACTAAGCGACCTGTAGCAACAGTCTGCTTAACATCAAAGATATGAGGTCACAGCTCCGTTTCACTTCGTTATCCATTCGCTCCATCTCTGCTTTGCTACGTTGTCGATTTCACTAAGCCACTAGGTGTAACAACTAGCATATCCGTAAGCGCTAAAGCGCAAACGGCTATCCTATAAAGCGGCAAGTTCAAATCGTAATCGACTCGTAGAACGGCGTGCGAAGCACGTAGCGAGTTGCGACTTCGACTAAGCATATTCGGTGCGTAGCGAGCATCGACAGCGCAGTGAAACGGAGATAGAGCGAATGGACAGCGTAGCCCGAAGGACGGAGATAGCACGCACTTACTAAGTTAAATTTTGAAAGGACTGGAGATGTTCAGTAAAGTATGGTTGTTACTCTATGCTAATGTGGCACTTTTCATCTATGCTACTGTCGAAATGATTAAAATATTAGTAAAACACGATAATTTTTTCACTCATTTTTTAAATAATATTTTTGTAAATGTTAAATCACTTACTGACCAGATTCTGTCAGCACTGACAGCCTGGCAAAATTTGCTTTATCTTGCAATTTTTGCACTTTTAATTTTTCTTCTGATTAAATTTTGGCGCGTGACTTTTGTTTTGCTAGAAATTATCACAGCTTTCTTGCTTTTAGACTATGTCATATTGTTTGTCAGTCATGAGATTAGATTTGAGAATGCTTTTGTTATTGCTGTCATCATCATTACGCTAATGAATATTTGGCAGACATCAAGAGAACTTCGCCTGATGTAGCAAAGAATAAAGCATATAAATAACAAATTAGCACTCTAGTAAAAAGAGTGCTAATTTTTACGTCTTTTTTCTTGACAAGCAATAAACAAAGGGTTATAATAGCTTTGTTAGCACTTGAGGGGTTAGAGTGCTAAATCAGAAAATGACGATGCTCTGCAAGTGAAAGAGACACTAAGCACCTAGCAAAATGTCTTTACTGCGACAGAAAGGAGCTCGAAGCGCCCGAAGGAAGCTTTGAGGTTGCGGATAAAATTTTGCCCAGCAAAATGTCTTCACTGCGACAGAAAGGAGCAGTATGATTACAGAACGTCAAAGACAAATCTTAAATCTGATTGTTTCACTCTATGCGAAAGAGCATACGCCGATTGGTTCAAAAGCTCTTCTCGATAGTATTCAAGCATCAAGTGCAACCATCAGAAATGATATGAAAGTGCTTGAAAATCTTGGATTAATCCAAAAAGAACACACATCAAGTGGTCGGATTCCAAGTATCTCTGGCTATAAATACTTTGTTGAAAATGTCATTCAGCTTGAAGAATTTAGTCAAAATGACCTTTTTAAAGTAATGAAAGCTTTTGATGGTGAATTTTATCGCTTATCTGACCTTTTTGAAACAGCAGCGCATACTTTGTCAGTACTGACAGGATTGACGAGTTTTGTTTTGAATGTTCCACAACGTGAACAAAACCTAGCTTCTTTTGAAATGGTGATGCTAGATAATCATTCGGTACTATCAGTGATTACGTTAGGAACAGGAGAAGTTAGAACCAATCAATTTATCCTGCCAAAATCCATGACAGAAGCAGATTTGCAAGTCTTTACTCAACTTGTCAAAGAACGATTAGTAGGAAAGAAAGTGATTGATATTCATTACACATTAAGAACTGAGATTCCGCAAATTGTTCAACGCTATTTCAAAGTAACAAGTGAGGTGTTACAACTTTTTGAGTCAATTTTTAATGACTTATTTGTGGAACGTTTGACCGTTGCAGGTCGCAAAAATATTTTTGATTATGCAACAGAAAATCTATCAGAACTTTACAAATTATTCAGCGATGATGAAAGAATGCTTCATGAGATTCGTGAAATCACGAATAATGATGAAATGCGTGCAGTAAAATTTGATAATGATGAAAAATATATGAAAAATCTAACGATTATTTCACAAAAATTTGTTATTCCTTATCGTGGTCTAGGTACTTTAACAGTGGTTGGCCCAGTTGAGATGGATTATCAACGGATCATGTCCATCTTGGATTTAGTAGCCAAAGTGCTGACGATGAAACTTACAGATTACTACCGCTATCTTGATGGTAATCATTATGAAATTAGAAAATGATAAAAAATATTTGAGTTTAACCACCTAGAAGGAAGTGAAAATAAATATAATCTGGAATCCGTGCCTTGTGCGAGACCATAAATATTTCTAATTTTCATTCTTTCTAAACAGTCAATCTCACACCATAAAGGAGGGCATATGTCCGAAGAAATTAAAGACGAGAATAAAGAAATAGTCGAAAACGAGCAAGTTGAGGAAAGCTTGACAGAAGAAGCACTTGAGGATATTGTCGAGGAAGAAATCAACGAAGTTGAAGAAGCACAACAGTTAGCTTCAGAGTGGGAAAATAAATTCTTACGTGTGTCAGCTGAAATGCAAAATGTTCAACGCCGAGGCAATGAAGAACGTCTTCAACTTGTTAAATATCGCTCGCAAGATTTGGCTAAGAAAATCTTGCCTTCACTTGATAATCTTGAACGTGCCCTTGCTGTTGAAGGCCTTACAGAAGATGTTAAAAAAGGACTTGAAATGGTACAAGAAAGCCTGAAAGCAGCGCTTAAAGAAGAAGGTGTTGAAGAAGTTGCGGCTGAGGGTGTACCTTTTGATCCTAACTTTCATATGGCAGTTCAAACTGTTGAAGCGGATGAAGAACATCCAACGGATACAGTAGCACAAGTTTTCCAAAAAGGCTATAAACTCCATGACCGTATTCTTCGTCCAGCAATGGTCGTCGTGGCGCAATAAGCAATATAAATTGTCCGAGACGACACTAAACTATGAAATACAAAAATAGTTAAAAAATAAAAAGAAGAAGGTAAAATAAAAATGGCAAAAATTATCGGTATTGACCTTGGTACAACAAACTCAGCAGTAGCAGTCCTTGAAGGAACAGAATCAAAAATCATTCCAAATCCAGAAGGAAACCGCACAACACCATCTGTTGTCGCTTTCAAAAATGGTGAAATTCAAGTTGGTGATGCTGCAAAACGTCAAGCAGTGACAAATCCAGATACAATCCTCTCAATCAAGTCAAAAATGGGAACGAATGAAAAAGTTTCTGCAAATGGTAAAGAATATACACCACAAGAAATTTCAGCCATGATTTTGCAAAACTTGAAAGCCACAGCGGAAGCTTATCTTGGTGAAAAAGTAGAAAAAGCGGTTATCACAGTACCTGCTTACTTCAATGACGCACAACGTCAAGCGACAAAAGATGCAGGTAAGATTGCAGGTCTTGAAGTTGAACGTATCGTCAACGAACCAACAGCAGCAGCACTTGCTTATGGTCTTGATAAGACAGATAAAGATGAAAAGATTCTTGTTTTTGACCTTGGTGGTGGTACATTTGACGTCTCAATCCTTGAACTTGGCGATGGTGTCTTCGACGTTTTGGCAACTGCAGGGAACAACAAACTCGGTGGGGATGACTTTGACCAAAAAATTATTGACTGGATGGTTGCTGAATTTAAGAAAGAAAACGCCATTGACCTTGCACAAGACAAAATGGCTTTGCAACGTTTGAAAGATGCTGCTGAAAAAGCGAAAAAGGATCTTTCTGGTGTATCATCAACTAATATTTCATTACCATTTATTACCGCAGGAGCTGCTGGCCCGCTTCACTTGGAAATGACTTTGACTCGTGCAAAATTTGATGAATTGACGCATGATTTAGTTGAAGCAACACGTCAACCTGTCCGTCAAGCTCTTTCTGACGCTGGATTGTCAACTTCTGATATTGATGAAGTCCTCTTGGTCGGTGGATCAACGCGTATCCCAGCCGTTGTTGAACTTGTGCGCAAAGAAACAGGTAAAGAACCTAACAAATCTGTCAACCCTGACGAAGTGGTTGCAATGGGTGCAGCAATTCAAGGTGGCGTGATTACTGGTGNTNTTCCNANNNTGTTGTGCTTCTTGATGTTACACCATTGTCACTTGGTATTGAAACAATGGGTGGTGTCTTCACAAAATTGATTGACCGCAATACAACGATTCCAACTTCTAAATCACAAGTCTTCTCAACTGCTGCTGATAATCAACCTGCTGTTGATATTCATGTGCTGCAAGGTGAACGTCCAATGGCCGCTGACAACAAGACTTTGGGGCGTTTCCAACTGACAGACATCCCTGCTGCACCTCGTGGCATTCCTCAAATCGAAGTGACATTTGATATTGACAAAAACGGTATCGTTTCTGTAAAAGCGAAAGACCTCGGTACTCAAAAAGAACAAACGATTGTCATCAAATCAAACTCTGGTCTTTCTGACGAAGAAATTGACAAGATGATGAAAGATGCTGAAGCAAATGCAGATGCAGATGCTAAACGTAAGGAAGAAGTCGATACGCGTAACGAAGCTGATGCGCTTGTCTTCCAAACTGAAAAGACTTTGAAAGACCTTGAAGGAAAAGTAGATGAGGCCGAAGTCAAGAAAGCTGAAGATGCTAAAGAAGCACTCAAGAAAGCTCTTGAAGGCGATGATATTGCTGATATCAAAGCTAAATCAGAAGCGCTCTCTGAAATTGCACAAAACTTGGCTGTAAAACTTTACGAACAAGCAAATGCGGCCGGGCAAGCAGCTGGAGAAGCTGATACTACTCAAGAAGCTCCAAAAGATGACAATACATTTGATGGTGACTTTGAAGAAAGTAAATAATGATTGAAAAAAGAAGTGCTGATAAGTCTGTCAGTGCTTCTTTTTTCAAAACAAGTGGGTGCTATCTCATGCTGTCCACACCACGGGTATCCATTCGCTCTAAGCTGCTAAAGCAGCAAGGCGAAATGGCAATTCTTGAATTTCGTCCGACTGCCATAGGGTCTAAGCGCTTTGCGACTCGACTTGTGGCTTTAAGCCACCTAGCGAGAACCATTGCGACTCGCGCTTCAGCACCGTAGTGAGCATGGATACCCGCGGTGTGGACAGCATAGCGTAGCGAAGATAGCAACTAGAGAAAACGGACAAATGTTTTACGAAGCTCTCACTGAATAACTCTTGACTTCATTTTGTAAATCTAAAATCTGAAGAAAACTTACTGACAGAAAATCTGTCAGTATTTTTTTTACATTAGACAAAAATAGACACACCGTCCAAAAAATAAAATTATCTCTTGCAATCGTTTTCCTAATGTATTATGATAAAAATAACAACAGAATAAAGATGATGAGTTACCAAATGGTAGATCATAATCAAGAATAGATACTTTGTTAATCAGAGTATTTGGAGGATAATATGCGTTATACTAATGGAAACTATGAGGCTTTTGTGCATCCTAAAAAGCCGGCAAATGTCGAAGAAAAATCAGCCTATATTGTGGGAGCAGGTCTTGCGGGTCTTGCAGCTGCGGTGTTTCTCATTCGTGATGGACAAATGTCTGGATCAAATATTCATATCTTGGAGGAGCTTACGCTATCTGGTGGTTCATTAGATGGCTCATTTATTCCTCACGATGGTTTTGTTGTGCGTGGTGGTCGTGAAATGGAAAATCATTTTGAATGCCTTTGGGATCTTTTTAGGTCAGTTCCATCACTCGAAATGGACAATGCGTCCGTTTTGGATGAATTTTATTATCTAGACAGAGAAGATCCCAATTCGTCAAATTGTCGAATAATTCATAAACGTGGACACCGTGTTTCCGATGATGGACAATTCACATTAAGCCCAAAAGCTCAAGATGAAATTGTCAAATTATTTATGACGAAAGAAGAGCTACTTGTCGGCAAGAAAATCGAGGATTGCTTTACAGAAGAATTTTTTGAATCAAATTTCTGGCTCTACTGGTGTTCCATGTTTGCTTTTGAAAAATGGCACTCAGCAATTGAAATGCGCCGTTATATTATGCGTTTCATTCACCATATCAAAGGCTTACCAGATTTCACAGCACTAAAATTTACCAAGTATAATCAATATGAATCGTTGGTCAAACCCCTCATCACTTATTTACAAAGTCAAGACGTTGATTTCCGCTACGGTTCACAAGTAGAAAATATCGAAGTTGACTTTTCAGAAAATAAAAAAGTTGCAAAAACAATCAAATTTGCTGACGGAAGTTCGTCAGCACTGACAGAAAATGATTTGGTCTTTGTCACTAATGGCTCAATCACTGAAAGCTCCACTCAGGGCTCACCACTTGAGCCAGCACCCATTACTCACGAACTTGGAGGATCATGGAAACTTTGGAAAAATCTGTCAGCACAGTCACAAGAATTTGGTCATCCAGACGTTTTCTGTCAGAACTTACCAAAAGAAAGTTGGTTTGTGTCAGCAACAGTCACATGGAAAAATTTGAAAATCCAACCTTATTTTGAAAAACTCACTCATCGTGAACTTCGCTCAGGAAAAGTAGTCACAGGTGGAATCATCACAGTGAAAGATTCCAATTGGCTGCTATCATTTACAACCCACCGTCAGCCACATTTTAAAGAACAAAAAGACCAAGAAACTGTGACCTGGGTTTACGGTTTACTCTCCAATACCGAAGGAAATTTCATCAAAAAACCGATTGAAGAATGCACAGGTGAAGAAATCACGCAAGAATTACTCTATCATCTGGGGATGCCTATTGATGAAATCGCTGATTTTGTACATGAAAATACGAATACAATTCCCGTTTATATGCCTTTCATCACATCGTACTTTATGCTTCGTGAACCTGGAGACCGTCCACTTGTAGTACCAAAAGACTCTGTCAATCTTGCCTTTTTAGGAAATTTTGCAGAAACTAAAAGAGATACAGTATTTACTACAGAATATTCTGTCCGTACAGCGATGGAAGCCGTCTATCAACTTCTTGATGTTGACCGAGGAGTACCGGAAGTTTATGCATCAGCCTATGATTTACGGGCACTCGCAGGTTCAGTATATTATCTCTCAGATAAGAAAAAACTAGAAGAAATGGATTTGCCACTTATTAAAAAACAAGCACTGAAGTTAGGATTGAAAAAACTCAAAGGCACATACATAGAAGAAGTCTTAAAAGATGCTGGCTTGATTTAAAAATTAAATCTAATCATTGAAAATAGTGAAGTTAAATGCTTCACTATTTTTGTTAAAATAGATGTTATGATTGAAGAAAAATTTAATAAAGAACTGGAAGAAATCAGACATTATCTTCATGCCCATCCAGAGCGTTCGGAACACGAATTTAAAACTACCGCCTTCATCCAACAAAAATTGACGGATTGGAATATCGAAATTCTAGATGGAAATTTAAAAACAGGCCTAGTTGCAAAAGTTGGAAACGGCAATCCAGTCATTGCTCTACGTGCCGATATTGATGCACTTCCAATCAATGAACAGACCAATTTACCTTTCACATCAAAAAATGAAGGAGTAATGCACGCTTGTGGTCATGATTTACACATGACAAGTCTTTTGGGTGCAGCAAAAATTTTAAAAGAACATGAAAAAGAACTTAAAGGAACAGTCAAATTAATTTTCCAGCCTGCAGAAGAAATCGGGCTAGGAGCCAGACAAGTCCTTGAAAGTGGTCTTGTTTCTGATGTGCAGGCTTTTATTGGTTATCATAATATTCCAACACTTGGTACAGGAATTATTGGATTACGTGAAGAAGGAGTTATGGCTGCAGTTGAGCAGTTTGAAGTAAATGTTGTAGGGAGTGGCAGTCATGCCGCATATCCTCACGAAGGCATAGACCCTATTTTAGCAACAAGTGCAATTATTCAAAATCTACAGCAGATTGTTTCAAGAAATATTTCGCCACTCAAAGCAGCGGTAGTATCGGTGACTCATATTGAATCTGGAAACACATGGAATGTTATTCCAAATAAAGCTATATTTGAAGGAACCATTCGTACATTCTCCGATGAAACACGTCAACACGCCAAAAAGAGATTTACAGAAATTATAGAGTCCACAGCGGCAGCTTATGCTGTTTCAGCAAAAATCAATTGGAAAATGGAGGCTGATCTAACTTATAATGACCCAGAATTAACAAGAGTTTTGAGCGAAGCCACTCGGCACTGGCATCAATCATTTGTTGTTCCAGAACCTTCAAGTGCTGGGGAAGATTTTGCTAACTATAGGCAGCAAGCTCCAAGTGTATTTGCTTTTATTGGCTCTAATCAATCGGGTAGTTCAGGACTTCACTTTTCGGATATGATTGTTAAAGATGAGGTTATCCCTGTGGCAGTCGAATACTATATTCAATCTGCTCAAAGCCTACTAGAATATTTTAACCAAGCAAGTGCCTGCTAAATCCCCCACCTCTATAAGGTGGAGGGATAAGCAGCACTATCTCCGCTTCGCTATGCTGTCCATTCGCTCTATCTCCATTTCACTGCGCTGTCGATTCTCGCTACGGCACAAACGTGCCTGGTCGAAGTCGCAACTCGCTACGTACTTCGCACGGGTCTACGCAACTTCGTTGCTACGCTGTCCGTTTGATTGCCATTTGGCGTTGCCTCTATTCTTGTCACTTTAGTGACTTAGAGATAGAGGACAAATGTTCATCGGCACTTT
>JGI24701J34945_10001546_pt1 | contig 11506 bp, 5 predicted proteins | sample TergutTh196P3_FD_34945 | JGI IMG/M metagenome (IMG submission 34945)
TTGATATAGATGGTTTCCAATTTCAATCCTGCCACACCCTGGTAAACATATTTCCGTACGGTAGTGATGGAAATTGGAACACCTCCAAAATCGTTGGCGGCTTCTTCGAGGGTAACGAGGTGTTCCCCTAACATAGGATTATCTTCTTGGCAAGACATGGCATCTATCGATTGCTAAACTGCAAGGAAGTATAGCAAGGTGTTCCTTGATCGCAAAATTGTCTTGGATCGAAAGAGGGCATTGACTTTTTCCCGAATTTTCGTACCATACACATTAACAGTTTTCGATGCTCTGTTGGCATCGAAATTCGGGATCGTCAGACCCTTATTTTCTCTGACACTATCTGACACTTTTTATCAGAATCCAGGTCTCACTGACACAGAAATCCCTAGCAATTTGTGTATTCCCAGATATACGCTCATAAACGCATATAAACACCCCTGATTTCGCTAAAACCTTAACTATCAATAGTTTATGGAAATTAATGGCTTAAATACGCAATCCTGTCGACGGACTACCCAGGTTGGCAGGCTGTTTGACAATCCTATGCGAATGACGTATATTGAATCACCCTGAACGTTAAAAAGCGAAATGCAAAAAACTACAATCCCAGTCGCCGGCATTAGCGTCGATGTGTACAGTCTCAACACCGTCATCGTCGGCACCGGTTGTGCTGGTTTCAATGCAGCGGACAGCCTCTACGATCTGGGACAACACGACATCGCCATTGTTACCGAAGGGGTAAATCGCGGTACTTCCCGAAACACCGGTTCAGACAAACAGACTTACTATAAACTAACACTCAGCGGCGACACACCAGATTCCGTCGGCGAAATGGCAAAGACATACTTCTCCGGCGGCTGTATGCACGGCGATATTGCACTGGTCGAAGCCGCACTCTCTGCCCGATGTTTTAACAAGTTGACAAGCATCGGCGTACCCTTCCCGCACAACAGGTACGGCGAGTACGTCGGCTACAAGACCGACCATGATCCTCGGCAACGGGCGACGTCGGCGGGACCGTTGACTTCCAAATTCATGACAGAGAAATTGGAAAAACAGGTTGCCGCCAAGAGCATGACAATTTTTGACGGGCATCAGGTCGTTGCAGTTTTGATGCAAGACGACAGTTTACGAGCGGGGGGCGTTAGCCCCCCGGTGGATGTCGGACACGCAACTGCTGGGGGGCTAACGCCGCCCCGCTCCTGTGCCGTCGGATTGTTAGCGATTGATTTATCAAAAAATCAATCGCAATCTGACGATTGCGGCTCTGTTAGATTTGTCTTATTCAACTGCACGAACATCATTTGGGCGGTCGGCGGACCCGCGGCGATGTATGCCGATTCGGTCTATCCTGCGAGTCAAACCGGTACATCGGGCATGGCATACGAAGCGGGAGCAAAGGGAGTCAATTTAACCGAATCGCAATACGGACTCGCTTCCATTAAGTTTCGCTGGAATGTCTCCGGCACGTATCAGCAAGTCATTCCGCGTTACATTTCCACCGACAAAGAGGGCAACGATCCGCAAGAGTTTTTGGATGAACATTTTCCGTCGCCGGGAACGATGATGGATGCCGTCTTTCTCAAAGGGTATCAGTGGCCCTTCGATCCTCGTAAGATAGGCAATTTCGGTTCTTCGCTCATTGACATATTGGTCTATCACGAAACACAAAACAAAGGCAGACGTGTTTGGATGGACTTTCGCAACAATCCGAACCGATGCTGTAAAGACGGCGGACTCGATTTTATGTTGTGCAATGAAGAGACCTACACTTATTTGAAAAATTCCAATGCGTTATTCGGCAAACCGATTGACCGGCTTGCTCATATGAATCAACCGGCGATTCAGTTATACAAGGATCACGGCATTGACATTCATACGGAAATGTTGGAAATTGCCGTGTGTGCGCAGCATAACAACGGCGGACTGCTCGGAAACATTTGGTCGGAGAGCAATTTGAAACATTTCTTTCCGGTGGGAGAGGCGAGCGGTGTATTTGGTGTCTATCGCCCCGGCGGAAGTGCGCTGAACTCTACGCAGGTCAGCAGTTTGCGTGCTGCTCAATATATTGCTGCCAATTATACGGAACCGCCGTTGCCGATTGAAACGTTCATTGAAGTCATTCAAGAGCAGTTTATGGAAAAGTGTCGTTTCGCACAAAGGCACAAAGGGCACGAAGATGAGGAACAAAAATCTTTGTGTCCTTCGTGCCTATGTGAGAAACAAAGCGGACTAATCGAATACCGTGTTGCAATGCAAAAACGCATGACCGACTGCGGAGCGCACATTCGGTCGCTCGACAAAATCGAACAGGCGATTCAGGAATGTTTGAACGAACTGAAAACATTTAGCCGGTACTCCGGCGAACGAAAACCGGAGTACCGGCTAAATGATTTGGCGCAAGCCTTCCGAAACCGGGACATTTTAATCACGCAATACGTTTACCTTTGTGCGATTCGGGAGTACATTTTCAAGGGGGGCGGTAGTCGGGGTTCTTATCTTGTGCAAGACAAGGGCGGCGTGTTGCCTTTGGAGTCGTTACCGGAAGTTTTTCGTTTTTCATTGGACGGCGGCGAACTGTTGGACAGTGTTTGCGAAATTGCTTACGATGCCGAAACGATGGAATGTCGATGTGAATGGAATCCGGTGCGTCCGATTCCAGTAGAGGATAACTGGTTTGAAAACATTTGGGCAGAGTATCGAAAAGGAAATGTGATATACTAGAATCGGGGTGAGTTTTCTTGTTATCTCTTTGTGAATCTTTGCGTCCTTTGCGGTTAAATCCTTTTTTTAACCGCAAAGGGCGCAAAGAACAGAAACGCTCCAAAACTTCCATTCTGGATTCCCGTTTTCGCAGGAATGACGGTTTCCGAACCTGTATAATTTTCCTCTAAATAGGCTTTCTGGAGGAAAAATACTAATTCTTACAAGGGGAAATTACCGATAATCCGAATGACATAGGCTTTTCCCATGGTTGGGTAGCCGGTTTTATAGGTCGAAAGGAGTCGAAAACGATGTCCAAATCACTTCGGGACTACACAATTTTAACTGCCAAAGTCAATTCCACGGAGCAAAACACCAGATTGATTTCCGCCGGGCAGATTTCCCGATCCCGCTCCACAGGGGGGTTACGCCTCCTGCTCGTCTGCACGTTTGTTCTCACACTCTTTCTCGCCTTGCCCTCGAAGTCATATGCGCAGCCGCATGACTTTCCCGGTCCAGACTGGTTCTTCGATTCCGATCCATTGCTCAACCCCTTTGGTCAATGGCAGCCGATTGGACCTCCGTACGGACCAGGACAGCCGCCGGCAGGTCCCCCTGCTTTCCCTGGAGCCGCTCCTTACGAATATCTCTACATATCACTCGATAACGTAACAGGCGGCAACCGGTACACGTCGAGTTCCTTGAGTTTATCTGGAAGCGTGCGCGGTATTCTAAACGAAACCGGAACCGCTAGAAGTACCCACTGGTGGGTAGGCACCAATGACCTCGCCGATCCGAACCTCGGCGGTACCGCATTAAGCATCACCGGCAGCGGTGAGGTACGCCGATTGATGCAGTTGACCGTTCAGGGGAATTTAAGCAATAGCGGTGAAATCTTTTACATCGGCGGATACGATTATTTGACGACGTTGTACCTTACCAATCCGCGTAATCCTTCGGGCTACCTCGGTATTACTGTTATGGGGAACGCAACGAACAATGCGGGAGGCGTGATCAGGGATAGTTACATTCTGGATGTCTCTAGAAAGTTAACCAACGCACCCAATACTGCTGCCGCCGGTAGAGCAGAAATCAATGGATTATACAATATCAACGTGGGATCCCTCGAAAACTACGGTTTGATTAGCAGTCAGACGGGCACGGGGCATCTGGGAACTATGTACATTACAGTCTCCAATGACCTCATCAACGGCATTAACGCCAGTGTTGTCGGCGGCGAAGTAAGAACACGACGAAGTGCGGAAATTATATCGGAATATTACTACGGTTCTGATAGTCCGCCGAGCTCTTACAGCACCGGTATTTATGTCGGCGGCAACTTAATCCAATGGTTTGACGGCAGTATCCGTGCCAGAGGCGGGTCGATTGACGTACTAGGAGAACTGTACAATGCCGGTGAAATACGTATCAATGATAATCTCAGCGGTGCGCTTAGCAGTAATTGGTTCATCCGTGCGAACAGTATCTATAACGATGGACGCTCTTGGGCACAATGGAGTATGACACGAGGACTCTATACTTCCAGTGCTGTAAGCAACACGGTGCCTGACAACGGTGCTTGGGGAATTATTTATGATGCGCAGATCAGCACATTGAGCGATTTGACGAACATAGGAGTTAATGCCGTTATTGACGGGACGGTTAACACCAACTTGAATGTTAGATACCTTGCCAGTGAGGCAGCCGCTATTGATACTATCAACAGTATGCACGTCGGCGGTACGTTGTATAACTTGGATCGTGCCAGTCTTTTGAATTACAACAATATCGTTATTCACGAAGATCTGGTCAATCGGGGAGCATTGGTTGTCGGCGGCAGTTGGTCCCGGCACTCTAACATCACCGATAGATATGAGCATGTGCAGCACATTCAAGTAGGTCGAATAGACATTTGGAATAATGTCTATAACACTACCGAAGACACATTCGTTGCCTACAACGGCTCCAGCACCGTTGGTGCGCCCGGTTATCTTGACCAACTCTACGGCGGCAAAATCGCTAGTTTCGATGTGTTTAACATTCACGGCAGTTTGTACAATGACCCTAATAGTATGATTACGGGAAGTTACATTCACAATGGTACAGGTCCCTTCGGCGATGATGGGGCGAAATCCCCCTACACTATTTACGGACGCAGGGCGTCCGTTATCGGCGGAGTGATGCTCGGCGGAGAATACCACGATGCGCCTACTCATCTCAACGTTATGGGGATATTTTATAACAGTGAGCCCGGCGAGACTCCTTTCTACGGTGTATTCAACGAAGGACATATCAGGGAAATTGACATTATTTCTGTTGGAGCAAACGAATCGGGCTTACTGTGGAACGCTCTGACACCTCCGATAGCGCGGTTGATAACCCTGGCGGATGGTACGCCGATCGGAACGCCCGGTATGATTACCGACATCGGAGTCATCAATACGACGAATCTCTACAATTCAGGTACGATTAGCGATATTGACGTGGGAGTCAACGTTTCCTATATGTTCTTCAATGATGAAACAGGTATATTGGACGGATTCAGTACCACGCATATGGAATGGCAATATGATGAATTTGGTGTCCCCATCATCGATATGGGTAGTTGGATACCGGGTGAAGAAGAGGATGACCCGCCGATCTTTGTAGAGGGAGAACGACCGATTGTGTTACAGGACACCCGCTCCGCCCTTCGGGTAGGCAGAGCGACTGCCGGCAATCCGTTAAATGTGTATCTGGGCGAAAGCGTTACGGACATCGGAATTATCAACCACGGAGTAATCACAAACTTTGAAACCGTCTCTACACTGGGACACCTGTACAACTTCGGTAATATGGGAGTGGAGGTCGACGTGGACGGCACCGGTCGTATGGTAGGAGGAATCACTTCGATCACCGTCGGCTCCAATGTCAATGATGCAAGCAGAGCAGATATGCAAAACCACGGAATTCTGCAAAACGTTGATAGCGTTTCCGTTACCAGAAACCTTTACCTCGAAGAGGGCTCCGTATTTGAAAATGTCGGCACCCTGACCGCCCAAAATGATGTTTGGGTGAGAGGAAACATCGACGGAGGATTCCGTGTATTGAACGCAAAAGACGGACAGTTAAACATTACAGGCGCATGGCAAACCGATATCGCCGGAAGAAGATTGATCGACCCAGAAACCGGCTATCCGATGCTGACCGAAGACTCCGCCAGTTTGACGATTGACGGCGGAGCCGTCGCCTCGGCAAATACTTCGATACAAGTCGACGGATACGTCGTAAACAACGGACTGCTAAGCTCCAGTATGGGAATTGTGAACCGAGGAATCATCCAAAATAATGGAATGATCAGCGCATTCAACACATTTCACAACCAAGGACTTATGACCGGCAACGGAATGGTTTCCCTTTCCAGCAGTACCGGTGTGTTCGAAAATTCTAATTCCGGCATTATTAACGGCGGACTCACAATTAGCGGAAATTTCCGAAACAATGGCGGTACTATCATTGTGCGCGAAGCAACCGACATCATACGTGCCGCAAATAACGGAACAGCCACGCTGGTCGGCGGAGTCATCGATGTACAATACACCAATCCGGTCGTCGGCACCCAATACATGTTCATGGCAACCGACAAGCCGGGGAACCTCCACGTCACACAGGCGTTCCGAGGATTCGGGAGCGGCGAGACCGGTTCGGTACTCGACTTTACTCCGGTCTTCGGTTATTGGGACGGCAGTAAATACGTTGCCGGTCAGCAATGGGCGCAAAACAATCAGTATTATTGGCTTGAGTTCCAAAGGGCGTACAGTTACGGTGCCCACGCGGTTACGCCGAACCAAGTTGCCATCGGACATTACATTGACACTATCAGTTCTGCTCCTGTACGTGACGGCGGGCTGTGGAATCTGCTCGTTCAGTTAGACGGAATCAGTGATGATCCTACTAACCCTCATTTTCATCCTGATTACAAGGCTCACCAGGGCAAAATCAATCCGGCGGCGCTCAGGGCGTTGGACGAGTTGGGCGGCGGCGGACTTTACGCCTCTATTGGAATTGCCAGTGCCCATAACATCGGAGTGGTCAACCGAAGCCTTGCTGATGCACTGCGAAGCGATGTCTTCAAGTTTTCGCACATCGGCAATCCGAACAATGCGATTCGCGGTCAAGCAATCGCTCCGTTAAGATTTACCCGTTGGGGGACGCTCTTCGGTATCGGCGGTTCATCCAGCAGCGACGGAAACGCCGACGGTTACACGCAGTCTTTCGGCGGTGTGTTGGCAGGCATTGACAGAGCATTGTGGACAGGAACACGAATCGGCGGTTGGTTCTCGGTCGCAGATGGAGATGTTTCTATGAAAAATCTGAACGAAAAGAGCGGTATTACCAACATTATGGTCGGTATGTATATGAGACAGGAAATGTACTTCGGCTACGGACTCGTGAGTGCAGGCTTTGGCGGAGATACCTACAAAAACAGACGTGAACTTACGATGACGGGTCATCGGGCGCAGAGCAAATTCACCGGCGGCATCGGAACCGTGTATATGGAACGCGGTATTGACATACCTATCTATTATGCGACGCTTCAGCCGTACACCAGTTTCCAAGTTGCTCATATCAGTCAGGAAAAGTTCACCGAAAAAATGTGGGATCACACGGGACAGTATTCGAGTATCGGTCTGGAGGGTCTTAAAGGCACTACGGAAAGTTACCTGATGTCTATTGGTGCGAGAATGAGTTCGGCGCCTGTTACGATGCGTTGGGGACAGGTTGCTTTAACGATGAATTCGGCGTGGTTTCATGATTTTAGTGACAAGAAGGGTCGCGACTTTGTTGGTCGGTTCACCAATCCCGGCGGCAGCAATTTCGGTACTCAGTTTTCGGACGCCACGTTTCGGGTTGCTGGTAACGATCCGAAGCAGGATTGGTTCAACTTCGGTTTCGGTTTGAATATGGACAGGAACAGTACGCGTGTCTTTTTGGGTGCGGATATGTTCACTAATAGCCGTCAGACGTTGGTCAGCGGCTTCGGCGGTGTGGCGACAGCATGGTAAGCGAACACGATAGAATGTTCCGCTCGAAACAAGCAGAGCCGCAATCGTAAGATTGCGCAGCTCTTGCGCAGTCTTACGATTGCGGCTCTGTGCTGTTTTTCTAATATTCATATGCTATAATAGTCTCATGTTTCCATTGTCAGAGTCCGATAACTTCCCAGCAGTGGAGAAGGTCAAAAACCTTCCGCATACTCCCGGCGTCTATCTGATGAAAGACAGTGCCGAACGTGTCATCTACATCGGAAAAGCGAAAGACCTACGCAACAGAGTCAGTTCATACTTTCACAAAGCTGCACTGGAAGACCATCGAACAGCAGCGTTTGTACCAGAAATCGCCGACATCGACTACATCGAAACGGAAAANGAAGTCGANGCCCTACTACTCGAAGCCCGGCTTATTAAGGACATCCAACCGAAATACAACCGTGACTTAAAAGATTCTAAAACTTTTCCTTATCTGCAAATCCGTACTCGAGATCCCTTTCCCCGAGTAGAAATGACCCGTACTCCCAAAGAACACGGCGTCAAACTTTTCGGTCCCTTTACTAATTCCACCGGTCTTCGCGGAGCAATTCTAACACTGCAAAAAATCTTCAGGTTTCGTACCTGTACACTGGACATTCAGTTAAATGATGAACGTTGGCGTTGGTATCGTCCCTGTATTTTGCATTCGATCAATCAGTGTTCCGCTCCGTGTCATTATCGAATTACAGCCGAAGAGTACCGCAAAAACATTCATCGGCTAGTGAGAGTTTTGGAAGGCAAACGCAAACAACTGCTTGCTGAACTGCAACGGGAGATGAAACTTGCCGCCGAAGAGAAGCGTTATGAAACGGCGGCAGAACTTCGGGATCAGATACACAATCTCTCCACGCTTGACCAGCGGGGCAGCATCGAAACGCATGTGCAGCCGGAGTTATTTGCGGTCGATCCTCGCCGCGGTGTACTGGGATTGCAACGGGTGTTCAAATTGGAAAAGATACCTCGTATTATTGAAGGCATCGACATCGCTCATCTCGGCGGCAGTGATATGGTCGCCTCGTTAGTGCGTTTCATTGATGGTCTGCCCTTCAAGCCGGGCTATCGGCGGTATAAAATTAAGACGGTATCGGGCGTCAATGATTACGCTTGCATTGCGGAAGTCGTAACGCGCCGCTTCTCCCATAATGATTGGGAACAGTCAGAGCCGCAATCGTCAGATGGCGATCCTGTGCCGAACATTTTGCTCATTGACGGCGGCAGAGGACAGTTAAACTCTGCGTTGTCGGTATTGGAGGATTTACCGCAAAAGCCGGAACTCGTTCTTGCGTTGGCGAAACAGGCGGAAGAGATTTTCGTTCCGGGTCGGGAGGAACCGTTAAAGTTGGATCGCCGCTCATTTGCTTTACGGCTTTTGCAGTATGTTCGGGACGAGTCGCATCGGTTTGCTCAACACTATCACCATCTCTTGCGGCAAAAGCGGTTTAGGGAACAGGTCTAGTGCCTTGTTAATGTCAAAACTTGGGATTGTTGAGCTGTTTCTCTCTGATTTTTAGTTCTGAGTTTTTGCAAATTTGTCTTCTGTATTGTACAATAGCCGTTATTGGCGTCAATGCAGAACATTCTTAATGCACTTCCAGTTTTGACCACATTATCTGTCGATATTGGTTTCGTTTTTGCACTGCAGCAGGAGTCCGTGGGGGTTTTAGACCGTATGAAACACGTTCGAACAACCTGCGGCGATGGTTGGACATTCCACACAGGAAAAATCGAACATAAAACGGCTGCCCTCGTGTTATCAGGCGTCGGACAAAAAAAAGCCGAAGAAGCAGCTCAAGTACTGCTAGATGTCTTTGCTCCCAAAATAATTTGTTCGGCTGGTTTCGCTGGCGGACTTACTGACCGTCTTAAACGATCAAAGATTTGCGTTCCTGAACAGGTTGTTCGAGAGTCGGATGGGCAAGTCCTTAATCTATCAAATCTTATCCCGACGAAGACGGAACCGAAGCAGAATATGTTGACGCTGATAACGGTCAACGAAGTAGCCGCATCGCCGAAACAGAAACGGAATTTGTACGGACGAACCGGTGCAGAGCTCGTTGACATGGAAACCTTTGCCGTTGCCGAGGTATGCCGGGCACGAGAAATCCCGTTTCGTTCATTTAGAGTGATTCTCGATGCGGTCGATGATCGAATCCCCAAGGACATTGCAAAAATACTGGACAATGTTGGCAAAGGCGTTCCGCATTTTTCCGGTATCCTTTTGGGCAGTTTTTTTTCACGTCCTTCGGTGGTAATTGATCTTGTTTCGCTCAAACGCCGGGCCTTTACCGCTGCTGAACGTCTTGCGCAATTTACTGTTGCCGAACTGTTGCAACAGAGAAAAATCAAGTCTCTAAGGAATCGTTGAGTTGGTAGATTTTGTCGAGTTGGTTTTCGATGTCAAAGAACGAAGGCGGACGCTGGTGCATAATAACAGAAAGAAAATGTGTATTCACAAAGGATACACCCTTTTCAAATTTTTGTCGATATGCCCCGTATTTTTAGAGGTGCCCTAATGGGTATATCATTCCGGCGGAAGCCTAATTTTTTGCGTCCCTTGGGTATCCTTTGTAGTTACAGCCCCGGCGGTAAAAAAGTTCACAGAGCCCGGAGCGGTAACTCCGGTGCTACCGCACCGGGCTCTGTTTGTTGTTTGATAATTTTTACCGCCAACCCTGTAATCCAATCATTTTCAATTTCTTTCTCACAAAGGCACGAAGGACACAAAGGTTTGAGTTTCTCTACGTTGTGCCTTTGTGCGAGGTACTGTATCACCGCTGGAACGTCACATCCCGCAGCGTTGCATCCCGTTCAATCGTCAGCGTCACCGCCTCCGCCGAAATCTGATGAATACGATGCTCCACCGCCAAAAGAGAAGGAGTTAATTGACCATTCACCATCACAATCAAATCGTCCGGCAAAACACCCAATCGCTCCGCCTCACTACCAACACGCACCGAATCAATAAACGGTGGAGTACGACGACTCACCGANGTAATAAACAATATCCCCCAATCCTGAAAAATCTTAATCGTGTCTTCAGGAATCATCTCCCGCTCACGAACCGACTGCTCCGTAAACAAACTAATCGTTCCGCCGTCCCTCATCGTATCCTGCACCCAGCCCTGCCAAACTTCCACCGGTATCGCAAAGTTAATCCAACTGTGATTTTCATTGTTCCGTAACTCCTTGCCGAGCATTCCCAAGAGCGTTCCCGACTCCGCACAGACCAACGCCCCGCCGCACGCGCCAGGATTGTTCGTCGTCATGTCCACCACAATAATCGCACCCTTGTACGGCGTTTCAAACACACCCCGACGAGCAGACAACTGAGTCAATGCCGCAATCGCACCCCGCTGCACCGTCGCCCTTTCGTTTCCCTGAGCAATGTTAAACGGATTGGAAATCGCATAAATCGGCATGCCTAAATACACAAAAGCCGGAATGGAACGAAGATGTTCTCCGTCATTGCGCTGCGCTCCATTCCGGCTTTTGTTCTCTCCGCTAACATCAAAATAGGGCAGTTCCGCGCCGGGAATTTTGAGCAGTGCAATTTCCATCACCGGATCCGCTCCGACGATTCGGGCTTCGAATCGGCGACCGTTGTCCAAGACGATTCGCACCGGATTCGCCTGCAACGCCGAAGTGAGCGCCGTCAAAACGTGCCCGTCCGGCGACACGAGAATCCCCGATTGATAACCATGAATCCCTGCCGCTTCCGCACCGTAAATCTT
>JGI24701J34945_10001547_pt1 | contig 11501 bp, 10 predicted proteins | sample TergutTh196P3_FD_34945 | JGI IMG/M metagenome (IMG submission 34945)
GCCACTTTTCCTGTTGTTCTGTTTTTTTTCTATCTCCCCCCTCTTGACTGTTTTTTTTTTTTTTCTATAATTCCCCCAGATTACCTAAACCGCCTGGTTTATTTAATCTGCCAAAACTGGTCAAGATAGTCCGTTGGGTGAGCGCTGTTCCGTTGCAGGGAAAAAGCAGTCAAGAAGAATCGGAATTGGACTCACCGGCAAACTATCCGTACCAGTACGAAGCGGAATGCGTGTTTTTATTACAGCGGAAAATGTTTTTTCGCGGACACCCATTCCCCCAGTTTTCCTTAATAGGAGAAATTATTATGAAAAACGTAACACTCGTTACAACCGCACTCATTTGTGCATGCCTTATTGCTGCCGGCACCGCCTCGGCACAAGAACCACAAAGAATGGTTCCCGAACCTGCCCCCGTTGCGGGGTTCAGCCCCAATTTCGCCGATCATCAGCCCATCACAGGCAGTGGGCAGGATCCTTGGCCCTCGTTGACACGAGATGCCAACCGGCTTGTCCGTTGGCAGGGCTGGCTCGACGTGGATGCGTTCTCGACTTCTGTCCTTAACCAAATGCAGAAGCGAGTTGCAAACGGTGATATTAAACTCGGTGAGTTTACGCTTGTTGAAGGTTCGATAGCCGAAGCCGTTGTGAAAGCGAAAGCACAATATCCAGTCTTCATCATGAATGATAGACTGAACACGGGTGAAAACATCACCGATGTTAAACTCTACGTTTGGCTCTATCGCCACAACTTTGCTGATAAAGGTCTGTACCAACTGTACATATCAGCAAAAGGCAGAATGCTGATCGGTAAATATCAAGGCCCTGGCGAGCCGGTACCGCATAGAGATATCCAATCACTCGGTTATGAGTTCAGCGGCAATAGTGCAACGGGTCCCGGAATGCGTGATTGTTATGCTGACGTTGAAATTTGGCGGGGAGCCGTTGTGCGTGTCGATGCCACAGGCGCTATCACCGTTGTCGGCAATGAAGCCGGTGTTGTGGTTGGGCCCTTAGAAGATGAACCGGTTGAAAGTGCCCCGCTTGCTTTGTGGGAGAGAGCACCTTCGCTCATAAACAACCCGCATTACAATCCGCTCGCTGCCACCGGAGCGGCGTTTGTTGAGCCGCTGGATCGCGTGGAAAAAATCTCTGGAAACACCGTTCAACAGAGAGCTGGTAGTGTTCAGAATGAGCAGAGAGTCAGGGTCGTGACTCCTTTCCGGTACCGCAACCGTTAGTTTTGACCGTCTCAAAGAGCGGGATACGAACGTGTCCTGCCTCTTTGGCGACACATTTTCACCATTAGAGATATTCCCTTATCTCAAAGGGAATTTCATTGTTTTTCAAAAGGAGAATCCAATATGTTAAGAAGTTCCTTATGCCTGCTATTTACGGCACTGTTTGTGTCGGCAACCTGGGCGCAACAAGGGCACACTGATGTTCAGTCGCTTCAATACGAATTCGGCAGAGGTGTCAGTTCCCAGAATCAGCCCGTTCCGCGTGTAACGCCGATGCCGTATCCGATGTGTGTGCCAGTCTATGTGCCGGTCTGTATCCCGGTTTATACGGCATGCCACCCGTGTTATGCGCCTTGTCGTTCTGCGGTACAGCCGCGTCGTACTTTCCTACGTTCGCTGTATGTACGTCCGGCGTACTATCCGCCGTATTCTTGCGGATGTCGATGAGACAAACCCGTTCGGCACGCTCACGCATGCGAGCCGTGCCAAACGAGCGTGTGGGCTTGGGCGAGTAATCCCCCAAGTCCACACGGTGGTACATCATTTTATTATATTTTTGCGTTCCTTGCGTAACTCTGTATGTTTTTGCGTCCTTGGGCAATTTTTTACGTACCCGTTCTCAATAGACGGCAAATTCGGGTCGGCGTTTTTCTAGTTGCGGTCCCAGCCGGCTCATGATGTCGGTGTGCATCTGGCTGACCCGGCTTTCGCTCAAGTTCAAGGTTTCCCCCACCTCCTTCATGGTCATCTCTTCGTAATAGTAAAGGATGATAATGAGGCGTTCATTCCGCGTTAACCCTTTCGTTACAAGCCGCATCAGGTCGGTTTTCTGTATTCCCGTCGTCGGGTCTTCCCCCCGCTGGTCCTGTACCAGATCCATTTCGCTGATTTCTTTCGACCCGTCGGCGGTATCGGAGTATTTCTTGTGCAAACTCACCGTCGGCACCGTATTGGCATCGGTAATGAGCCGTTCCAGTTCGTGCGGCGAGAGATTTAGATACGCGGCCACCTCTTCATGTGTCGGTATCCGCCCCAATTTATCCGACAAGTTTTTGTTTGCCTCTGCCAATTTTTTCGCTCTGGAACGCACCAGACGCGGCACCCAGTCCATCTCCCGGAGTTCATCCAACATCGCTCCGCGGATACGTAAGGCAGAAAACGTTTCGAATTTGTAGTCCAGCGTAATATCAAACGCATTAATCGCATCGACGAGTCCGAAAATCCCTGCGGAAATAAGGTCATCCACCTCCACCTCGTCCGGCAACCGGCTGCTCAACTTCTGACCATGCATACGGACGAGCGGCATATAGTGCTCAATCAAGGCATTACGTAAGGTTTGATTGCTTTTATCCTGGACAAAATCTTTCCACAGTTTTGCCGTCTCTTCAGCGGTGTACTGTGCTGCTGTCATAGAGCCTCCCTGAAAATTTGACTGATTGCGCACTGATGCGCAAAAACCTATTCCCTTTTATCGGCACAAACCGGCTAAAGCGTTAATGAAGCCGCAAGAATTTTCGGAAAAACCGGTTTTATCCCTACTATTTCACATCAATTTAGGGCTCAATCGGCACAACGGGCTGTTTTTCATAGAGTAGACAGAAAACGGGTAAGAAAGCGGACGTTTTCTTTGCGTTCCTTGCGTACTTTGCGGTTAAATCCTTTTTACCGCAAAGGGCGCAAAGGGCACAAAGAAAAAACGTTCACAGAGCCCGTAACGTCAGTGAGGCAACATGTCTAGTATCCCATAATCATACAACAACGGCAGTAACTTTTCCTTCAACCGCTCGTGCCGCCATTTAATTTCCGCAAACTGTTCATCGCCAAGTTTTACCTCCCGCAACGCCTTCTGAATTTGATACCAACCGGCATCGTCTATCCCCGCAAAATTGGCAAAGTACAGCCGATAAATCTCCCTTGCTCTTTCCAAAACTTCCTGCGACTCTGCGGACAATGTTCGTTGCGAAAGCCAATCCGCAACGAAGGAATTCCTCCCCGCAACCGGAAAAGGAAAAAAATGATTAACAATCTGATAAACCTTCCCTTGATAGATTACATTTTGCAAAGAGACCGTCTGATTTTTACTGTCAAAGAGACTCCACACAGCACAATCGCCGATGAATTGCGGCGTAAGTTCCCTATTCGGCTTCATCAGTTGATCGACATGATTGATCCAAGTGTCCTTCGGTATCCGCCTTGCCGCAAAGACGACGACCGCCTGCTCGAAGTTTTCCGGCGTTACCGACAACGCTCCTGCACTGACCTGTGGGCCGGACAGAAATGCCGTCTGCTGCTGATTTTGCAACTCATTGCCGGGACACATCAGCGATGCCAAAAACCCATCGGCAATGCGGTTGCGTGTATCGACGTTGCCCGACTTGATAGTGAGCGCAGAACTAAACGGCGGAAAAATCTTCGTTCCTCGCGGTCGCTTAATCCATCGGCTCAAAAAATCGTTTCGGTTAACCGATAGCACTGTTTTCGTGCCGATTTTCTGCGTGGTGTTGTCCAAAACATTGAGGCGGATTTTTTGTTTTGTTAGATTTTCCCGTTGCTGAATATCCCAAAGAATGAACGAGACCGGAAAGTGTTTCGTCTTGGAAGTACCGCCGAAATTTTCCGATGAAAACATAAAGCCGGAATGAAACGTTGCATGAAAAACGTTGTCCCGAAACTTTTGATAGTTCGTCGAAACAAGATATTTAAGCGGTGCGAACAAGCCCAGCACGGCTTGTCGATGCTTGAAATCATTCATAATCCGATACAGAAATTGCACGTAGAGTTCGCGTGAGACTTCGCCGAGTCTTTCGGCGTGCATTTGTTTTCGGATATGTGTGTCGGACACGCCTTCTTTGCTTTTCCCTGTCAGTCCGGCTTCTTGAGCGGTCGCATAGGGAGGATTGACCAGAATGCCCCACTTGAGTTCGGGATTTGCTAGGTCGTCTTGTAAAGCAGACGGCAATTTAGTCTCATCGGACAATTTAGCCGGTACTCCGCTGGAGCCGGAGTACCGGCTAAGTGGGACTATGTCATCGTCCAAGTAATCATACTGAAACACGGTTGCCGTCGGAAATTCTTTTTCGAGATGTTGGACATCTTTTTGTTCCAGCGTTGAAAGGTAGCAGTATTGGTGCAATTCTTTCGGCAGAAAGAGTTCGAGGTGTCCTGTTCCAGCCGCCATGTCCCAGAGTCGGTACTTTCCCGATGCCAACCAACCGTTGCCGAGCATGTTGTCGAGATATTCGCAGGCTTTTTTTGCAAAGGGCAACGGAGTGGGAAACACTCCGCCGCGACGCGTTGCTGAATCGATAGGGGCCGAATCGATAGGGTTGGGGGAAATCCGTGTCATGTCTCTGTGAACATCTTGTTAACACTTTCTCAACATAATCCGGCTATCCGCCACCGACGCACCCTTACCTTCGGCATGCACAATCAACGGATTGATGTCGAATTCCGCCACTTCGGGATGGTTCACGACCATCGCCGACATACGCAAAATCACATCAATCACCGTATTGACATCCCGCTTCGGCGTACCACGAAAACCGTCCAACTTCTTGAACGCCTTAATGGAACGCACCATCTCCTCCGCCGTAACCCGCCACATCGGTGCCAAGCGGAACTGCACATCCTTGATCAACTCGACGAACGTCCCCCCCAAGCCGAACATCATCAAGGGCCCCAAACCGCCGCGGCTGCAACCGACGATCACCTCTTCCCCCTCTAACGCCATCTGCTCGATCAAAATCGAGTCAATTTTTGCGCCCGGCACATTCTTTCCGATGTTGGCGTAAATCGTGTCGTAGCCCTTCTTTGCGGCATCGGCACCCTCAATGTTAAGAAGCACACCGCCGTCGTCGAACTTGTGCTTCACGTCTGCCGACATGACCTTCATCACGACTTTGCCGCCGATGTCGGAAACAATTTTCGCCGCCTCGTCCGCCGATTGAGCAATGCCGCTCTTCAATAACGGCAACTTATAACACTCGAACAATGCCCGACACTCCGCCTGTGTGAGGTAACGCTCCGTGCCGTTCCCCAAGTATTCGGCAATGATCTTGCTTGCCTTCGCCGCATCGACATCTTTGTATTCGACATATTCCCTTTTGGTTATCGCACGCATTTCGACCAGCCGCACGGCGGCGGCAAGCGATTTGACGGCATCTTCGGGAAACGCATAATTCGGCACACCGCGCTGCACCAGATTGTCCACGCCTTCGGCCACCTCTTTGACACCCATGAATGCCGCCACGACCGGCTTGCCGATTTTCTTGATAATCGGCGGCAAGGATTCGCCGATCTTATCGGTATCCGTCATCGACTGCGGAGTCAGCACGACCACGCCCATATCGACATTCGGATCACCCATCACGGCATCGACGGCGGCTTCATAACGGTCGCTGTGGGCATCGCCAATCACATCCACCGGATTGTTCAGAGCAGCGGCGGCGGGCAGAACCGGCGGCAACAGTTTATCTTTCGTCGATTGTTCGAGCGTTGCCAACTTCAGACCGGCAGCGACGGCGGCATCGGTCGCCATAATGCCGGGACCGCCCGCATTCGTAATGATTGCCAAACGGTTGCCCTGAGGCATCGGCTGCGTCGTGTAGAGTGCTGCCAAGTCGAACAGTTCGGCAACGGTATCGACACGCTGTACTCCCGCCTGTTTGAGAATCGCCTCGTATTCGGCATCGGAACCGGCGAGCGAACCGGTGTGCGAACTGACCGCCTTTGCTCCTTCGGCACTGCGGCCCGACTTGATACAGAGTATCGGCTTCCCCTTTTCCCAAAAAGTTTTGGCGGCGACTTCGATGAACCGCTGGGCATCGCCGATGTCTTCGAGGTACATCGCAATCGCACTGGTTTCAGGATCGTCAGCGAGGTACTCCAAGAGGTCGGTCTCTTTGACATCGGCTTTATTTCCGAAACTGACGAACTTGCTGAATCCGATTTTTCGGGCTTCGGCGTAATCGAGAACGGAAGTACAGAACGCTCCGCTTTGGGAAATGAATCCGAGACTTCCTTTGAGGGCGGTTTTAGCGGCGAAACTGGCGTTGAGATTCACGGCGGGACTGATCACGCCGAGACAGTTGGGGCCGATGAGGGGAATACCGGCTTCGCGGACGAGTCGGGTGAGTTCCTTTTCCCGTTCTGCGCCTTCGTCCCCGGACTCTTTGAATCCGGCGGAGATGATGATCAGCCCTTTCACTCCCTTGGCTTTTGCCTCGCCGATCACGGCGGGAATGGCAAGAGCGGGCAGAACGAGAATGGCAAGGTCAACGTCGCCGGGAATGTCGCCGAGGGTCTTGTAAACTTTGAGACCGTGCAGTTCTTCGGCTTTGGGATTGACGGGATAGATTTTTCCCATGAACTTATCCCGAACGAGATTGAGGAGCAGGTCGTTTCCGACGGTATTGGGTTTGGTAGAGGCTCCCACAACGGCGACGGATTGGGGGTTGAAAATGGCATCAAGTTTGGCGATGTTATCTTTAGCAGGGGACACGGTAATATCCTTTTATGGGGGGAGATGGAATGATAAAAAAGACCGGCGACTCGGACTGCCGACCAACGATGTAGATAGAGTACCATGAAACAGAAAAGAAATAAAGAGGATGCTGTGAAAAGTTGGACACAGGGTGTGTAAAAAATTAGTGGCTATTTTTCCTTTTCTTTGCATCCTTTGCGGTTGAAAAAATATCTAACCGCAAAGGACGCAAAGTGGTTGCGCAAAGGGCGCAAGGAAGATAACGCAATAACAAAGAAAACATTTACCCTCTAAATTTTTACACACCCTTGAACAAGTTATTTTTGTGCAGACGCTTGACCCAAAAATGGAATAATTTTAGGAAAGGGAATGCGTGTTCCGCTTGGCTTGCCGTATCTTACGGAGAGGTCGTGGTAGTTGTAACAGAGAAACTCCCAAATATCGTCCGGCGGATTCTGTTTGAGCCAATACTGCACCAATCGGCTGACGGTTTGATCGTACTGTCTTTTCGAACCATGGGCAAACCGGCGGCCGGCAAACCGCCGAAGATCGCCGTTGAATGAGGGATTGACGTGATAGAGTTCGTGAACAATCGTATCCAGTTTTTGCGACAGCGGTAACTCGATAAACCGGGGAACATAGAAATAGAGAATGTACAGGAACTCGATGCCGTCGGGACGGAAGTAGCGTTGGACTGTCCACAAGCGTCCCCGGCTTTTGTAAACAGACTCGCCGTTTTCGAATCGGAGGGGCGTTGCCGAAGCGAAGATGCCGTAGGGATCGCTGTTTTTCGTTTGTGAAAACCCGACGGCCACCCTGCTCATGTCGATATGGCGCAACTCCGGCACACGGAAACAGATGTCGTTACATACCGCCGCAATCGCTGTGGTGTAGTCGAAGGTAGAAGAAAGTGCCATAATGTTCCTAATGGATTATATCGTAAACGAAGGCAAATGGGACTTTTCTCTTTACATCCCCCTTGCGCCCTGTGCGGTTAAATCCCCTGTTTTAACCGCAAGGGCACCCCTTCCTTTTTCTTTCGGGGTACGGTACAATGGTTGCTGTATGTTCTTTTAGGACAGAGTGAGCCATGCACCACGTAGAACAAGATACCCAGTTTGCGGCGGAATTTCATGCCGATGTCGATGCCGAAAAGGTTGCCGAAGTCTATGCCGAAGCATATCTCAATGCCGTGGCCGGTCAGGGCGGTTCCCTTGATGATGCCGTTGCCGAGTTTGCATCGCTCATAGATGTTCTGAAAAAACAGCCTTCCTTTGCGGCAGTGCTCGCTTCCGCCATGGTGGCAACCGGTGAAAAAGTGGCCCTGCTGGAAAAAGCCTTCGTGACAAAGGCGAGTCTCCTCTTCTGGAACTTTTTGCAGATCGTTGCCAAGAGGAACCGCCTTGATCTTCTCTTGCCGATCTTTCTACAAGCCCAAATTCTGCGGGATGAGCGGCAAAAACGTATTCCTGTAACAATTACGACGGCAACGGAAGTCGATCCGCAACTTTTTACCGCTCTTTCGGAAAAACTGCGGGGGATTCTCGGCGGTGAACCGATTATCCGTTCGGTGGTCAAGCCCGAAGTGATCGGCGGCTTGGTGGTTCGGGTGGGTGATACGGTCTATGATGCTTCCGTTTCGGCACAGTTACAAAGCGTTTGCCGTCAGATGATTGAACGCAGTGCACAGGAAATCCAAAACCGGCGGGAGAGTTTTCGGGCTGGTTAATCGTTTCGGGCTGGTTACTCGTTTCGGGCACTGGCGAATTGCAAGCAACATGGAGTTGGACTTTGCGCCCCCTTTGCATCCTTTGCGGGCAAGAAAGTTACAGGGTTGGCGGGAAAAATTAGCAAAGAACAAACAGAGTCCGGTGCGGCAGCACCGGACCGGAACTACCGCTCCGGGCTCTGTGAACTTTTGATCCGCCGGGGTTGTAAGAAAAAGGATGGAACCACGAAGAGCACAAGGGACACAAAGAAGCAGAGAGAACAAACGGCCTCTCTCTACCCGTTTGCCTGTATGTACTCTCTTGACAATTCTCCGTCTTTGCGTATTATTGACGTAGAACAGTAAGGCACCATCCTAGCAAAGGGGAAATAGCGTGTTTATAGAAATTGATCCCACTCTTCCGCAGCCTATTTTTGAACAGGTTGCCATTCAAATCAAATTCGCCGTTGCCGCCGGTACCGTGCGCCCCGAAGAAATGATACTCTCCGTCCGCGATCTCTCCCGGAAACTTGCCATCAACCCGAATACCGTTGCGAGAGCGTATCGCTCCCTGCAAGACGAGGGTATTCTCGTACCTCGACGGGGAATCGGACTCGTCGTTACCGAAAATGCCCAAACCGAATGTCAGAAACAACGGAAAGAATTTTTTCAACAACGATTCAAAACCTTCCTGCAAGATGCGGCAAGGAGCGGATTGTCGAAAGAGGAATTAGACGAAATTTTGAATGTCCCTTTTTCCATGCGGTGAGAAGTTAAAATGTCGTCCCCTCTCCCACCAGGGAAGGGTGTTAAAATGTCGTCCCCTCTCCCTTTGGGAGAGGGTTAGGGTGAGGGCAATTTGAACCGCTATAAACTACTGTCATTATGAATTACACATCAAAACACCTAATCGAAAGAACTAGAAAACTCCGCAGGGAGGCAACAACAGCAGAGCAGTTGTTGTGGAGTGCTCTGCGGAATTGTTCCTTTGCTGGTTTGAAGTTTCGCCGACAACATCCCCTCGGTTGTTACATTGCCGACTTTTGTTGCCAGCGGGAAAAATTGATTATCGAACTGGACGGCGACTCGCATGATTTTTCGGAACAGAAAGATAAAGAACGTACAGAGGCATTGAACAAAGAGGGCTATCGTGTCATTCGTTTTTCTAATGCGGATGTTCTCAATAACCTCGAAGGTGTGTTAATGATGATGGTGCGAACACTTGGTATTGATTGGGCAACAGTGTTCGACAATTCGACCAGCCCTCACCCTAACTCTCTCCCAGAGGGAGAGGGGACAAAAAATAACAGCAACCCATAAACCAACCATGAAACCCACAGTCGCCCTATTCCACAAAGAGTTCCGCCAGCAAGGAGCATTCGCCCTCGGCATGGTACTCCTCTGCCTAATCTTTTTCGTCGGTTACACGGAAACCCTGCGGTGGTCTTCTGACACCATCACGCTCGACTTCCTCTTTGCCATTGCGATATTCACGACCGCTCTCTACGCAGGAGCGGCGGCAGCACTGGCATACTCGACGGAACACGCCGACAAAACCTTTACCTTTCTGCGAAGATTGCCGATCTCACCGACCACCATCGCCCTAGGAAAAATCGGCTGGGTACTCTGCGGTACACTACTGGTACTCGCCGCCAACCTCCTGCTCTTCGGCATTTTCGCCCTGCTGTACAGTCCGAGCAACGGAACATTGAGCGGAGAACAAATAATGCTCACCTACGGAATCGGTATCATCGAAGTCCTACTCTGGGGACTCTTCTGGTCAACCCGATGCCGTGATCAGGTTACGGCTATTCTTGCCGCATATCTTTATCCTGCTCTGGCAATCACGCTCCTGACCAATTTCGTCAGCACACAGGGAACAGCGGTCGATGCCGCCATTGAGATGATTCCCTATCGGCTGGCAATCATGGCAATCGTCGGCTTCTTTGCCGTGCGGGGTGCGCTGCGCTGGTTCGACTTCGATGAACGTTCACAGAGCCCGGAGCGGACGCTCCGGCGATTCCGTATCTACCGATACGGGCTCTGTGAACGTATTTGTGAACGTTTTTTCCGCTATCCCCAGAGGGTGCAATCGCCGTTTCTTGCTCTCGTGCATCAACACCTCCGCCATGCGTCGATTCTCTATCCCTTTGGAATCCTATGCTTTGCAGTTTTTTCGATTGGCTCGCTCTGGCTTTTCGTACAGCCGGACAACGCCGCCCGGTATGCACTCACATACAAATGGTGGTGGGCAATCGTTGGTATCGTCTGTGTAGGAGGAATCGTGATCTTCTGGGGAACCATTTTCGGATACGATCAAAAGAATGATTCCTACCGATTTCTAAGCCGACTCGGTATTCACGAAGGCAAAGTCTGGCAAAGCCGAATGTTATTGCCGCTCCTGCTGTACATTCCTGTCTTCGTTTGCTTCGCCGCCTATATGGTGGTGGACATAATGGACATGAGCCGCGTACGTCTCGAAGTAGGCACTCCCGAATACCAATGGGCTTACGAATCGAACATTCAGGAGGTTTATATCGCCATACCAGTGTTTTTTACGGTTTGGCTTGCCCCGGCAGCACTGGGGGCGTTCCTCTCCATTTCGCTGCGCAGTCAAATAGTGTCGATTGTCCTTACCTTTGCCGGTACAGTTATTCTCGTTTGGTGGGCGGCATTCTTTTTGGTATTCTTTGGCTTTTCCGCTTGGTGGACGACGGTGCCGATTCTCGTTGCTCTGTTGCTCGCCTCCCGAATCAGGGCGGGCTATTGGCTTCGGGAAACCTTTACTTGGCGCAGCCGATTATTGCCGCTCGCCCCGGTCTTCGCTACGATACTGGCAATTTTGATGGCGGTGCCGCCGGTTCGGATTTATACGGCTCCTTACGTCTCTTGGGAACAGATTACGGCGTATCTGGACGAGGCGGACTTGCCGATGCGTCTTTCGCCGGAAAAGCGGGCGGCAATGCTCCAATTTATAAAGGACAGCACCGACTCGCCGGAGTACCGATTCCGTGAGCGGTTCGAAAATCCCTGGGGAGTGGACTCCTATCCAGAGTGGAACGACCTTTCGGAC
>JGI24701J34945_10001551_pt1 | contig 11496 bp, 13 predicted proteins | sample TergutTh196P3_FD_34945 | JGI IMG/M metagenome (IMG submission 34945)
TACGGCTTTTGGGCATCAGAGAAAAAGCAAGAATTTTTTTATCATCTATGATACTATTTTCATTATCTATGACACTATCTTTATCATCTATGACACTATATTCATCATCTGTGACACTATTTTTCTCATCATGTACACTATTTTCATCATTTTGTACACTATCTTGTACACTATCTTTATCATCTTGTACACCATCTTGTACACTATCTTTATCATCTTGTACACCATCTTGTACACTATCTTTATCATCTTGTACACCATCTTGTACACTTTCTTTATCATCTTGTACACCATCTTGTACACTTTCTTTATCATCTTGTACACCATCTTGTACCCTATTTTCATCATCTTGTACACCTTCTTTTACACTATTTTCATCATCTTGTACACCTTCTTGTACACTGTTTTCATCATCTTGTACACCATCGAATTCTTGCTCTTCGATAAAATCAAGTCTTACAAATTGCACTTGAAATGAAATGCCAACCTCTTTCCATTGCAACTTAATACGAGGATAGTCTTTCATTTCATTTGCGATAAGTTTTAAGCCGTTTCCCCATTGGTCAATAATTCCAAGTCGCTTGAACACGGGTGCAATAACTTTATTTCGGGCATCACTTTGGCGGTTATACATTGCCGAAAAATCTATCGAAGCGGGGAGACGTCCCGGACTTGTTATCTCAATCATATCGTCATAAACAGCGACTTTGATATCTTTTCCAGTAAGTGAATAATCTCGATGCACTACTGCATTTCTAATTACCTCCCTTATTGCTTTTACCGGATATTCCCAGCGCGAAATTGTATAAACGCCCTCTACCTTAGCACCTTTGTTAATATGTCGCAACACAAAATTATAGGCTTCTTCTGCTTGTGTGGAAATATTTGAATAAATACTTTTTTGGTCGATAAATTCTTCCGTACCAGTTCCCTTAAACCTTGCACATTCAATTTTGGCAAAATGGAACAGCGAATTTCGTAGTTTATCATCTGAAAACAAAATTAATGCGTTTGTAGGATATTCATAACCTTGAAAATCTTTTATAAGGTCTAATTTTAACAACGTATGATTATCTAAATCGTCGCCTGTTTTTTCCTTATATTCAGTTTTAAAACTCTTTATATTCAGTTCATTTGCAGGCTTTTCCATTACCAACTCACCGTCAAAAGAAATATTGCGGCGTATTCGCTCCAATCCAGCAATTATAGTTGCATCTGCCTTCCTGTTTGTTGAACCGACACGAATATATGTGCCTTTCATTTTGCCCTTGTCGCGCAGATAGTAGGGTGGCGCACTGCCGCGATAAACCAACACTTTTATCAAATGCTTGTCATCTTCCATCAAAAACGTGATTTCAGGCAATATAGCTGGGTAGCAACGGTCGTAAATGATGTTGCAAATCTTTTCTTCATTTGCAAAGAGTTCATTTTCATCAACTCCTACAATTGCACGCGTATTGTTGTCTATACCAATATACAGTTCGCCACCGGCATCATTAGCAAAAGCAATAACGGTCTTTGCAAGGTCAGACCTTTCGGGTAGGGCGCTCTTAAATTCAAGTCGCCTTCCTTCTGGCTGTTTTATTAATTCTTTAATGTTCATTGTTATTTATTTTCAGCCGCAAAGTTAATCTTTTTTTGGATTCATTCTCAAATAAATTGTAATTTCAGCACATTCTATTCATCGTTCATCCTCACTATTCGCGGCAAAAACTTACCTTCAATTTCCACTAATTTTGCTTGAAATTCCATAACGGAGTCGATGTTTTTGTATGCTTGCGGTGCTTCTTCTACTGAACCACCAATAAGTGTAACGCCTGCTGCTTTAAGCGTTTTTTTCAGTTCTGAGCGCGATATACTTTCAGTTGCTTGCAAGCGCGACATGGCACGTCCTGCACCGTGTGATGCCGAATAAAGAGATTCGGGAATTCCTTTTCCTCTAACTAAATATCCTGCGGCTGTCATGCTTCCGGGTATAAAACCTGCCTCATTTTTATGCGCAGGTGTTGCTCCTTTGCGATGAACAATAACTTCGTTACCGTTAGGAAGTGTATCTTTCCATGCAAAATTGTGATGACTGCTAATGTTTGCTAAAGCGTTCAAATTTAGTGCCTTGGTTAAATTTGCATGTATTATTTCGTGGCAAGCNTGGGAATAGTCTCCTGCGAGGTTCATACATANCCAATATTCTTCTCCTTCTGCGGAATCAATATCTAACCACGCAAAATGTTGCGCCACACGAGGAAGTTTGCAACGTTGTCGGGCAATGTTACTATAATGACCAGCAATTTCAGCACCTAATCCACGCGAGCCTGAATGAGATACCAATGCCATATATTCGCCTTCGGGTAATCCAAGTATATTGTTTTCAAAAAGTTGCATATCGCCAAATTCTACAAAATGATTGCCACTGCCCGACGTACCTAATTGCCTGACACATTTTTTATGCAATTTTTTTAACAAGGATATTTCGTTAAATTCGTTGCGTTCAAGAACTTCATGATTTTGCCTAACGTTAAGACCTCCTTCCATTCCAAAGTGAGTCCATTTCAAAATGGCATCTTTTATGGGATTTGTGTATCTTTTCAAATGATTTGGCGATTCTTTGAAAATTGTAAGTGAAGTGTTGCAAGCAATATCAACTCCGACGGCGTATGGAATTACAGCGTTTTCAACAGCCAATACTCCACCAACGGGCAAACCATACCCCGCATGTGCATCGGGCATCAATGCACCCTGAACTGCAATAGGCAACCTCAAAGCAAGATTTATCTGTTGCAAGGCAGCAGGTTCGACCTCTGCATTACCATAATTTTTGAAACTCAATGGCTCGGTGCGTAAATCGTAACATTCAAAACTATTCTTTTTCACTTGGGGACAAAAATGTTCTGCAAGTTTTCCCCAAATTTGATGTTCTGCATAATGAGCAGGGTTTTGAACTACATTTTCCAACTCACACAAAACCTCTTCTTTGGTATTATGTTTAAAATGCTTATTTATAGCGACAGCAGCCAAACTCCGAGCAATATTGTCGAAATTTCCAATTTTGATAAAATCTCTGTTTTTTAGATTCATAGTTTTCAGTTATCAGTTTTCAGTTTTTTTAGTGAATGAGTAAATGAGTGAATAAGAAGTTGTTAGTTTTTTTAGTGAATGAGTGAATGAGTGAATAAGTGAATAAGAAGTTGTTAGTTTAATAGTATTATAGTCTCTAATATCTACACTCTACACTCTACACTCTAATACCTGAATACTAATTATCTCATTCTCTCATTTACTCATTTACTCATTCACTCATTCACTAATAACTACCCCAACTCTTTTTTAATAGTTTTCACGGGGTTTCCACGCATTAAAATATTGTGATTATGCCAATTTTGTTGTGTTGCTGCGACTATTTTTTCTTGTTTTTGTGTAACTAATTTCACTTGAAGTCGTTCCATTGCGAGTCGTTTATTTTGGAGTTGTGAGCGATTTTCCGATGCTGTTGCTATTGTTCCTGTTGGAATGTGAATTGCCCTAATCGCTGATTCTGTTTTATTTACGTGCTGTCCACCGGGTCCTGATGCACGTAATGTTTGAAAACTAAAATCTCGCTCGTCCCATTCTGAAATTTCCGGAACGACAAGTTTTCTAACTCCCACAAACCAATTTTTACGCTTGTGAAACTTACGGTATGGACTTTGTGCAATCCACTGCACCGTTCCTTCCCATGTTTTAACAAAATCGTTCAAATCATCACCCTGTACCAATACAACTGCTGAAAATAGCGTGTGAGGTTCAATACCTTTTTCGCAATCAACAATTTCTGCTTCAAAGCCTTTTTGTTTTGCTTCAGTCAAAATCATTTCTAAAACTTCGGCAACTACACGGCAACATTCAACGGGACCGCGCCCTGACGTTATTTGAAGATATATTTTCAATAGAATATTTTTTAAAATTCGGGTGCAAAGATAGTTAATAATTATGCGAAAGTAGTGCATATAATAAAAAATATGAAAAAAATTATTACGTATTTGAGACCACTCTGAGAGTGTTCTCTACCACAAAATAGACAAATTTAACACTTTGTGGGCTTGTGGATGATGACAGCGACAATTCAATTATACCCACTCTCTAGGGAAACGCCTTATTTTTAAAGAGTATGCGACCAAATTACCATTAACATGAAAAAGATAGATTCCTCATTTCACTTTGTTTCATTCGGAATGACTGATCGTTCTGTGGTGGAAAATAGAGAGAAGGGTTGCGGCTTTGCCGCAACCCTCCGCTCGCTCACATTGACGTGCTAATAGGGTCATTCCGAACAAAGTGAGGAATCCCCAATTCAAACCCCACAACATCCATACACCCCACGCAGCAGCACTCGATAGAGTGCAACGTAGATAACCCCGTGTAGGGGCGTACCCTTGCGGTCGACCTATAAGCGCAATTCGGGGCATATCCAAGAAAAAGGATGCATTCTTTTTCGACAAGCTCAAAGCATCGCCTAACGGAATGCGGCATACATTAGTGGTTAGCGGTTAATAAAATCTGCGTTAAACCGCCAAATCCGCGTATCGCCTCTGTTTTAAAAAAACCAGCGGGCAGAATGTCCGGCTTAACCCAGGCGTACAAAGCTTAGTTCTTTTCCAAAGTCAATTACAGATTTTTCGATTTTTTCAACAGTCCTTCTTCTTGGTTTCTTTCTTCCGTTAATGTAATGACTTAAAAGACCTTGATTAATGCCTGTTAATCGTTGTAAGCCCGCTAACGTCAAAAATTTTGAGTAATAAGCAAGGAAAGAAGCGGTATCATATTGAAATGAAAATTGCGCATCTGTAAAAGGAATATTATTGATTTTGTGACAGTTTTTCACATCTTGATAGCATCCATTAAAATCATCAATTGCTTCATGTACCGTTTTGCCTTCACCTATTACTGTATATTCAAGGCTTTCTTCTTTTAAGTCTATATAAATTCCGTAAGAGCCATCGTTTCCGCGCTCTATTAATGCTCTAATATTATTCATTTTTATTGTATTAAAGTTTTACCCCTGATCTTTTACTTATACTTTTTAATGTTCCTATTCTAACCTCTTCACTACGGTGAAAACTCAACGGAAAGGTTTTTTTTGTTATCGGCCTGTACCAAATTGGATGATTGGCTCCGTCATGTAACCAATGACATCCCTCTTTTTTTAATATCTGTTCAGTTTCGCTGTATTTCATGGTTTTGTGTCAAAAAATGCGCCGCAAAGGTACGCATATTGATACTATTTTCCAATTTTTTAAACAAAAATTTTTGTTGCTACTAAGGAGGGAGGAAAAAAATCCACCAAATCCGCTTTTCACCACTGCCTATATAGCACACAAATAACACAGATGACACAGATATACACAGATTTTTTTCAAAAAATGCCGATGGAAGACGTTCGGAATGCACCAAACCCCACAAAAGGATGCATTCCTAACGGAATGCAGGTGGCTTGGGCTCGCTATTTTCTACCAAGCGATGCATTCTTTTTCGACAAGCTCAAAGCATCGCCTAACGGAATGCTGAAAACAAGGGATGATAATAAACCGCATAAACTCGTCTAATCGGTGAATACTCATCATGAGTTCACAACATCACGAAACATTCAGGTAATTGCTAATAATTTTATTGACATATATGTTGTTGTCCAAATCAATGTCATAAATTATATACCATGTTGTACTTCTATTACGCTTGTATGAAAAAGAATAATCGCCGTATTTCAAATGTTCATGGTATTTTGAAGGATGATGATAGACTAAATACTCCAATTGGTATCAAACATCTAAAATATCATCAACTTATTGCATTACTTCGGGGAGGGTTAACTCAACTTTTTTCCATTCTAGTAATCCCACGACAATGTTATCCAAATCAGTTTTGGCTTGTCGGTTAACAAATACCATGTTCGTTAAGTATCTTGGTAAGACTTTGTTTTGTTTCAGTACGAAATTCTTCAATTGTCATATATCCCTCTGGCGCAATTTTATGACCTTTGATGGGCGGAAACAAAACATCAGGATGACCTTCGAAGGGTAAGTTTTTTACTCTATGTCCTAATACTGTGGTTTTCATAATACAATTTTTAAAAATTAACGCCGCAAAGATATATAATTTTTTTGAATGCCAAGCGTATAAAATAAAAAGAAAAGTGATTAGTGGTTAGTGGGAAATAATACACGTTAATCCGTCTAATCCGCGTATCACCACTGCCCATATAGCACACAGATAACACAGATTAGACAGATATACACAGATTTTATTTCAAAAAATGCCGATGGAAGACGTTGTGTGTGCAACCCTTGCGGTTGCACAATTACGATCCCGTATAATATTGTAGGGGCGAGGCTTGCCCTCGTCCTTTTTAAAATAGGAAACCGCAAGGGTTGCCCAAACAGACACCGTTAAACGATATAAAATATTTTCCACAAGGACAGGAAATCTGATATTTCAGGGGATTGCGGATCAAGTACGCAATTACATGTTGGGTAGGGGCGACTCTTGCTAGCGACCGATAGTGCAATTCGGGTATGTTGAATTGGGAATTTTTGTTGTAAAAAATTTTGTAAATTGATAATAAATAAAAATATTATATCTTTGCAGAAAATTTGTATGAATAGAATTCAGAGAAAGACCAAGAATTTATTTAGATAAAGTGGATACGGGTAGTGAAATTTTTATCAAAAGAAGGAAAAACAAATCATATAAAATTTTACCCGTAACTGAGCATGATACATTGTTGAGTAAAGAGGAATATTTTGCAAAATTTGAAAGAGGCTTGCAAAATATCAAAGAGGGAAAAGGGAAAAAAATGACAATCGAACAGGTTAATGAACTTTTGGGAATATGGACATCGTGATCCTATTCATGCTACCATCGAGGGAGCATGATATTGCGCCTTTATTTATAATGATAGCAAAAAACCATTAATAAATCTGAAAAAAATCAAAATGATCATATCTGAAGACTACAACAATGTATATATTGAAGATTACATAATCCCCAAGGGAAGAGAAAAAGCACACATTAAGGCAAGAGAGAATATTGTTTGGGCAATGTTAGGCAAGTGGCTTTCAAAAAATCCGCTAAAAAGAAAGAAAAATGTTGATTTAGAGGATTATATATATCTTCGATTTGACGGTATGCAAGAAACAGTCAACAAGGCAGCGCGGAACTATAAATCTACTATGGCAGTTGTTGAATTGGATTTTTTGCTTACAAATGCTAACAAAATCGGAACAAACAAGCCCAAGTCAAAACGACAAGAAAAATTCGTAGAAATGCTCATAATGCACGTAAAAATACCTGCGTTTCTTCCTTATTTTGAAAAAGTTAAGATGTTAGTTGGAGTGACCAAACAAAAGAAAAATGCAAAGAAAATTCAATATTCAATCACCACCATTGAGCCGATGGAATAAAAAAAATCTTTCAGATTTACGCCGCAGGGTACGTGCATTGCTACTGAAAGATAGTTTTCTTGGGGGCAAAGATACAACTAATATTTCATTCCACAATAAATTTTGATAAAAATAAAAAAAAATTGTTAGAAGAGATAAATATAGTGGTTAGAGATTAGTGAAAATCAGCCAAATCCGCGTATCACCGCTGCCCATATAACACACAGATAGATTCCTCATTTCACTTTGTTTCATTCGGAATGACGGACTGTAATAGTGTGGAAGAGCGAGCGGAGGGTTGCGGCAAAGCCTCAACCCTTCGCTCGCTCACATTGACGTGCTAATAGGGTCATTCCGAACAAAGTGAGGAATCTATATTAGTGGTTAGTGAAAATCCGCGTATCACCATCAAATAAAAACCAGCTCGCAAATTATAGACCCTAACTATCTGTTCAATTATTTTGCTGTTAAAAAATCATCGATACTAATATCAGCTTGTTTTAAGATTGCTCTTAAAGTTCCTTCGGGCATATCGCTTGTGTGATTTGGAATAGTTGTAAATCTCTTTGTTTGAGGATTATACCATATTTCATGGCTACCAGCGGCTTGCCGATAAAATTCAAAGGAAAATTTTTTCAACAAACTCACTATTTGTCTATATTTGAATCCTGATAATCGTCCCATAATGCTACACTGCAAGTACTAATGGATAATTAAAAGGATAACTGAACATTGCTAAATTTGCAATTTGTTGTTCTTGTGCTTCAATAAGTTTTTTTGCAACATCTCTCGCAATTTCTATTGTTTCTATTATACTGTTTCCTTGTACAACAAGTCCTTGTACATTGTCGGACGTTGCTAAATAAACACCTTCTGGCAACTTTTCGATTTGAAGATTTACAACTCTTTCCATCTGTACATATTTTATTAATTTACGCTTTAAACGTAAATTTAAAACTTTTATTATAAATATTGTCAATTATTTGCAGAGAATTTCATCAAATCGGACATCTTATTAAATAGTGGTTAGTGGTTAGCGGTTAGTAGGGGCAAATCTCAGAACTCCTGACTTGGCGAAAACTAGATTGTCGCAAATTTGCGACATAAAAAACCTAATTTTTACCTAATTCACTAAACAAAACAACCTCAGTAGAGAATGGTATACCCCACACATTTACCTAATTATAAGGTTGTTAATTAGGTAATTAGGTTGTATTTGATTTGCATTATTGGCTACTGAGTTTGTTTGGTTAGGAAAAAATTAGGTGATAATTAGGTTTAATATGCGACATTTTTAGTTTACGATATCTTTTTTGTAATGATTTGTATTTTTATGTTATAGCGAATGCCAAGTCAGGAGTTCTGAACCTACGTGTTTGCCCCAAACTCCACAACATTTCTATACCACACGCAGCAGCACTCGGTAGAGTGCCACGTAGATAACCTCGAATAAGCGTATTTTTATCGAAATTTATTGTGGAATGAAAAATTAGTTGTATCTTTGCCGCCTAAAAAACTATCTTTCAGTAGCAATGCACGTACCCTGCGGCGTAAATCTGAAAGATTTTTTTTATTCCATCGGCTCAATGGCGGTGATTGAATATTGTATTTTCTTTACATTTTTCTTTTGTTTGGTTACTCTTACTAACATCTTAACTTTTTCAAAATAAGGAAGAAACGCTGGTATTTTTACGAGCATTATGAGCTTTCTTATTAAATTATTTTAATACCTGTTTTTGTTATTTCTTCGATGAAAGGGTCNCCCTGATAAAAATAATCAGTTGGATATGTTTTCGCTTCTATGAGNGTGTANGGGTATGGTTGTTTGAAACCCATATAAGGAATCAACTTTGCGTCATCGAAATAAAATCCTGTGAACTCGTCAGCAACGAGAGCCACNTCTATGTCCGAACATTCGTGTTGCGTTCCTTTGGCAAAAGAACCGAAGAGAATAACTGCGCGCAGNCGAACGCCATTGGCTTCTATGCGACGTGCATAGTTGCGAACTGTTTCTATTACAACATCTCGAGTAAACATANTATNTNGCTNTCCTTTACTTTTTCTATTTTTTCAGAAGTAAATTCCTTAGTGCACATCTTTTGTATTTTATTGGTATAGTCGGGATAACGTCCTGCGAGTTGAAACTTATTAAAGTCTTCCAAAAATTTCATCATCTCTTCCCCCAAATCAATATTTGACTCTTCTAAAAGCCAAGTTATATTGTGTACTTTTGGCGGAATATTTTCCTGATGTGTTTTCACCCAAAGTGCTTTTGCTAATTTTTCTAAAACCAAATGTGCCCAGAATAGACAATGCTGATAATAATCGGCGATAAACATCGCGTCTACCGCACCCCAGTCGTCTTCTGCGGTATCTACCCAATAAGCTACATGTTGCTCTTTTGTCATCATATCAAAACAAATTATCTTCAAATAAAACACAAAGGTAGATATTTTTTTAACAAACTCAAAAAAAAATGAAAAATGTAATGTAAAAAATTTTTTTATTGCCATGAATTACACCAAATCACACAACATTTCTACACCCCACGCAGCAGCACTCGATAGAGTGCAACGTAGATAACCCCGTGTAGGGGCGTACCCTTGCGGTCGCCCTATAAGCGCAATTCGGGGCATCTCCAAGAAAAAGGATGCATTCCTAACGGAATGCAGGTGGCTTGGGGTCGATATTTTCTACCAAGCGATGCATTCCTAACGGAATGCGGCATACATTAGTGGTTAGCGGTTAATAAAATCTGCGTTAATAAGCCGATGAAGACGTTGTGTGTGCAACCCTTGCGGTTGCATAAAGGCATCCCGTATAAAATTGTAGGGGCGAGGCTTGCCCTCGCCCTTTTTCCTGACTTCGACACTTTTAAAAAATAATTTTATAATACACTGAATATCAATAACATAAGATTTAAGTGGGTGTCGCAAAAAGTCGTAAGAGTGGCTTAAAATGCCAATTTTATACCTTTGGGGTGTCGCATTGACGAAGTCAGGAACATTATTATCAACACTTCGTTAGGAAAAATAAATTTTTAATTTTTTTTTACATTTTAATCAAAATTATTTTTTTGTTCCAAAAAAACATATTACCTTTGCACCCTCAAAGTGTTTTATGTAAACAAGCATTACATTCAGCACTATAAATGGGTAAGAAACCCGATCTTCTGTAAGGATGCGTCGGGTTTCGTTTTTCCGGGATAGTGGTTAGTGAGTAGAGTGTAGATTTGAACTCCACTGCCTATATAGCACACAGATAACACAGATGACACAGATATACACAGATTTTTTTCAAAAAATGCCGATGAAGACGCTGTGTGTGCAACCCTTGCGGTTGCACAATTACGATCCCGTATAAAATTGTAGGGGCGAGGCTTGCCCTCGCCCTTTTTAAAATAGGCAACCGCAAGGGTTGCCACTACAATGTCTATCTCTTATCAATTCGGGGCTACTCAAACAATCAAACATAGGATGCATTCCTAACGGAATGCAGATTGCATGTGGCACTATTTTCTACCAAGCGATGCATTCTTTTTCGACAAGCTCAAAGCACCGCCTAACGGAATGCGGCATACATTAGTGGTTAGCGGTTAATAAAATCTGCGTTAATAAGCCGATGAAGACGCTGTGTGTGCAACCCTTGCGGTTGCATAATGGCATCCCGTATAAAATTGTAGGGGCGAGGCTTGCCCTCGCCCTTTTTAAAATAGGCAACCACAAGGGTTGCCACTACAATGTCTATCTCTTATCAATTCGGGGGCATCTCCAAATAAATTAAAAAAAAAGCCCCAGCATACGCCGGGGCTTCCGTTATGAAAAATATTTTATGATTTTGTTAAATCATATCATTCTCTACTTCTTTACCATTTTGTGTACCACTTTGTCTCCGCTGTGGCTTTCGATGGTGATGAAATAGATACCATTTGTAAGTGCACCTGTGTCAATTGACCTGCCAACGAAAATTGCTTCTTTGACTTTTTGTCCCAAAGCATTCGTTATTTGAATACTCTTGATTAACTCAGGATTGCTTACAATTATCTCGTTGTTAAACGGATTTGGATAAAGAACTACACTGCTTA
>JGI24701J34945_10001563_pt1 | contig 11471 bp, 8 predicted proteins | sample TergutTh196P3_FD_34945 | JGI IMG/M metagenome (IMG submission 34945)
ATTGTGGTATAATTAGTCAGGTCGTGTGGAAGTGCAAGGGTGTTGGTGTTGAACGTTTGCCACCTTTGCCCGTCGTTGGTGTTGGAGCGCCTTCGACGGCCATGCGGCCCTCTGTTTTTTTTGGGCCTTTGTGGTAAGTATAGTACTAATTTTTGGAAAAGTGAAGCGGTTTTTTGACCTTTGGGCAAGCATAAATTGCATTGACGCTAAACTTTTATTTTGATAAAATTAATGTATTGCGCATAAGAAAGTATTAGTATTATTAAATAAACAGACAAAAGGAGCTGAAATGATGAAAGTATTCGCTGTAAACGGAAGCCCGAGACATGACGGCAATACTGCCGGGATGCTGAAGACCGTCCTTTCGGTATGCGGGGAAGCGGGGCTTCAAACGGAGCTGTACCAGGCCGGAGGTAAAGCTGTGCGCGGGTGCACGGCTTGCGGGAAGTGCAGGAATCACCCCGGACGCTGCGCCATCGACGATTGGGTGAACGAGGTTTACGCAAAAATGAAAGAAGCCGACGCGGTTTTGCTGGGGTCGCCCACTTATTTTTCCGACTTGACGCCGGAGTTAAAAGCCGTCATCGACAGGTGCGGATATGTTTCGAGAAGCGACGGCATGTCGCTTTCGCGCAAGATTGGCGCCGCCGTCAGCGCCGTGCGCCGCGCGGGCGGGATACATACCCTTGATTCGATACAGCATTTCTTTTTAATCAACGATATGATTATACCGGGAAGCATATATTGGAACATGAGCTTATCGCGTGTTCCCGGCGATTATGAAAACGACGAAGAGGGAATCGACACCATGCGGCGATTGGGCGAAAACATCGTGTGGTTGCTTGAAAAAATCAGTATTTAGCTTCCGAACAATGCCGCCGCTTCCTCCATATTACTGATGATCGGCACGCCGAACGGACAGCGCTCCTCGCAGCTTTTGCACGCGATGCACGCGCCGCCGCCGCTTGAAAGGCTGTTGTAGTGCGCGCGGACGCCCGGCGGGATATCATTGGTATCAAGCCTTGCGATATCTAAGTACTTCATGACCGCGGCGATGTCGATATTGGCAGGACACGGCTGGCAGTGGCTGCAATAAACGCAGCTTCCCCTGAAATCATTGCGGACGCAGCTCAGCGCCCCGGTATAGTCGCGTTCCTCGTCCGATACGTCGAAATACCGCATGACGTCCATCATTTCGTCTTTCGTCTTGCAGCCCGGCAACACGCTTGCGACAGACGGCCTTGACAGCGCGTAGTGTATGCACTGCGGCACGGTCAGCGGATTTTCAAACGGCGTGTGTTCTTTTGCGAGAAGCTTTCCCGCGCCGAACGCCTTCATGACGGTGACGCCGATTTGCTTTTGCGTGCAGAGCTTGTAAAGCTGAGCGCGTTTTTGGTCTATGCCCTTAAACATATCGGAGCCGAAGCCTTTCTCAAAGTGGTCGAAAACATATTCGGCGGACGGCAGCATGTCGAACGCGGGGTTCACGCTGAACATCATAAGCTCCGGCACGCCGGTGTCTATCACCCGCGCCGCAATCTCGGGATTGTGTGAGCTAAACCCGATATGCCCGATATATCCCTGTTTTTTAAGCTGCTCGGCATATTCGATAAACCCTGTTTCGAAAACGCCCTGATAATCCTTTTCCGAATCGATGAAAAACAACATGCCAAAATCGATATATCCTCCGAAAATGCGCAATAAATCCTCAAAATACTTTTTGACAGCAGGCATGTCGCGGCTTATGTCGTACTGCTGATTTATGTCCGTTGCGCCGATGTGCCCTGTATCATCACGTCGCGTCTTCTGCCGCCCATCGCTTTTGCGATGTTCTCGCGGACCTCGCGCCCCGGCATAAACACGTCGAACAGATTGACGCCGCACGCAAAGGCCGCGTCGATCGTTTCTTTGACCTGATCGTAAGGCTTTAGGTCCAGATGCTCGCAGCCAAGCCCGATTGCGCTGACATTTTTTCCTGTTTTACCAAGCTTTCGAAATTCCATATGCCTTCCGCTCCTTAGATTTTTAGCATAAGAGCCCGCCATACGGCGGGCTCCTTGTGCCATTTTGACAGTTGCGTTATATTTATCGCGGGTTCCTGATTGCCGACTGCTGCCGCAAGGCGTGCGATTGGCACACGGAACGGCGAGCAGGAAACATACGCAAGCCCCACCTTATGGAAAAACTCGATGGAGCTCGGGTCTCCGCCATGTTCGCCGCAAACGCCAAGCTTGAGTTCGGGCCTTGATTCCTTGCCCAGCTTAACCGCCATTTCGACGAGCTTGCCGACGCCGGTCTGGTCTAAGCGCTGGAACGGGTCGGTTTCGTAGATTTTGTTTTCGTAATATGTGTTCAGGAAGTTACCGGCGTCGTCACGGGAGAAGCCGAAGGTCATCTGCGTAAGGTCGTTTGTGCCGAACGAGAAGAACTCGGCTTCCTTTGCCACCTCGTCGGCGGTAAGGCAAGCGCGCGGGATCTCCATCATTGTGCCGACCATATACTTGAGGCTGGAGCCTTTCTCCTTGATTATTTTGTCGGCTGTGGCGACAACGATATCCTTTACAAATTTAAATTCCTTGGCTTCGCCGGGCAGCGGGATCATAATCTCGGGGACAATGTTCCATTCGGGATGCTTGCCCTGTACGTTGATCGCGGCCTCAATGACGGCCCTTGTCTGCATCTCGGCAATCTCGGGGTACCTGACGGCCAAACGGCAGCCGCGGAAGCCCATCATCGGGTTGAATTCGTGCAGGGAATCGATGACGTTCTTGATCTGGTCAAAGGTGATTCCCATTTCCTCGGCAAGCTTTTTGATGTCAGAATCGTTTTGCGGCAGGAATTCATGAAGCGGCGGGTCTAAGAAGCGGATGGTTACAGGATATCCCTGCATTGCCTCGTAGATGCCCTCAAAGTCGCCCCTCTGCATGGGCAAAAGCTTACCCAGCGCGGCTTTGCGCTGCTCAAGGCTGGTGGAGAGAATCATCTCGCGCATCGGCATAATGCGGTCGGCCTCAAAGAACATATGCTCGGTACGCGTAAGCCCGATGCCCTTTGCGCCGAACGAAATGGCAGTAGCCGCGTCTTCGGGGGTATCTGCGTTTGTGCGTATCTCAAGCTGGCGGAATTCGTCTGCCCAGCCCATGATTGTGCTGAAATGGCCGCCGATCTCGGCTTCAACGGTGGGGATGGATTCATCGTAGACATACCCTGTTGAGCCGTTGATGGAGATGTAGTCGCCCTCCTTGATGGTCTTGCCGCCAAGGGTAAAGAATTTTCCTTCTTCGTTTAAAACAATGTCTCCGCAGCCCGCTACACAGCAGCGGCCCCAGCCGCGGGCAACGACCGCCGCGTGGGAGGTCATGCCGCCGCGGGCGGTAAGGATACCGGCGGCGCAATCCATTCCCGCGATATCTTCGGGGGAAGTCTCCATACGGGTAAGGATTACGGTCTCGCCCCTGCCGGTCCATTCAACGGCGTCATCGGCGGAAAATACGACGCGCCCGCTTGCGGCTCCGGGTGATGCGGCAAGTCCCTGCCCGATGGGCTTCGCGGCCTTTAGCGCCGCCTCGTCAAACTGGGGATGCAAAAGCGTGTCAAGCTGCGACGGGTCAAGCATAAGGACTGCCTGCTTCTTGTCGATCATGCCTTCCTCGACGAGCTCGACCGCAACCCTGAGGGCGGCGGCGGCGGTGCGCTTGCCGTTGCGCGTCTGGAGCATGAAGAGCTTGCCGTCTTCTATGGTAAACTCCATATCCTGCATATCTTTATAATGCTGCTCGAGCTTCGTTGCGTTTGCAACGAACTGGTTGTATACTTCGGGCATGGTGGTTTTCAGGTTCTCCATCGGGTCCGGGGTGCGGATGCCCGCTACAACGTCCTCGCCCTGCGCGTTTAAGAGATACTCGCCGTAAATCTTTTTCTCGCCTGTTGCCGGGTTGCGGGAGAACGCAACGCCTGAGCCCGATTTGTTGCCGGTGTTGCCGAAGACCATGATCTGAACGTTGACGGCGGTGCCCCATGAGTAGGGGATGCCGTGCATCATGCGGTAGTAGTTCGCGCGGGGGTTATCCCATGAGCGGAAAACAGCCGTGATTGCCTCGATGAGCTGGACGTTCGGGTCCTGAGGGAAATCGAAGCCCTTTTGCTCTTTGAAGTACGCCTTGAATTTCACNACCATCTCTTTTAAGCAGTCGGCTGTAAATTCGACGTCTTCTTTTATACCTTTTTCTTCTTTCATCTCGTCGATGATTTTCTCGAAGCTCGACTTCGGAACCTCCATTACAACGTCCGCGAACATCTGGATGAAGCGCCGGTAGCTGTCATACGCAAAGCGGGGGTTGCTTGTGCGTTTCGCAAGACCCTCGACGGCTATGTCGTTTAAGCCGAGGTTCAAAACGGTGTCCATCATGCCGGGCATTGAAGCCCTGGCGCCGCTCCGGACAGCCAGAAGCATCGGGTTTTCGTTGTCGCCGAACTTCTTGCCTGAAATTTCCTCAAGCGCCAAGACGTTTTTAAAGATTTCCGCCTCGATTGCAGAGTCAATTTTTTTGCCGTCGTCATAATAGCGCGTACAGGCTTCGGTCGTAACCGTGAACCCTTGCGGAACCGGCATGCCAAGCCCTGTCATTTCNGCAAGGTTCGCGCCCTTGCCGCCGAGCAGATCTCTCATTTTCGCATTGCCTTCCGAAAACAGATAAACATATTTCGTGCTCACTAATTTTCTACCTCCTGATTTTTTTTGTTAGAACTTGTATTCCGCTAAATATTATACCATACAAGCGGTTTGCTTTGCAATTCGTAATAATGAATTATCCTGTTTTAATTAAAAATATTATTTTTGTTATTTTTACAAAATAAAAGGATTTTTACTTGCAAATACCAAGAAAACTTGCGATAATTAAATTAATAAAGGGGGTCTGTATTTGGAAAACAGTAATCATGCGCTTTCATCCTACACTTTGCAAAGGAGGATTGAAATCCTTGAGAAGCACCGCCAAAATGGCGTGATTATCCCAATCGACGACGGCATCATCATAACGGACGGCGTTTTGATCGGCAAGGGGAGTGTGATTTTACCCGGCACGATCATGCGAGGTGAAACATCGGTCGGCAAAAATTGCGAAATCGGCCCGAACGCATATCTTGACAACGCCTCCATTGGCGACGGCTGCCGCGTCATCTCATCGTACATAGATTCTTCAGCAGTTGAAGACAACGTCAAAATCGGCCCCATGAGCAATATCCGCCCGAACTGCCATATTGCAAGCGGCGCCAAAATCGGCGATTTCGTGGAGCTTAAAAATTCGAATATCGGCGAGCGCACGTCCGTTGCGCACCTCACTTACGTGGGCGACTCGGACGTCGGCGCCCGGTGCAACTTCGGCTGCGGCGTTGTGACCGTAAACTACGACGGCGCCGAAAAGCACCGCACAACCGTGGGCGACGATGTTTTCATCGGCTGCAACACAAACCTTGTGGCGCCCGTTACTCTTCATAACGGCTCTTATTCGGCGGCCGGCACCACCGTCACCGAGGACGTGCCCGAGGGCGCGCTTGTAATCGGACGCGCAAAACAAACCGTGAAAACCGGATGGTCAAGGCCCAATAAATAAAAGCCTGTATTCCATAACGGAAAATTCGCCGCAGGAGTGGTGTTTCGAGTATGGAATACAGGTTCCGGGCCTCTTTTTTGACAAAACACGGCTTTAGAGCTATAATTAGGAAAGGATTGTCCTGCGGGCTGTTTTTGGCTTTATAAAGGAAAGATGGGAAGTGTTTGACATGAATCTTCATGGCAAAGACATCAAGATTTTCACGGGGAACTCAAACAGAAATGTTGCGCAAGGCATCGCAACGGCGCTGGGCCTGCCCCTCGGAAAGAGCGAAGTAACCACGTTTGCAGACGGTGAATGCAATGTATCCATCGGCGAATCTGTACGCGGCTCCGACGTATTTGTAGTCCAATCGACGAGCAAGCCCGTCAACGACCACTTAATGGAACTGCTTATCATGATAGACGCATTCATGCGCGCGTCGGCAGGACGTATCACCGCCGTTATCCCGTATTTCGGGTACTCGCGTCAGGACAGNAAAGCAAAAGCCCGCGATCCGATTTCCGCAAAGCTCGTGGCGGATTTACTTACCTCCGCAGGAGCCGACAGGGTACTGACGATGGATTTGCATGCCGCGCAGATTCAAGGGTTTTTCGATATCCCCGTCGACCACCTGATCGGCTGCCCCTTGCTTGTACCATATTTTAAAAGGAAATTTTGCGACTCCGAAAGAGCCGACGTAACGATTGTTTCGCCTGATTTAGGCTCCGTTACAAGAGCCAGAAAGTTTGCCGAAAAATTCGACGCGCCAATGGCGGTTATCGACAAACGCCGCCCGAAAGCCAATGTCAGCGAGGTTGTAAACATTATCGGCGACGTAAGAGGAAAAAAGGTCATACTGGTAGACGACTTGATCGATACCGCCGGAACCCTTTGCCAGGCGGCAAGAGCCCTTGTCGAGGTGGGCGGCGCAGACAGAGTATTCGCGTGCGCGACCCACGGCGTTCTTTCCCCGCCGGCAATCGAGCGCATAAAGGACAGCCCCATCGAAGAGCTTGTGCTTCTTGATACGATCCGGTTTAATCCTGAGCATCAGATAGATAAAATAACGCATCTTTCCATAGCGCCGGTCTTCGCCGAAGCAATTGAAAGGATTTACAAAGATAAGCCCGTTTCCCCGTTGTTCGTTTGACGTTGACGACTAGGAGGTTCTTATGTTTAAAAAACAAAACGGCGAAAAATTATATGGCGGAATTACCGCCGGCACAGTCATTGCAAAGGGCGTTTCAATTGAAGCAGGAGAAATCAGCGGTGCCGGNAATATTCTGATAGAAGGCGTATTTAAGGGCAATATATCTATTGACGGGGATTTGGTCGTCGGTTCGTCAGGCGATGTGTCGGGCGATGTAAAGGCGCGCAGCGCCATGTTTGCGGGAATATATTCCGGCAGCGTGAACGTTGACGGCGCGATCCGTTTTTGCGAGGGCTCAAGGGTAAAGGCGCAGGTCGAAGCCACCAAAATCATCATGGACGAGGGCGCTATATTCGACGGCTACATCACCAGCGCGAAAATCTATCAGGAAGAAGCAAAGATCTAATTGCTATCTGTCGTTCGCATAAAAAGCCCGGCATTGTTCGATGCCGGGCGTATTCGGCTGCATAAAGGGGAATAAGGCATCGTATGATTAATAAGTTTAAAAAGTTTTTCTCGGGCTATTCCGCCGCGGGCCCCATCGAATACATCGTAGCGGGGCTTGGCAATCCGGGCCGTGAATATGAAAACACCCGCCACAACATGGGGTTTCTGGCGGTTGATACAATTGCTGAGGAGCTTCGCTTCGACATGAAGCGCCTAAAGTTTAAAGCGCTTTGCGGCGACGCCGTGGTATCGGAAAAGCGCGTGCTGTTTTTAAAACCGTCGACGTATATGAACAAATCCGGGGAGTCCGTGATCGACGCTATGCGGTTTTACAAGGTGCCTCACCAAAACCTGATCGTGATTTCAGACGACGTTACCCTAGAGGTCGGCAAAATGCGGATAAGGCGCGGAGGAAGCGATGGCGGGCAAAAGGGGCTCAAAAACATCATTTACCTTTTGGGCCGCGACGATTTCCCGCGAATCCGGCTTGGGATCGGCGAAAAGCCGCACAAGGACATGGAGCTTGCCGCGTGGGTCTTAAGCCGTTTCCCGAAAGAGGACGGAAAGCTGCTCACACAGGTCTTCGGCAACACATTTGAGGCGGTCCGGCTTATCGTGGACGGTCAGATCGACAAGGCCATGAACAAATTTAACTAGGAGCCGCCGCATGAAACAATTCTCAAAATTGCTTGAAAGTTCACCCGGGTTCGCGGGGCTGTTATCGGGCATCAGAAACAAACGCTCGCCGCAGCTTGCGGCGGGGCTTACCAACCTGCACAAGGCGCACTACATCTACTCGCTGTGCGAGCTTTTAGGGCAAAAGGCGCATGTCGTCATGCCGAACGAGCCCTCGGCGCTAAAGCTCTGCGAGGACTTAAACGCGCTCTTCGGCTTTCGGGCGGCAGTGCTGTTTCCGTCGCGGGAATTTGTTTTCCGCGGGGCCGAGGGCGTTTCCCGCGAATACGAGCACGCGCGGCTCGGGGTTTTAGGCGGCGTATTGCAGGGCGGCTGCCCCGTCGTCGTGTCGTCCGCCGAGGGCGCCGTGCAGTATACGATTCCGCGCGCAAAGCTTAAAGCCTCCACCGTTGTGCTAAAGCCGGGCGACTTAAGAAGCATCGAAGAGCTCCGGCTCCTGCTTCAAAACGCGGGCTACGAATACTCGGAGCAAGTCGAGGGTATGGCGCAGTTTTCCGTCCGCGGCGGACTGCTTGATTTTTTCCCGCCGTCATGCCCGCAGCCTGTGCGCATAGAATTCTGGGGCGATGAAATCGACACGATATCGAGCTTCGACATCGTTACACAGCGGCGTGAATCGCAGCTTTTAGAAGTCACCGTAACGCCGGCCAGAGAAACTCTGCCCGGTGAGCCCGCTAAATTTATAAAGCTTTTGGCGGACTGTAAAAAGAATTTGCGCGGCAAATACGGCGTGCTCGCGAAAGAGCAGATAGACCGCGACATAGAGCGGCTTGAAAGCGGACTTAGCCTTGAAAACGCCGACAAGTATCTGCCGGTATTATACAGCGAGCCCGAAACCTTGTTCGATTACTGCAAAGGGCGGCTTTTGTTTGTCTCGGAACCCGTGGCGGCGCGGGAATCGCTAAAATCAGCGGAATTTCAGGCGCACGAGGATATAACGCAGCTGATGTCCGGGGGCATCCTGTTTGGTGCGGTTAGCAAGTTTTCCCTGGATTACGCCGAGATTGCAAAGCGCATGGAAGCCGAGACCAGCGTGATTCTCGATACATTTAAGCGCGCCGTGCCCGACGTTTCCCCGCGCGAAATACACAATATAAAAGCCGTGCAGCTTTCTGTGTGGGGCGGCGAGTACAGCTTTTTAAAGGAAGACCTCGAAAGCTTTATAGAACGTGATTACTGCGTCGTTGTCTTCGCCGGGACCGGAAGGGCGTGCGCGGCGCTTGCGTCCGACTTAAACCGCGACGGGATACAAGCGGTGACCGTCAAGGATTTAGGAGCGCTAAAGCCCGGCGGCGTTTACTTAATGGAAAACACATTGTCCGCCGGTTTTGAATATCCCGACATGAAATTTGCGCTTATCACGCATTCGAAGACGGCGCCCGCGGCGGTGCGGCGGAAGAAAAAACACAAGGACGGCAAAAAAATAAAGGCCGTATCAGACCTTTTGCCCGGCGATTACGTCGTGCACTCCTCCCACGGCATCGGCGTGTTCGAGGGCATCGTAAAGCGCGATATGCACGGCGTTATCAAGGATTATATCAAGATTCGCTATGCCGGCACCGATACGCTGTTCGTACCGGTAACGCAGCTTGACCTTGTCACGAAATACATCGGCGCGTCGGAGGATACGCGCGTGCGCCTGAGCAAGCTGAATTCGGCGGAGTGGCAAAAGACAAGAGCCCGCGTCAAGGGCGCCGTAAAGGAGATGGCGCAGGAGCTCACCCGTCTGTATGCCGAGAGGATGAAAGCGCGCGGATTTGCGTTTTCACCGGACAACGACTGGCAGCGCGAGTTTGAGGAGCGCTTTCCCTTTGAGGAGACAGACGACCAGCTCCGCTGCGCCGAGGAGATAAAGGACGACATGCGCCGCCCGGTCCCGATGGACCGCCTTCTTTGCGGCGACGTCGGCTTCGGCAAGACGGAGGTCGCGCTGAGGGCCGCGTTCAAATGCGTGCTCGACGGCAAGCAATGCGCCGTTTTAGTCCCGACGACGATCCTTGCGTGGCAGCATTACCAGACGTTTACCCAGCGGTTTGAGGGGTATCCCGTAAATGTTGAGCTGCTCTCCCGCTTCAAGACCCCGAAAGAGCAAAGGGAAATCATCACCAAAACAAAGCAGGGCGTCACCGATATTGTGATCGGCACGCACCGCGTCGTGCAAAAGGACGTGGAATTCCGCGATCTGGGGCTTTGCGTCATAGACGAGGAGCAGCGTTTCGGCGTAAAGCACAAGGAAAAATTCAAGGAATTAAAATCAAGCGTCGACGTATTGACGCTTTCCGCTACGCCGATACCGCGCACGCTGAACATGGCGATGAGCGGCATCCGCGACATGAGCATCATCGAGGAGGCGCCGCAGGACCGCCATCCCGTGCAGTCTTATGTGATAGAGCACGATTACGGCGTGATCGTTCAGGCAATACAAAAGGAGCTTCGGCGAAACGGGCAGGTATTTTATCTTCATAACCGCATCGATTCTATCGATAGCTGCGCCATGAGGCTGAAGGAGCATCTGCCCGGCGCAAGGATCGTGACTGCCCACGGCAGAATAGGCGAGGACGCGCTTTCAGAGGTATGGCAGCAGCTCGTGGAGCATGAGGTGGATATCCTTGTCTGCACGACCATCATCGAAACGGGCGTTGACGTGCCAAACTGCAACACGCTCATCATCGAGGACGCCGACCGCATGGGATTGTCACAGCTATACCAGCTAAGGGGGCGCGTCGGGCGAAGCAGCAGGCGGGCGTATGCGTATTTCACATTCCACAGGGACAAGGCCCTTACCGACATCGCAAGCAAGCGGCTGACAGCAATCCGCGAGTTCACGGCGTTCGGCTCCGGCTTTCGCATCGCCATGCGGGACCTTGAGATCAGGGGCGCCGGGAATATCCTGGGCGCGCAGCAGCACGGGCACCTAGAAGCCGTCGGTTATGACTTGTATCTTAAACTGCTAAGCGAAGCCGTGATAGAGGAGCAGGGCGGCGCAAATCAGGCGCCCCTCACCGACTGCGTGATCGATTTAAGGATTGACGCGCATATCCCTGAGGATTATATCGAAAACTTAGGCCAACGCATTGATATTTACAAAAAAATAGCCGCCATCACGGCAGCCGATGAAGCGCTCGACGTCACGGACGAATTGATCGACCGGTTCGGGGAGCCCCCACCCGCCGTAAAGGGGCTGATCGACGTATCCCTCGTCCGCGGTATGGCGGCAAGGCTCGGCGTAGTCGAAATCACGCAACAGGGCGAGCAAATAATGATAAAGCCTGAAACTTTAGACATGACGGTCGCCGCAAACGTCGCGTCGCGCCTGCGCGGACGGTGCATGGTAAACGCAGGGCAAAAGCCGTATTTCTCCGTTAAAATCCCCCCCGGCGGCGACCCGGTTGACACGATAAGGGAAGCGGTTGAGGCGATGGCGACGTGAGGACAACGCTTTTATATGCTTAGTTACTGTTGCGGATGTACAACTACAGAAAATGCTTATAGGTACATTTATATCTTTTTTGCTTTAATTACAAAAGTGACTGGAAGCATTTTAGCCTTTCGAGCGAAATCGTCACTTTTTGATTGGAGAATAT
>JGI24701J34945_10001566_pt1 | contig 11452 bp, 8 predicted proteins | sample TergutTh196P3_FD_34945 | JGI IMG/M metagenome (IMG submission 34945)
TTGTTTCCATCGACTTCGACCTGTCCAAAATCGCCAAACTCAACGCCACCTTCAGTAAACTACTGCAAAAAACAAAAAAAATTGTGTAGATACTATTGGTGTCAGCCGTGCGATGTTGGGCGATCATGAAAATGCCCGCCGTTTGTTGAAGAAAGGCATTGAGGCGAGGCGGCAGGATCAACTCAAAATATCCTCTACCGGCTACTGCGCTGCGATTGTTGAGGCTCGGTCGTATGAAAAATGATTTTATACCAACGTCTTTCAAAACGCAGCATTCTACTAAAAAAAAGAGAATTTAACCGCAAAGGGCGCAAAGAAGCGCAAGGTTCGCAAAGGACAGATTGGATGCGTTTCATTCCGGCTTTTGCGAACATCCGCAACACTTTGCACTCACTCCCTCGTGATCTTCGGCAAGTCCCCCGTCCAATCGACGGTGATCTTCGTTTTGCCATCGTCGATGTTCAGAACACTGTTTTTCATCTTAATCATCGGACTATCAATAAGAGCCCAATCGGCAACCGACACCTCCGGCTTGCCATTGATCGTAACCTCTGGAATCGACTCATGGATACCCTCGGCTTTCAAACTATGTATCCAATGCGGCGGCATGTCGGCAACTGGTGCAACCGGCAAGCCGGGTACGTACTTGATCCGAATCGTGTCTCCACGGCTGTTCGTGTATTCGACCGTCATCGTGTCCCAATCGACATCGACTTTGTTCGTCGCAATCTGCCGGCGGAAGTTGCCGATGTCCCGGTATTCCTCTTCGGTTCCCACTTCAAAGATAAAGCCGGTCTGGGCGTGGTCGCTCTTGATAACGTTAAAACCAATCAGACTCACATCCCTTGTTTGGTTTTGCAGGTAAGCACTCTTCAGCGGTTTGACGGCAATGTATGTCCTTCCTTCACGAAGGAAAAGCCAGCCGCTCTCATCGGCAGCCCAGTAGTTCATCGTTTTGGGAAAGCGGAACATCCCCCGCTTGATGAGGTCATCCGCACGCCGGTTTCTCCAAGCCCACTTTTCAGGAGTCGGCTTCTCTTTCCACGGGTCAACTTGGGGAATGTCGAACAAAACGATTGCCGTATTTTCGTGCTGTGCCGTTTGCATAAAGGGGGAAACGCTTCCGTGATTCCATGTTTCCGCCGTCCGGCTAATATCGTCCCCTTCGCTGTACCAATAAGGGTGTGTGCAGTTGATGTAATTGAACTGCCGGTCGCTGTTCCACGTAATATAGAAGCCGCAGGTGTCGTGATCGGCATAGTCTCCGCCGGGAGCCCAGCGGAAATTACCGGTACCGATGGCGTATTGACCGGTGCGGTAAATTTTCCGCAACATCATATTCGGGATGCCGCTTCCGTAAGGACCAAAGGTCGATGCCGAAGTGCGTACCGTGACTGGTTCCTTGTTTGCGGCAAGTTCAAAGACAAAATCCGCCGGGATCGTTTCGGACATGGCGGCATAGATTCCGAAAGTGGACTCATTGAAGTCGAGATAATCCGGCAGCCGAATGTTGTTCGTGGCTTGTCCCCAGCCGAAGAGTACCCAGGTGTAATAACTGAACGCCGGCAGTTCACTCCATGCGTGCGATTTGGGAGCATGAAGGTGATCCTGCTGGGTGTTCATTCTGCCGAACGGGGCGATGATTTCGCCGTCGAAGGTGTTCAGAGCAATGAGCGACCAGTGGAAGAGCAAGTACGCCTCCGCCATATCACGGATTTCCGGGTCTTTCACGTATTGATACAGAATCTCGATAGGAATCAGGAGAACTGCTTGATACGTGGTCGAAAGATATTCAGTATAAGAACGTTCATAATAGTTTTTGAACGTTGTGCGCAGCCACTCTTTGAGATGGTCTTTGAGTTGCTCACTGTTCATTCCGTTCGCCCATTGTGCGTCGGGAAAGAGTTCGCAAAAGAGGATTGCCGGTGCCCAGGAAATCAAAGCGTGGTTTTCGGTTCCATGTCCGAGAAATCCTTCGCCGTTCATTTTGTCCGATTTGGCGAGTCGTTCCAGAGCGGTTTGGAGTGATTTTCGTTGTTCCGGCGAAAAATTGTCCCAATAGCGGCACAGGGCAAGTGCAATTCCGGGAAAGTCGAACATCGTTTGCATCCGTGGGTCGGTAGTGCTGACGATATATTCCAGTGCAACTGCGTCGTTCGGATCGAGTTCCAACTTGGCAAGTGCCCTTGGCAATCCGTGTTTACCGGAGCCGCGGGGAACATGATCTTTCATCGCCTCGATAACCGCCGTTCGGCGAGCCTCGTAGGTCGAAAGATCGGGAACCTGTGCAACAAGCAAGGCGCAGGGGGCGAACAAAAAGAAAACGACGAAGAGAGAAAAAGTACGCATCTATTGTAACGGCAAAAAGGGCAGATATGTCACAGCCGATTCTAGCGGATAGGTGCAATGTGTGCAAGCGGGAACACATTTACTTTTTGGGAACCACCTCTAAAAATAGATTCTTTGCGTCCTTTGCGGTTACAAAAAAAGAGAATTGAACCGCAAAGGGTGCAAAGTTTTCGCAAGGTGCGCCAAGTACAGATTGGGTGCCTTTCGGCACCAAGTCAAAAGGCAACAATTGATTTTTAGAGATTCCCAATAGTAAAAACACCCAAATAGAGTTGGACACACCCATCTTGCATAATGACCGCCCTTCGCTTACAATACTGCTTAATAAAGCCTCTGGAACTTTAATACAAAAGGAGAACAAACAAATGATGCGATTCGCTTTCACTTTGGCTGTTGCTGTATGTTTTGCGGCAAACTTCGCCGTAAACTTTGCCGTTCAGGCAGCGGCAGATGCCCCTGCAATGCAGACCCCGAAACTCTTTGTGAAACTCCCGGACTACTGCCCCACGCCGGACGGTCTGGAAATTGACCGCGAAGGAAATCTTGTCGTCGCCTGCCCCAATTTCGCCGATAAATCCAAACCCGGCTGTATCATCAAAATTGACAAAGAGGGCAACGTCCGAAAATGGTTTAACGTGCCTGTCATCCCGGAAACCGGCTCGGCAAGTCCTATGGGCATCGCCTTTGGACCGGACGGTGAACTCTTCATCTGCGACAACCAGGGCTGGATGGGAACGCCGGAAGGACAATTCAAAGGACGTTTAATCGGCTGCAAAGTCGAAGGAATGGGGGACAACGCCAGAGTAACAATGCGGGTCATTGCCGATGGTATCGAGCATCCCAATGGGGTGCGCTATCACAACGGTATGCTCTACGTCACCAACAGTCTGATGACCAAAATTGAAGACGAAAGCGGGCTGCTCGTAAGCGGCTTATACCGTTTTGACCCCTCTCTCAACAGAACTGTTACCGTTACTAACACGAAGGCAGACCCGAATCTCATACTGACGGTTTTAACCTATAACAGAGATTGCCAATACGGTCTCGACGGTCTCGCTTTCGGACCGGACGGGGCATTATATCTCGGCAACTTCGGGGATGGTTCGGTGCTGCGCGTCGAGTTTAACGAAGAGAGAAAAATCATCTCTACCGAAACGTGGGCAAAAGACCTGAAACACCTCCGCACGGTGGACGGGATATGCTTCGATGAAAACGGCAACCTCTATATTGCCGACTTTTCGGAAAATGCGATTGCGGTAGTGAAACCGGATTCACGGGTGTACCGCATTGCCCAATCGCCGGACAGCGACGGTGCCGACGGCGAACTCGACCAGCCGGGGGAGCCGATAGTCTGGAACGGCAAACTATTCATCACCTGTTTTGACGCGGTTACGGACCCTGATAAGGTGAACACCCAACACGGTCCCCCCTTCACGATCACGACGCTTGAACTGGTGAAGTAGCCGTCATATATTTGAAACAGCATGAAACTGTACTTTGCGAACCTTGCGGTTAAATCCTCTTTTTTTAACCGCAAGGGACACAAAGGAAAATGTCCCATTTGCCCTGTGTAGGGTCTCACTCTCAACTCCTGTCCCCTGTTCCTATGCAAACCGAAGAACTCAAAAACAAACTTTCCCAATTTTGCGAAAATGTCCGAAAACTGGAGACCGAAATCGGTCGGGTGCTTGTCGGACAAAGTGAAGTTGTCCGCGGTACCGTGATTGCGATGCTTGCCGGCGGACACGTCCTCCTCGAAGGGGTGCCCGGTCTCGGCAAGACGCTTCTTGTCCGAACGCTTGCTGAAGCCGTCGAGGGAAAGTTTTCGCGGATTCAATTTACGCCGGACTTGATGCCTGCCGACCTTACCGGGACGAATGTGATGATGAAACACGCCGACGGGGCGCGGGGATTTGTATTTCAACAGGGTCCTATTTTTGCGAACATTCTCCTTGCCGACGAAATCAACCGGGCAACGCCGAAAACACAATCCGCCCTGTTGGAAGCCATGCAGGAACACTCGGTTACGGTCGGCGGCACCACGCACCGGCTCAGCGGTCTCTTCTTTGTGCTGGCGACGCAGAATCCGCTGGATATGGAGGGAACGTATCCGTTGCCGGAAGCGCAACTGGACCGGTTCTTCTGTAAGATTTTGGTACGGTTTCCGTCGGCGGATGAATTGCTCGGAATCCTTGACCGCACGACCACTTCTGCCCAACCGAAAGTGGAGACGACCTTCCCCTCGGAGAAGATATTAGAGTTGGGAACGCTTGCCCGTGAGGTTCCCGTGGCGGACGAAATTAGCCGCTATGCGGTGAACCTCGTTTTGGGAACGCACCCCGGTTCCCCGCTGGCATCGCCGCTGGTGCAGCGGTATGTGCGGTTCGGCGCAAGTCCGCGCGGGGCACAGTCGTTGATACTCGGTGCAAAAATCAGGGCGATTTTGGATGGACGCTTCAATGTATCGCGGGAAGATTTGGTGGAGATCGCCCCGATGGTGTTGCGGCACCGGATTATTTTGAACTTTGAAGGACAAGCAGAGAGCATTTCTACGGATGATGTTATTACCGATTTACTAAAACATAAACATCCGCTGTAACCTGCCGTAAGGTTTCCGCCAGAAAATAATGTGCCCTTTTCCGTCATTCCACTTCGTTTCATTCCGGCTTTTGTTAACAACAGTTGTTAACAAAAGCCGGAATAGAGCACAGCGAAATAACGGCAGCACCTTGTGCCTTAAATGATGCAGATCATATTTCGCACCAAGGCACGAAGGACACAAAGGGATTTATGGGGGGATTTATGGGTATTCGAGATTCTTTGTGCTCTTTGTGCCTTTGTGCGAGAAAAAAATTGGAAAACAAATAATCAATGCCATTTAAGGCAGAATGTACTAGATTACTTTCTGGCGGAAGCCTAGAAAAAAACGATGTCCGCAAAAATCACCAGACGTTCATTACTCAAAAGTACGGCACTGTTTTTCGGTGCTTCGGCGATGAAAACTCCCTTCGATCTGTATGCCGAAGAGCCGCAGACGGAGGACGTTTGGGCGTTTGCTTCGGATATGCACATTGCCGATGGAGCAACCGAACCGCCGGAACAGAACATACGGTTTCAAGAAGTCATGACCGCAGTGCTTGCAGAGCCTGTGAAACCCCGGCGGCTCTTTTTGTTGGGGGACACGATTTCCAGTGGAAGGCAGGAACAATACACACGGCTACTCGAACTCCTCAAGCCGGCAGCCGAAGCACACGTCGGCATTCATGCATCAATGGGCGACCATGATCATCGGGAACATTTTCAGGCAATCCGCAAACAACTGCTGCCCTCCCCGGAGCAGCGGGACACTTCGATCACNCACATCGTCCGCACAGAANCCTGGCAGGATGGCGAAGTCAAGCATTTGGAAATTATCGAAACGAAAAGAGCCAATTTNTTTGTATTGGATTCGNTGGACAAAACCAACCAAGAGGAGGGAAAATTCGGCAACAATCAACTTGACTGGCTTGCCGCCGAATTGGACAGGCGAAAGGACAAGCCCGCTATTCTGATGGCACATCACCCGGCGGTCGATCTTGCCAACAGCGGATTAGCGGATACCCTTTCATTTTGGCGAATGCTCGGCACGCGGCATCAAGTCAAAGCGTATTTCTTTGGACACTCACACGTTTGGCTTCACTACCGCATTGGACGTGTCCATCAAGTCAATTTTCCGGCTACTTCCCGTTGCCCGCCGCTCACTGTTCTCGGCTGGGTATTGCTCACGCTTTACGATGATGGAGTCCGTTTGACGCTAAAAACATGTGAACCTAACCACCCGCGAAACGGCGAAATTGTTGATTTGAAATGGGTGTGAACGGCATGAAATTGGACGTTTTCCTTTGCGTCCTTTGCGGTTCAATTCTCTTTTTTTAACCGCAAAGTGCGCAAAGGGATGTGCAAAGAACGCAAGGAAAAAACACCCAATTTCTCCCCATTGGCAATATATCCGTTAATGAGGCACACTTGTTTTTTTCGTTCCGTTGTGATACAATACAGCCTTTGGTTCCACACAACATCACTTTCGAAAAGAGGAAAAATCATGACAGAATCCAAAGCAGCCTTGGCGTATCCAAGACTTTGTATCGCTTATCTTTGCCAATTTGCCGTCTGGGGTGCCTGGGCAGGTGCACTCGGACAATACGCAGGCAAGCATCTTGCTTTCACCGGAGGACAAATCGGCTGGCTTTACAACGCCATCCCCCTCGGTGCCGTCATCGCTCCGCTCCTCATCGGTCCCATTGCCGATAGGTATTTTTCGGCACAGAAAGTGATGTCCGTCCTCCATCTCATCGGCGGACTTGCTCTGCTCGCTTGCGGTTGGCTCTGCATGACCGGTCAGCAATCCTTTCCCGTCCTAATGGGCTTAATGCTCCTCTCCGGTGCATGCTATATGCCGACGATGGGGTTGATTAACTCCGTTGTTTTCAAACACCTGCCGAGTGCCGGTATGGCTCCTTATGTTTTCGTCTTCGGCACCATCGGTTGGATCATCGTGAACCTTATCATCGCCGCGTTTTGCGGCGGAGCGGACACGCCCTACTTCTTCCTCGTCGGCGGCGGATTCAGCGTGTTCCTTGCCTTTTACGCTCTAACACTTCCCAATACACCGCCGAAAGGCGCACCCGCCGTTGACGCTTCAAATGGGGGCGAGAAAAAATCCGGCGGACTCGGCGTACTCGTACTCTTCAAGGATTTTCCCTTCGTCATTTTCGTCCTTTGTGCGTTTTTGGCGAGCATCCCGGCTTGCAACTACTTTTTCCCGGCACAGGTTTCCTTCCTCACGGAACGGGGCTATCCTTCGCCGGTGGCACTGACGACTATTAACCAATTTTCCGAAATCCTCTTTATGCTTGCGCTGCCGTTCTGTATTCCGCGCTTCGGCTTGAAGAATGTGCTTTTAATCGGTATGGCAGCGTGGTCGCTCCGGTACTTCTGCTTTGCGGAACCCTATTTTGCGATGGCGGTTCTCGGCTTGCTGTTGCACGGGCTTTGCTACACGTTCCTTTATGTTGCCGCCTATATGTATGCCGAAAAGGTCGCACCGGCACACCTGAAAGCAAGTGCTCAAAGCATGATGGTCTTCCTACTGCTTGGGGTTGGTCAGGTTCTCGGCGGTCTCGGTTATGGATATATGCGTGATCGTAATCAACCGGAATTTGCCGGAATCAAGACGGAGTTGAGAATCGTTGAGGGTGCCGAGTGGCCGCAAGGGATTGATCCAACCGACTCGGTTGTCCTGCCGTTCCCAGTGTGGAGCGAGTCCGAAGACAGTATGTTCCAGTACCTCGATCTTGCCGCACAAGTCAATAAGTTGCTCGGCAGGGAACAAGAAGTTTCGACGACACGAAAAATTGATTTCGGCAAGTTGCTTCAAGGCAAGCCGCTCACAGCAGAGGCAATCGATTCCTGGAACAAGGAGGACTTGATTATAGACAATGTCCGTGTGTTGAAGGTTTCTGACTGTTGCGATGACGACTCTGACCGCATTGGCGTTAGTGCTGAATTCGTGAAAGCCTTGCAGGAGAAATTGGAAAAGAGCAAGGCAGTAATTCCCGTTGTCAGTGTTCAATACACGAAAGATGACTTGAAGAAACTCGCTACGGAAATCGGCGGCGAGAACTTCTCGTTGACTCGTTCGGACAAACTTGCCGCCCTGGCGCATGACTGGACGAAGATATTCCGTTTGCCGGCAATTCTCATTGCCGTCTGCTTTGTGGTCTTCCTGCTGTTTGGGAGGAATCCGAAAGAGGAGGCGGCAGAACCGCAGGCGTAAAATTGCACGTGAGTGCTTCGTAATATACTGCAACACGGCATCATTGTCCGTTTTTCCATCCCCTCTCCCTCTGGGAGAGGGCTAGGGTGAGGGCATTACGTTCTCACACTCTGACCCTCTCCCAGGGGGAGAGGGGACGGTGTTTCGGCAATCCAGAAACGTTCAATTTGTGACGTGGTGCAGTATGATTAAAAAAACGGGACGTGCTTTCCTTGAAACGGCATGAATAACGTGCCTGTACGTCCCTTGCGTTTTCTTTGCGTTCTTTGCGGTAAAAAAACCGCCGAGGGCGTGAAGTACAATTTCACACCGTTTATGAACCATGAACCTCGAAGAAATCCGCACCGAGACCGATAAAATTGATGACGAAATTGCCGCACTTTTCAAACGGCGGCTGATGCTCGTCGAATCTGTTGCCCAGGTCAAAAAGGAAACGAACGCTTCCGTCCTTAAACCGACAAGGGAGCGTGAAATCATCAGCCGCCTGACAAGTAAGCATGACGGGATGACGGCAGATTTTCTCAAATTGCTCTTCACGACCATTTTCGATATTTCGCGCTCGCACCAAATCGTGTTGACGAACCGGAGTTCCAAAACTGCCGAAAGCATCACACAGGCATTGGCAACAACGCCGCAATTATTTCCCAAAGAAGCCCAGGTTGCGTGCCAGGGTACGGAGGGTGCGAACTCAACCTTTGCGTGCGAAAAACTGTTCAACCGACCGACGATCCTCTACTTCAACAGTTTTGACAGCGTTTTTAATGCTGTCGATAAGGGACTCTGCCGCTACGGTATCTTGCCCGTCGAAAACAGTTTGCACGGCTCGGTTACAAACATTTACGACCTGATGAAGCAGAATCAGTTCTACATTGTTCGCAGCGTGAAACTGAAAATCAATCATGCCCTGCTTGCCAAACCGGGCGTAAAACTGTCCGGCGTGAAAGCGGTCTATTCCCACGAGCAGGCACTCGCCCAATGCAGTCTATTTTTGAAAGACCGCAACTACGAAATTCAAGTCCACGAAAACACCGCCCTGGCAGCACAATTTGTGGCAGAGTCGCCGCGTGATGACATTGCGGCAATCGCCTCGACCAACTGTGCGGAACTCTACGGTTTGGACATTTTGGATGACGACATTCAAAATAATGCGAACAACTACACACGCTTCGTGTGTATTTCAAAGCAGTTAGAGATTTATCCGGGCGCAAGGAAAATTAGTCTGGTGATGACAATTCCGCACCGTCCCGGCTCGTTGTATCATTTGATGACCAAGTTTTCGACGCTCGGCATCAACCTCACGAAACTGGAAAGCCGACCCATCCCGGACAGGGATTTCGAGTTCATGTTCTATTTCGACCTGGACATTTCCGTCTATGACGATGCGGTTTCCAAGTTGTTTTCCCTCTTGGAAAACGGCACGGATCATTTTGTATTCCTGGGGTGTTATGCGGAACAGTGAGATGTACTGTAAACGGCATGCCATTGCCCCTTTTGCGTTCTTTGCGCCTTGGTAACTATACTGCAACACGGCATGAAATTGTACTTTGCGAACCTTACACTTCTCTGCGTCTTTGCGGTTAAATTTTCTTTTTTTTAACCGCAAAGACACAAAGACGCAATTTTTACGCTGTTTGACCGCATCATCACGTAAAACACCAGGGGCGTTTTCGGTTGAGGGTTGATTCCAGAATATCCATGCAGATATTGACGTTATCGACGACTTGGAAGTCGTACATACCCACGCAGAGAAAGTCGGCTCCGGCTTCAAGGGCAAAGCGGAAACCGTCGTGAGGACGGATGGCTCCTGCCGCCAGGATTTTGAAACCGATCCAGGGTTGCGGAAGCCCATTCATGAACTCAATCGTCTCATTCACGGAGCGGCAATAAACATTGTCATGCTCCGGCTTGTCCGACATCCGCGACCAGTATCGGTCATGATGGATTGTCTTCATCCAGAAGTCCGGGTTAAATCCCTTTTCGACCAGCGCCTGTATTGTCGAAAGGCGGTGTGCGCCAAGTCCCACGACGGCTCTTTCCCGGCGCATCCGCTCCATGAAGGCTGCTATTTCGTCAAACTTTTCTTCACGCACGAGCCGGTCTCCCTGCTCTCCTTGCAGGTACACGGCGGAGGCTCCCTTGTCGAGACAGTCAACCGCGCCGTCGATGGAGGAGCAATCGGCAATGTACCGCATCGTCCCATCGGCATTTTCCCAATAGTCCGCCATAATACCGATATGTGAATGGTGTCCGAGATACGCGTTGATACCGCACGCCTCCCCCATTTTGAAGGTGGCAATAATTTTATCCCGCGTGTGATAGGCTTTCACAAGGTCATCCACGTAGATCAAATCCCGTGCATGTGCCCATCCGCCGATCAGATTACCTCCCATGATCATCCGGCTAAAATCGAGTCCTTTAATGTTCGCCTTCGTCATCGGCTTTTTCAGGTCGGCAAACTTTGCCCAGTTAGTATGCGTCCGGGAAGCACCGGACAGGGCATCGACTTCAACGTCCTGCACACCGACAGGGTTCCCTTCTGCGGCAAGTTGCTGCGCGAGCACACTTCGTTCATGGCTCACAAATGCGGCACCCGTTGCAAGAGCGGCACCGCCGGTAACCATTTTCTTCAATGCCTCACGGCGTTCTGGATTGTTCGGTTTTGTCATCGTTAAACTCCTGTGTAAAAAACCTCCGGGTTTAGGCTTCGCCGGAAAATGCGCCCTTTTCCGTCATTCCACTTCGTTTCATTCCGGCTTTTGTCAACAACAGTTTTTGTTAACAAAAGCCGGAATGGAGCGCAGCGAAATGACGGTAGAGGACTTTCCAGCGGAAGTTTATTGTACCATAAGGCTGCCTGTGGTGTGAGACCATGAGAGGGGAGAAGCCGCACAGCCGCACAGTCCGTCGACACGTTGAGCAAACTGGGGAGTAGATTCCGCCCTAAATGGCATTGATCATTTTTTTTCCAATTTTTCCCCGCACAAAGGCACAATGTGCATAAAGGAGTCTCAACTGCCGTCAATTCCTTTGTGTCCTTCGTACCTTTGTGCGAAACATCATCTTTGCGCCCCTTGCGGTTAAAAGAGTTCCGATTGAACCGCAAAGGGCAACTTCCATGCCGTTGACGGCAGAAATACCCCTTTTTCATGCACAGCGTTCACGCGGCTTTTTTCAATTTAGCAGGAAGCTGTAAATTGAAGAGTCCAAACAACTCTTCCTGGTTCAATCCCTTCGACGAATTGAGCCCCCGTGCGCCGGAGAGAATCAATTCCGACAGCCGGCGTTTGT
>JGI24701J34945_10001582_pt1 | contig 11387 bp, 11 predicted proteins | sample TergutTh196P3_FD_34945 | JGI IMG/M metagenome (IMG submission 34945)
GAGGAACATCACAAGCTCCTCGGATTGCTTTTCGCTTCCAACAATTGGAGAGATTTCAGTTGAGATATCGGCGCGCATCATATGTGTGGGAAGTTGCGAAATGATGTGCAAAACTCCCTTTTGAGCCGCGCTCAATAAAGGCCTCACAGTTCTGGTCAAACTTAAAGTAGATTTTGAGCATAACCCTGTTTTTATCTTCTGTTTTGCATGTCACTATTTTTTCAAGCGCGGTACTGATAATTTCGCTACCTTGGTCATCATCTGCCATAGCAACCTTTTTGGAAATGACGTCGCTTAAATTCTTGATAGATTCCCGCGTCCTAATAATATCATCGCGTTGGCTTTCAAGTCCACGGATTTCTTCGCTTATTGCTTCGATTTCTTTGTTGAAGACGTCGTTTCTTGAGCCAAATTCATCATTGGAAATTTTACCGTCAATGGAAAGTTCCAGAAGCTTGTCTTTTTTTACTGCAACTTTACTGATAGATTGCCGTTTCTTTGCGATTTCATCAGATATGTTGTCATCATTCAACGCAATGTTGTACCGCTCTATCATCCGGGCAATAATGTCAGACTTTTTTAGCACAAACTCCTCAAAGGCATCTTTTAACACAGCATCTAATTCAGAGGTATAGAGAGTTGGAGTGTTACAGCCCGATTTGCCTAGTTCCCTATATCTTTTGCATTGCCATACTTCTTTATTGCCGCTCTTATACTTATAAATCGTGCGGTGAAATGTTGTATCATGTTCATCGCAAAAAATCTTCCCGCTGTAGGTATAGCGCGATTGGTATGCCGTTTCATTGTTTTTTGCCTTTTCGCTTCGCCCCCGCATGATACGGTTTGCGGCCTCCCAGATTTCCTCGCTCACAATAGCAGGAACACTTTCCTCATCCTTATAAGTGACCCATTCCTCCTGATTGATATTTACGCGATGTTTAAGGCGATAATCAACAATCCTGGTCTTGTTTCCGCAGTAGTATCCTTTATATTTGGGATTTGATATGATGTTTTTAATAGTTGTAAACGAAAACGGGTTGCCGTTGCTGTTGCGGTAGCCTTGTGCATCCAACTCGCGGCTAACTTGGCGGACGCCCAGCTTTTGAATTGCGTACAGTTCAAATATTAGGCGGATGATAACGGCTTCTTCTTCCATAACAACAAGCCTGCCGTTCTCTTTTTTATATCCCCAAATAGCATTGTTGCCGAGTACAACGCCTTTTTCAATAGAACGCTGAAATCCAAATTTAACCCGCTCCGATATTTTCCGTACTTCTTCCTGCGCTATGCTTGACATAATTGTAAGCCGCAACTCGGAATCGGGATATAGTGTGTTGATGTTGTCGCTCTGAAACAGAACGCCCACACCACTGCTTAAAAGTTCCTGTGTGTATTTTATGCTGTCCAGCGTATTCCTTGAAAATCGGGATATTTCCTTAGTGATAATAAAGTCGAACTTACCCGCCTTTGCATCCCGTATCATTTTAAGAAAGGCATCCCGCTTGTTTACGCTGGTACCGGACAATCCTTCATCAATGTAGCCGTCTACAAAAGACCAGCCTTTGTGCGCCTTAATCATGTCACGGAAATAGTCCACTTGGTTTTGCAGGGAGTTTACCTGTTCATATTTGTCAGTAGACACCCGGGCATAATATGTAACCCTTAATGGCAAATCATAAATTGTCCTGCCAGAGGTCAGTTTGTTACGCACATCATATAAATCCATATCAGAAAATCCCCTTTTCACATCTGTTACTGTCTATTCGTAATCATCATCGCAGTCTAAGTGATATACAATAGCTTCTCTCAAATCATGTTCATCGGCCAGCTCACACAAAAGCTTCACCAAATCATCTTTGCTTTGCCTTGACAGCATCGCCCGAAGCCCGTACTTTTGCCCTTCCTGTTTCAGCATCGTTCCCTTTGCAAGATGTTCACGAACGGTAAGCAGTACAGCAACCTCGTGCTTGCAGTATTCGCCCCAATCATAAGGGCAGTCGCAGTAATGGTATATGATTTCCCCTTTTTCATCAAGGCAAATCTCTACATCATAGCGGATACTGCCATCAACGACAGCATTGTATTGGTTGGGTTTTTCACTCCAAAAATCTAATATGGAACCTTTTGAAAAGCAGTTTGCTCCCCGCGCCAGTATTTTCTCTTCTATCTCTGGTTCGAAATGATTAATATTCATAGTAGATTGCCCTCGTTAAACATCATTATGCTTTACATTATATCATATCTGAAAATAGGAATCAATATGTAAACGCCCCGGAAAATCCGAGGCGTTTGTCTGTGTTATGCCGCCACATCAAGTTTCTGGCGTAGCATTTCTATATCTTTTATTATCATGTTGGCGACCGACCTATAGACATCATGCGTAATATGATTCTGCTCATAAAGCTGATTATTGATTATGAGTTCCATTTCATATTCAATTAGGAGCATCTTATCATAATTCATAGCCGCTCACCTCTGATAATGTATATGGCGAAACGGCTCTGGGTAGACCTAGTTATTGGACACGCTTTTTCGATATTCTTCTTGGGTCTTGCCACCGCAACAACCTTTCTAATATAATTTTGAGTTAGCTTTGATAAAATAGGAACCTATCTGAACAGCAATAAGATAAGAATAACGACATTTGAAACGCAACCAGCCCAGAAAAGATAATGCTTGATAGAATCGAAGACAAACAGCTTTCGGACCTGCTCGTCAAAGGTTCGGAGATGACTTCCCATCTTTTTTATTGCGGCAGCTTCTTTGGCTTCAATCGTTCTTATCGCCTTATCAAAAGCGGCGATATTCCGGTCAAGCCCTGCTGTCACGGATTTTGTAGCGGATTGCAACAAACTACCGCTCAACTTCGCGCACTCTCTTTCGATGCTGTCGGTCAGAGATTTGTTTGACATAAACATCTCGTTTAGCATCATTTCCAGCAGCTTTTTGTCCTGCTGGCAGCGCCCTTCTGCTTGCCGGAGAAAAGTGTTCTGCTGTTCTTTCAATATCCTGAATTGTTCGAGATATTCGGTCAAAGTCTGTTTGAGCATGGTGTTTTCCAATGCTGTCTGCGATTGCTCCACTATTTCTGTGAAGCCCTGTTTCGGGGCGGCAGCTTGGTTTCTCGGCGGCGGGGTCTGCCCGGTGTGAATGTTCGCTAATGGCAAGAGTTATGGCCTCCTTTGTAAAGTCTGCGCCCAAGCGTACCCCGCGGATTGGCTTTTGCTTTTCCGGGTACTTGAAGCTGATAGTTTTCTCAGTATTCCGCTCGATGGTGATGCCGTAATTTTGAAGATGCTGGGCAAAATCGGCAAAGTTAAAACTTGTCTGTTTGGCTGCGGTGATTACGTCTTTCAATTCATCTTTCCAGCCAACGCCGCCGCGCAGTATAAGCTGCTTCTCGCGGGAGCGTATTTTATCTTTGCTCGGCTTCCTAAAGTCCAACGGAGTGAAGTTGTACGATAACCCGACTTCATTCGCAAGGTCTTTCATGCGGGTGTAATCAGAGTTTGTAATGCGGAGTTTTCTCCCATCTTCAAAGCTAACGGCATTCACAATGATGTGCGCGTGGATGTGATTTTTATCGCTGTGCGTTGCGGTAACACACTCATGAGCAGGGAAACATTTTGCCGCCATTTCTTCGGCCATTTGATGCACTTGTTCGGCGGTTGCATTGTCTGCCGGGTCAGGCGAAAGTTTGAAGTGGTAATATTTCCGCTCGGAAAAATTATCGCCTTTCCCGAATAGTGAAGCGGTTTGCGAAAACTGCTGCGCGCAATCCGAATTATCGTCAAGCGCTTGGCTGCTAACAAAGGCTGCCTTTTTCGGATTCGTGATGTAGGCTATAGCTTTTCCGGGTTTGCTTTTGCTGGCTGCACCTTTGAATAACGGCACGTAATCACCTCCGGCAGATTTGATAAATCGCGGTAACTTTTCCAGCATTCGTTCATCACGGTTTTAGCGGATTCGGCGAACTCCCCATACTCATTTAGATGGCGGGACACTTGGTTGAGGTTGTTCCCCTGCCGCTTTAATTCTGTGAGTGCGGCCGATAAATCTTCGATAATAATGATGGGCTTCTCTCGTAAAGCAGACAGGAAAAAGTCGGTCTGGTTTTTGTGTTTTGACTTTTTCATCTGCCTGTGGAAATATGAACATTCATCTTCTGTCATGCGCAAGGTGACAGCTTTTGCGCGCCTGCGGTTTTGCATTGCATCATCCTTTCGGTTTTTGATTTGCACTTAGTAGTGCGGCTTTTGCCCTTAAAGGGGCTTGGGGGTTACCCCAACGAGGGGTATCTGGCTTGCCTGATGCGTACCTCGCTATGCTCTGCGAATACGCGAACTGTACCGCAACGGTACTTTTCAAAAGGTGACGGTGACGATGAATTATGACACCCCCTGCCTGTGATTTTATCGTCACCGCCACTGAACCTAAATGCGGCTTAGTGTCAGCATCCGCGCGCTGTTTGTTCGCTTGGCGGCAAACTCGATGCCGGATTTTTGAAGCGTTAGGCTTTTATCGCGGAGCAGCCGGGTCAAGTGGTTTGGCTGGATTTCGATTCCGCCACCAATGATTTGCATGGCGGCAATCAACTCTGTTGCTGTGCCGGAATAAGTGCCGTTTTCTAAAATCTTTCCGATTGCAGACAATAGCTTTTCGTCAAGCGGCTGCACCTCGCCGGATTCAAAACCGAGAAAATTCCAGACATTATCCTCGCGGTCAAAGTCTAACTTCAGCAACATATCGGGAGTGTCGCGGCCAGTGATATGCAGCTTGGCAGTCCGCTCAAGCCGCTTATCTTTTTCGAGGATGTAGATGCCGTCAACCGCACCGATTAACCCAGTAGAGCCGGAAACCATATTGAGCGGGTCGCTGTCGCTTGCCTTGCGGAGATGATGCACAAGCAAAAGAGCCAGCCGGTGTTTGTCGGCAAGCTCTTTGAAGCGGCGCATTTCTTCATAATCATTGAGGTAAGTGCTGTCGGAACTTTCACGGACGCGGGCGAATGTGTCAATTACAATCAGCCCGATATCCGCGTGGGCTTTGATGAACATTTCAAGCTGTTCGACCAGAGTTCCGGCATCAACGCTGGTTGCAACCCAAGAATCTTCGCTGCCGTTTTCGGTGATAGTGGACAACCTAAGATGCAGCCTGTCCATCGTATCCTCCAGCGAAAGATAAAGCGTGGTGCATTTAGCCGTGTCGAACTCCCAGACCTTTTCACCGATTGCGACCTGATTGCACAGCCAGAGCGCCAGCCATGACTTGCCGATTTTCGGGCTGCCCGCCAGCAAGTGCAAGCCCACCGGGAGGATGTCGCTCACGATGTAGCGGAGCGGCGGCACATCCATTTCAAGCAGGGTTTTTCCGTTTACAACGCCGAGTGGGACAAGGTTTTTCGTTTCGTTCAGTACGTGTCAACTCCTATAATTTATTGAGACGCGATAAGTGCCTCTAAATAAATTACGACACGGCAAGCCTAATATTGTTCCTAGCTTTCTAAATTATTTTCATACTGCATGATGAGTGACGGTGACGATAAAATACACAGGGGGGTATCGTAATTCATCGTCACCGTCACTGGCTATAATTGTAACCGATATACGCGCTTAATTTCCCTTTAATATGCGCTATGCGCTTGTTTACGCCGCTGTGATTTTTGTAGCCGAGACTGTCAGCAATTTGCTGTTGCGTACAGCCTATGTAAAGCAGCTTGCAGATTTCTACATCTTTGTCATTGCCGAGAGTGGCGAAGAAACGCTCTATCCAATCGGACAAAACTATGTTGTCTATATCGTGGTCGGTGTCTGGGATATACTCTGCATCTTCCCAAGCATCAGCAATATTAACGGTCTTGATTTTGGCTCTGGTGTGGTAATATTGGCGGTGGAAGTCAATGCGGACAGTGCTTTTGCTGTCGGTAAAATCTTCGTGGGCACGGTGCTGCCGGACTACATCATAGATTTCGCTTGCCCTAATTTCCTCGTGTTCCCAAAAACAGCGTATAAACCTCGAAAAGCATTCCACAGCTTCTTCTCTGGGCAAAACTATCTCTGGCTTAGTTATGGATTGCAAGGCAAGCCAATCGGTATCATAACCCATAATCGCCAGAACCTTTATACAGGTGTTCGGGTCGCGGGTGAGGATGCGCATAGGGTCATCTGCGGAGTAGGCGCTTTCAGAACCTCGCACCACTCCCGATAACCAAAGGAAATTAGACCACACATTCATCAAGCGTCTTGGGAACATCCTGCCAAGATACATCGAGAGGTAATCATCATCCGCGATAAACGCAAGCGGGTTGCGCGGGGCAGATTCTAAACGTAGTTCCCGCACAGATTCCTCCGGCAAGAGGTAGAATAGCGGTAGTAGCGGAAATGGCTTTAGTAGGCGGCAGGCTTGGTTAATGTGTGGGTTAAGCGCGGAGATAATCATACTATTTCACTGCCAACTCTCACATCTGTATTCTCATGGGCAACAACTTTGATTAAGCCACTATTCTTATCATAATAGCGAATGCAATTGCAATACCCGCTCTTTTCGTACTTGCGGATTTGCTTCTTGTATTTGTAATACATTTTCTCAACGGATTTCAGCCAATTCTTTGTGGTTTTCAGAAGAGAACCCTTGCGGATATGCTTTTTGAAGTGCTTATGATAATCTTTATATATTTCAGTTCGAATCATGGTATCAATTTTGCGTAATTGCCTAACATCATCAACCATCATAAAGTATCCTATCCAACTTCGCTTTTTTATAAGAAGATTGCATACTGGGCAAAGCCCATCATTTTGCTCAATAGAATCTTCTAGGGCAACAATTCGCCGATTTAGAGCCGGAACCACTCGGCTAAAATAGGTATTGTCAGCCTCGATCTCTGTACTTTTCAAAGTCGCCACAATACGCTTTTTGAATTTATTATAATTATCTTCTTTGATTCGCAAGTATTTTGGCGATATACCAAAACCTAAAAAATCCAAAACATCCTTTCCATTTGTACTCAGATCCAGCTGCTTGGTTTTCTCACCAATGGGGTGTAATTTAAGCTTCTCAACGTCTCTAAGGCGCTGTTCGAGCAGTGAATGAACCATGTTAATCCGCTCGTCATGCTTAAATAACAAGACAAAGTCATCGGCATATCTAAAATACTTGAACTCGAATTTGGGCATAAGCTTATTCACAACATACAAATCAAAATCGTACAAAAATACGTTCGCTAGAAGACCTGACAACACGCCGCCCTGCGGGATCCCCTTTTCTCTTTTTTCGGCACGCTCGGGATATTTATATTCCCGTTCTTTGCCTACGGGGATTTTATCAACGTGGATAAAACGGTATAGGAATTTTTGAACAAGCCTATTATCCTCGCCGAAAAACGATACCATTTTATTGCGCAATAGCGTGTGATCTATCTCGTCAAAGAATTTACTAATATCGCCATCAAGCACATAGTGGTATCCTTCATCAATAAGCCGTCGGATTTTCTTGATCGCCATCTTGGACGATTTTTTACTTCTATAACCATAACTATGCAAGTCTATATTCATAGCAAAAATCTCCTCGGCATGGGGGTAAATCGCATCAGAAATCAGCCTTTGGAAAAGCGTGTCTTGAATTGTGGATATAGAAAGCACTCGTATCTTATTTGCCTTTCTTGCCTCGCCCAATTGGTTTTTGTTAAATGGTGGCTTGGGAGTTTCCTTTTCTCGAAAAGGTGAAAATAGGTATGTACCCTTTCTGCCTTTATCGCAAATTAGCGAGGCATATCCGTCAATATTTTTCTCGAAATCTTTATAGCTAATTCCATCACAACCACGGGCAATCCAAATTTCTCCGCTCAAAAGGTCGGTCTTGGCGTTTTTCAAGTCTGCAAACTCCTGCTTTACCCGCTCTATCGTAAGCAACTCCAGAAATCTTGCATCCAGATGCCCCATAAGCTCACCTCCCGAAAAAGACTAAAGGCGCACCCCTAAGAGTACGCCTCGCACGACAACCTAAAAGTGGGCGGTTATTGTCGTGCTTCTCCACGCCCTTCCCGACATAATACTATATCGGTTCATTTGTCTCCTAGCTTGTACAGCTAATCGATCGGAACAATTTGTCAAGTCCTATGCTTATCATTATCAAGAGCATATTCATCGCAGTTTCCTCCGATGTTCCAGAGTTGCATGATTGCGTTTGCATAAAGCAGTTATAGCAATTATACCACATCTGGAACAGCCCCGCCCAAAGGATCGAGCAGAGCCGATCGCTGGTGCTTGCCTCTAATGTGCTTACACGATCAAATTATATCGCATTATGCAGAAATAAGTCAAGCTATTTTTTGAATATAAACAAGTATTCGTGTGCAAGTAACAAGAAATTATGCTTAATGCTATTCGTTTTCCAAAACCCGGTCGCTTTGCAGTTGTGCTGCTCCTTTATTATGATTTCCTTGAGCTTGAACCCCGCCGAATCAAAAGTCTTCATAACATCAAAAGACATCGGAACAACATGCCCCTTTTTGCGTGTATCCCCCATGAGTATGGCGCAGAATTTACCTTGTTTAAGCACTCGATAAGATTCGGCGGCTACACTTTCCATTTGCACTAGGAAATCTTTTACTCCAAAATTCGATAAGTCGCCAACAATGCCGTCGCTATAACGGATTATATCGGCATAGGGCGGGTGTGTGCATATGAAGTCTATGCTTTCATCGGGAACAAAGTGCAGATTACGGGCATCACCTTGCTTTATGTAGACCTGCCCGGCGTTATCCCAATCGAAGTCAGTTTTTTCCCTGCTACGCTCTAACGCTACAGGGTTAATGTCTACGCCTATTATATTACGGTTAAGCAGCTTGGCCTCAACAAGGGTTGTGCCGCCGCCCGCAAATTGATCCAATACGAGATCGCCCTCGCTCGAGTAGCGAAGCAGTAAATTTCTTGGAATGTACGGCGACCAGTTGCCACGATATTTGGCGTCATGGGTAGCCCAGTTGCCGCGCTTAGGAAAAGACCAGACAGTATTCATCTCCAGTTCAAAATCATCTGGTTCCCATTTTTTTTGCTTCATTTGAAAATCCTACCCATAATGCCATCTTCTAAGTCGGCAATACTGTAAATATGCTCCATAGCATCAAATGTCTCTTCCAGATTGTGTTTGGCGTTTTTCCAGCCGTTGCCATCCGTGAACCACACGAACTCAAAGCCTTTGATGTGATTAGCGGCTTGGGCAATGGCTTTGTAGCTTCTAGCCGTTTCATTCAACTTAGAACCGCTACTGGCATAAAAATTCGTTTCAATCCCATATATGTTAGAGCCTGTTTTTACAACGAAGTCAAGTCGCTTGACTGTTTTTCCGGCATTAGTTAAGGAAGATAAATCCATGCCCCATTTAGCTTCAACACTACCAATTTTCATTTCTTTGAAGTAGGTTTCGTCTTTAACCAAACCAGAGTTAACCAGATATGACTCAACCAAATTTTCCATCAAATGACCGCCGCGGTTTTTTCTACCGTTTGAATCAAGTCCCGTTTCTACACCTGTCACATAATCCACAAGATTGCTCACAAGTCTATTCGACAACAGATCAAACAAACCAGTTTTTTGCATGAACACAACGTATTGCCCTATATCATAATTTGCCGCCTTGAATGAATACTTAAACTCACCATCACCGTCGATAGCATAAATCTCACTCTCGCGCACTGCAAGCAAAATAGGGATGCATCTTAGTGTTTCGGGATAGCGATTAACTAATGCTACGAACGCTTTCTCTATGTCTTTAGAGCCTATTAAGACATTGAGAATATTCAGCTCCACCTTAACGTTTTCAATATTTCGGTAGACTTTATCAAAGTCGATGTAATATCCATAATTAGATATGCTATTTCTGAACTCGGCGAGCCACTTGTTGAAATTTCTCATTTAATACTCCGTCCTTATCTGAAAATTAACGACAGCTTTTACACCACGATTAGTTGCGTATTTGGTGATTTTGCTTTTCACCCATATCACGAAAACCAAACTCACTAATAGGCTTTTCTCTATTGCAATGCGGGCATATTCGCGTTGGTTCACTTCCGTTATACCCGCTCGAGTTGAATGATTGGTTTTTCCTTATTCATACCTGTTACCCTCCAAGGTTTAGTAGCTTGTTATAAGCAGTTCATGTATGCGACCGCGCCCGTTTCCAACAGAATTTATCGATCTGCTGGCGGTTATACGTGATATGTTGTGCCTTGCGTACAAAACATCAAAAAAGTCGTCACCCTCGTCAACGTTTCTTGGGTCTGAATTGCTTGCTACAACACAAGCGCCGATATCGATCATTTCATCAATAAACTGTGCAAGCTCCGCCTGTGCTTCATCGTTAAACCCCTCTTGTGCATACGAGGTAAAGCTTGAAGTCGCAGACAACGGACGGTATGGCGGGTCGAAATAGGCAAATGTCCTCTCGTCAATAAAAGTCTGCGACAATTTGTAATCGCCGTGTACAATACTTACCCCCTGCAACTTCCGTGATACAGCAAGAAGATTAGCTTCATCACAGATACATGGGTTTTTATAGCTGCCTTGAGGTACATTGTACTCACCCTTGGTATTAACGCGATATAAGCCGTTGAAGCAGGTGCGATTTAGGAAAATGAATAGTGCCGCTAATTCTATCCCGTGATGGTCCGCTAGCTTGAGCGCATTGAATTTTCCTCTGTTGCTATAATAGATTTCCTTACGTCCCGAATCACCAGCAGATAGATAGTGACTTGAAAGTCCCCTAAGAAACTCTGTCAATTCGTTAACGTTGTCCCTTATCTCAATATAGGTGTGGATTAGCTCATAGTTTAGATCACTTATGTAAATCTCATCGAGTTTATAGTTGTTCAGCATATCGAACAGCACAGCCCCTCCACCGACGAAAGGCTCCGCGTACTTGTTAATTTGTCCGCCAAGACCGGCGGGGTACTGCGCTCTTATTGCGCTTAGTATCTGAGATTTACCCCCTGCCCACTTAACAAAGGGCTTGGCAATTACATTTGGCATAAAAGCTCTCACTCCTTTGTGATTAGGCACTAAAAAGTGGTATAATGCTCATTGTAAACATTATACCACATTTAACGCAGATAAAAAAGACTGCATGGAAAATATTTGCAGGCAAATTTTTGCGGACATCCCGCTGGCACACGATAATTATAACACGACTTTCCCATATTACCACACAAACCAACTCTCCCACTCAACCGCAAATTTCACCGACCTACGCTTAAACACAATAACATCATTTCGTACCAGATTGTATGTGTGACATGGCGCAAACAGAAGTATTCTTCCTGCCCCTGCTTATGTGATAATCAAGTGATTCCTCCACAACCTTGATACGAACCCTAATATCAATTTCATTTTTCT
>JGI24701J34945_10001583_pt1 | contig 11380 bp, 10 predicted proteins | sample TergutTh196P3_FD_34945 | JGI IMG/M metagenome (IMG submission 34945)
CCATAAGTGCAAAAAACGCTTATGGCATGTTCTGTATTTTCTTTTTTCCCTTTTGCATCCCTTAACTTAATGACATTGCGGCACAGCCGGGGGTTTTCTTGCNAAAAAACAAGCCGCTATCAGCGGCTTGCGTAAGAAAACGAGAGTATGGTTAAGTATCCCCCGTTTTATCCATGCTAAGAATTCCTGAAATTGTAGCCTCAACAATCGGCAAATAGTTTTCAGGGCAAAGAGAAATTTTTAGTTTTATACGCTCACGCGCTTTGCTTTCCTGCTCATCCACTTCAGGATAGAAATATTTGTTAATAGGAAGATTGCAGGCAGTTACCAAATCATAAAAATATGCGAGACTTGGTATTTGTCCACTATTTTCAATGTTTGCGAGATAACGAGGGTCTATTCCAATTTTCTCTGTCAACTGTCGGCGGGTCATGTCCAAAGCAATACGTGCTTCTTTTAAGTCATGCCCAAAATCTTTAAATGCCTCATTCATTCTACTTTCATACATGGCACATATCACCCCTCTACATTGTAGACACCACAATGCAATTATGATATGATGACAATGCCATATATATACAAAATATATGCCATATTTCAAATTAAAATAACCTATAGTAAGCGTTTGTTACAAACCAAATACGAAAAGCCATTTATACATTAGGTAACAGTTCTCATTGGTTATTTCTTTGAAATAACGCTAAGCGGCTGTCTGTAATATTCTCTTCAGGGTTTGTGTATACCACCAGTTATACTGATTGTTTTGATTAAATCATATGGGATTGTTTTGCTGCCAAATCACTATCACCTAGCTGTTTATTCAAAATTCCATTGGAATAACAATGCGGTTTGCTGTACCCCGTGGTTTAGGAATGATTTCTACACCGTAAGAGTCCCCAAACATAAGTTGAATACGATTACGTATGTTTTGAATACCAAAACTGCCTGAATCCTCCAAAGAGTGGATTTGCTGTATCTTATTCAAAGCCGCTGCCTTATCCGGTTCGATACCTTTTCCATTATCTTCTACCAGAATTAATATATTGTCCTGAAACGACCGCACGGAGATGTTGATATGCAAATTATTTGTGGTACCGGGTTCCATTCCATGTATGATAGAGTTTTCAATGAGTGGTTGCAATGTTAATTTGGGGATGATACACTCCGCCAATTCGCTTTGACAATGAATTTCCCAACTTATTCGTTGGTCGTAACCGGCACACTCGATTTCGAGATAATGCTCTACCATACTCAATTCTTGTTTTATAGGAATAATGTCCTTGCCACCGCTTAGGCAAATCCGGTAAAAAAGTGATAATTCGCTGACTAAATGATGGGCTACGTCTTTTTTGCCAAGTAGTATAGACGCACGTATAGTGTCAAGCGCATTGTATAAAAAGTGAGGGTTAATTTGCTCCTGGAGAATTGCCAGCTTATATTTTTCTATCGAAAGTTCATGGTTGGCGGCTTCGTCTTTCAGCGTACTATTGCGTCGGACAAGATCGCTTACTAAATACATAACGTTGTCGATTTCATCACCAGTACTGTTGTTTTTTGTCAATTCATCCAAACGTTTGCTAATAAGTGCGTTTGAAGTAAAATTACTGTCATCGATACAGTTAACTGCATCGAAAAAGCGGTAGAGTTTTTTTGTTACTCGATTTGATAAATAATACCCGAAAACACAACAGGCTAAGATTGTGATAAGTATTATGAAAATATATATAGGTACCAGCGCTATAGTAGATTGATGAATATTGGCAAGGGGCGTGTCGAGGGTCAGAGTCCAATCTGACTCAGCAAACCGCCTCTGAACATAGAGGTGTCCGCTTTCTACAAAGTATCCCGTCGCATCTATAAAGCCGTTGTCTGTTGGAATTTCACCGGGATGCTCCGGAGATTGGTAGATGAACTGGTTCGCCTTGTCAGTAATAGCATAGTTAGCGTACGGCAGCATCCCTTCTTCCTGATACAAGAAAACAGCACTTGGATAATCAATAAAAAATACAGCAGTAACCTCCCCGTCCAAATTCCTGATTACACGGTAAAAACTAACAGAACTTTCCCGGATACTCGTCAATGGTGATTGCTTGTTCAAGGAAATGATTGATCGAAGACGGTTGATTGGCACCCTTTCTGCATAAGCTTCCGGCGGAAGTCCAGTTTCATTTAAACGTTCCATGGGAAAGAAATTTATGCCATCACCATTAACAAAAGGTATTAAGTCTGAATAAATTCGAATTTTTTGAATATGATTATTCCCTTGCAGATTACGTACCTGCCTTCTGATTTGTTCAAAATTTAGCAGGGAAATATAGCTCTTCTCCTTGACGATTCCGTCTCTCGCTTGGAATCCATTCACATAATTAATAAGGATAGAAGAAGTATCGACAGCATTTTTTAGCTGGCTTTCAATTCGCTGTTGCTCCATATTTGCAAACGCGATCAACGAGTCGGTCATCTGTTCCTCAAATGACCGTCCCATCTGTATTGCTGCAATAATAAGCGCCGCCAGAAGTGGCAATACTGACGTCATCGTAAACGTAAGCATCAATCTAGCACGGAACGACCGGGTATCGAAATGAATTGATTTGAAAAAAATCATTATCCGTTCCATTATGAGGTACCCCCTATATCATGATTCTATTATATCAATTCTTATCTGATTAGCAATCCGTTTAAAAAAAACGTAAAATTTTTAAAAAATGTAGGTATATATTATATTCCCATTGCAATATTCTGTTGCTATAATTGCTGTAGGCTGGCCGAACTAAACAATCGAATAGAGAAACGCTATAAATGCAAAACGGTATACAAAAAAGGAGTACTTATAATTATGAAAAGAACACTTTCAGTCTTAGTTGTGTTTATCTTATGCGTAACGATGTTCGCCGGATGCGGCGGTAACAGCAGTAACGTTGACGCTCCGAGTGCACCCGCAGCTGATTCAAGTGCGCCCGCAGCTGATTCAGGTGCGCAAGCAGCAAGCCCTGCACCAGCTGACGGCGGTACGTTAACCGTTATGGCTCAAATCATTCCTATGGATGGCGAAGGCGCCGAGTTCCGTGCCCTTGTCAAAGAACGTCTTGGCATTGATGTGCATTTTGAAACTTCGCCTTTAGAATATCCTGATGCGGTCAACAAGATAACAACTATGTTGGCTACTGGCGACTCTTCGGTAGACGTCTACCATATTGACGAAATTATGCAATTGGCATTTCTCAGCGCAGGTTTTCTGGAGCCAATCGGTGATGTCGTAACAGAGTCAGATATGGCAAACTTCCTACCCGGTTATCCAGATATGTTCTTGAAAAAGGACGGTCAGATTTATGCAGTTCCTGCCGACATAAGTGGCATAATTTTCTTTGTTAACAAACAAATGTTTGACGAGGCTGGCGTCTCGATTCCCACGAATCAAGAGGAATTCATCGCGGCGGCACAAGCCCTTACAAAAGACGGCAAATACGGCTTGATGGAAAGTTGGGATAAGGCTTCCCATCTTCAGGATAACCTCAACCGATGGAGTTTGATGTTTGGCGGCAACTTCTATGATTGGAACCTTGAAGGTACCCAAAATGCCATCAAGTTCATGCACGATCTTGTCCATACTTACAATGTTGTGAACATCGACAACCTCAGTGACGCATTTGAATCAGGCAACCAGAAAATGATTGACGGCATGGCGGCGATGTACTTCCAGTGGGCGGGTGCTGCCAATTCGTTTAAAAACGCTGGGAAAGGCGATGAAATTGTTGCTGCGCCTATGCCTACTTTTGTCACTAACCACACCCCCATGAGTTCTTGGATGTTTGTAGTGAACAAAAATTCCGAAAACGCTGCGATGGCGAAGGAATTCCTCAAACTTATGGTGGAGCCGGAAGCCCAAGCATTATACATGAAATCTAACTGGAGGAATCCGACTGCCAATGTTAAAGCATGGGATAACCCAGCACTGATGGCTGGTCTCAATCACGTGGAGGTGCATAAACAATACCTTGAGCGAGGCAGCCTTACACCCCGTACTTTAAGCACCAAACACAGCGAGTACATGGATGTTGTTACAGGTACGCTGCAGCGATATTTGCTCAATGAAATATCTTTTGAAGAATGCATTGAACTGGGCCAGCAGCAAATTGATAGAATTCTAGCGTCCTCCTAATTCTAATGTTAGAAAGTTGCGGCGAAATGAATTTCCATTTCGCCGCAACTTTCTAACGAAATTAACACATAAGAGTAAAAGAAGGTAATTGCGATGATAAAAGTGAACCGTTTTACACTTGGGCAGAAAAGAATTGCACTTGCGTGGATGTTTATAGCCCCTGTAGTGTTAATCCGACTATGGACTACGCTTTATCCGGTACTTACTGTTTTTTATTATAGTTTTCTTGAATATGACTTGATTATGCAAAGGAAAGAGTTCGCAGGGCTATTTAATTATGTAAACCTGCAATATAATCAAGCATTTCTTGATTCGATTTCTTTTACGCTCATATTCACGATAGTGTCTGTAGTATGTATTGTCATTATTGGTACTCTGCTGGCGCTATTACTAAAAGAAAATTTTGGTGGTAGAAAACTGATAAGAACAGTAACCCTGATTCCATGGGGATTAGCAATGATAATCGTTGCCATTGCAGGTCAGTGGATGTTTGATAATTCTTACGGAATTGTAAATGACTTGATTCGCCGCATTGGATTCTCAGACTTCAGTTTTGCGTGGCTTGCAAATGTACGGGGTGGGCAGGTTGCGGTTATCATCATGAATGTGTGGAAAAACACATCGTTTTTCGCGATTATCATGCTAGCCGCATTTCAGGGGGTACCGATGGAACTATACGAATCTGCAAAAATTGATGGCGCAAGTAGTGTAGGCATATTCTTCCGCATTACTATGCCTTATGTAATGGGCACGTTTATCTTAATGGCAATTTTTATTGGTGTTTGGCAGATTAATAGCTTCGAAATTGTCTACGCTATGACTAGAGGTGGCCCCGGAAATGCGACATCGCTTTTATCATACAGGCTGTTTATAGAAGCAACCAAAAACATGAACTACGGCGCTGCTTCGGCTATTACAGTTGTTATGTTCCTATTTACGGCTATCTATGGACTGTTGGGATTGTCAGTATACCGTAAGGTAGATTATTAACGAGGGAGGATTTAGATGAAACGTTCGTTAAGAAGGTCCGCTGTTGTTTGGGGTTTTACCCTGATCGTTTGTTTTATTATTCTTTGGCCAGTATATTGGATTGTAAAATCCTCTTTCACAGATGCTACGAAGCTGTATCAGATGCCGGTTCGATATCTTCCTATCAACCTCACTCTGGATAGTTACCGCACACTATTTTCATACGCTAATATCCGACAATATTTTAACGATACTTTATTTATCGCATTTGCCGTACTACTGCTCTCAGTGATATTATGTGCACTTGCCGGGTATGCGTTCGCGCGCAACAATACTAAAGCAATTAACCTTGTGTTTGTATTTCTTCTGTTTTCAACTATGATACCCGGTACCGTTACAGTAATTCCGCTGATAGTAATGTGGCGCAATTTACAGTTGACAGATACCTTTCCCGGTCTAATTATATTATATTTTTCAATGGTAATTCCTTTTTCCACGCTCATGTTTACTGGCGCTGTTAAGCAGATTCCTCCATCAGTTGAGGAGGCTGCTATGATTGACGGCACATCATTGGTAGGTGCGTTTTTCAGGGTTGTCTTCCCGTTACTACGCCCCATCATGGCAACGCTTTGCATTTTGAATTTCATTGCCTGTATCAATGAGTTTTTCACACCTCTTATGTTCACATCTAAAAATCTGAAATTAATGAGTCAGCTAATGGCCAATATCCCGCGTGCGAACCAGTATCAGCTACCTTGGGATACCATCAGCGCCGCAGGCTGCTTGATGCTGTTGCCAACAATTATTTTTATTGTTTGTTTTGAAAAGCAAATACTTGAAGGGTTAATGATGGGCAGCATCAAACAATAATCATGGAGGTATCGGATTGGTAACAATGGTAGTTGTCGAGGATCGGATATTGACCTTAGATGCGCTTCGTACCGAGATAAAATGGCAAAAGAACGGTATTAAGCCGTTAGGATTTTTTCCTAGTTGTGAACAAGCTTGGTCAACCATTGTTGAAAAAAACCCTGATGTCGTTGTAACCGACATCATTATGCCTATTAAGAATGGGCTGGATTTTTGCGAACAGATTCATACACTAGGTAAAGATATAAAAGTAATTCTGATTAGTGCTCACAATAAATTTGAGTACGCAAAGAAGGCTATCAAGCTAAACGTCTTTGATTATCTTGAAAAACCGCTAGATTATTCTGTACTGGTTCAAAGCGTCCTACAGGCAGGTGATGCACGCAGGCAAGAGCGTAAGCTACAAGAACATATTGAAAAAAACCGTGAGTTTTTTGTTGAGCGTTTTTTTGTTAAGCTACTTAGCGGAAGGTTTGCTTCCGATAGCATCAACATACGCAACGAATTGGATTTCTTGCGTATTGACCTGAATGCACCCCGGCATGTATGCGTTATTTTACAACCTAGCGACATTGATGAATTTGACAGCGGGCACCGCGAAATGGTTTTGTACTGGATGTTTAGCCAAACGGTGGAACAATTTGGTAAACAAAGCGTGTATGGGCCGTTTTATTTGCAGGATTATAGCCTCACGCTTATCCTAAGCGACAATGCTTCCAGCCCGCTTTCTAAAACAAGAATCCATGAGTTTTTCAATAACCTCATCGGTGAAACATGTGAAAAATATAAGTTTGGTGCCAGCGTGGGTGTTGGTGGATGGGCACAAGATATAGGGCGTATTGGAGAATCTTATCGTCTTTCATTCGAGGCACTGGAATACAAATTCTTGTTTGGGCCAGGGAAAATTTATGATTCGGAAGATATTACGGTTCATAAAAAAAACAATTGGATTCCCTACATCGAATTGGAAGAATCGCTTCTTAATCGGGTAGGTATGGGCGATGATACCCAAGTCCGGGAGATTATTGCCCGTATGCGCGAATTTGCGTTAGCGACTTATCTTGAAATGAGCGCTGCAAAATCGCTCATTCTTGCTACTTTGTGCAAGCTTGACATCATCGGGATCGAGGACAAAACTGAAAAAGAAAGTGATGCTTTCAGCGGCTGGATTTCGAAATTGGAGAGTATGCACCAATGTTTTGATTATCTGGAGGAAGTCTGCCTAAATTACTCCTTCGCAACTAAGAAACGTTTCCTCAATTATCATGATCGTTTAACAACAGAGATTAAACAATATATCGAAAATAACTTTAGTGATTGGGAATTTAACTTGGTCAAAATCGCAAAACATGTGAATATGAGCGCAAACTATGTTAGTACTATTTATAAAAAACAAACCGGCAGTGGTATTTCGGAATATCTTACAAAAGTGCGAATTGACGCCGCAAAAAAACTCCTTCATGATACAACCATGCAAGTCAACGATGTTAGCGCGTCTGTAGGTTATTCCAGTCCTTATTATTTTAGTCAAAGTTTCAAAAAGATTACGGGGGTTTCTCCCGCACGATACCGCGAACAAAATAACACAGAAAGGGATTAAGACATGGAAAGAAAATTAAAAATTGGGCTTGTCGGACTTCGATTCGGTGGAGAATTTCCATCAATTTACCGCGACCATCCTGACGTGGAACAGATTGTTGTCTGTGATTCTGACAAACAACTCTTACAAGATTATGGAGACAAATTCGGATTTTCGGAGCGTTGCGACAACTATGACGAACTGCTTTCGCTTGATTTGGACGCAATCCATATTGTAACAAATATCCACAATCATGCGGAGCTTACCATCAAGGCACTAGAGCAAAGTAGGCATTGTGCTTGTACCGTTCCGATGGCAACCACAATTGAGGAATTGTCGGCAATAATGCAGGCAAAGCGTAAAAGCGGCAAGAATTATATGATGATGGAAACAGCCGTGTATACCTATCAATGCCTGTATGTCAAACACCTAATCGACGATGGGAAAATCGGTCGGATTCAGTTTATGCGTGGTACGCATTTTCAGGATATGGAAGGCTGGCCGGACTACTGGTATGGGCTGCCGCCAATGCACTACGCAACTCACGCGATTTCTCCTCTCCTGTTCTTAAGCGGCGCTAAAGCTGTTAAGGTAACGGGATATGGGTCAGGCGTCATGCGGGAAGAACTGCGTACGCGATATAGAAACCCATATCCTGTCGAGACCGCTATTCTCCGTTTGGATAACGAGGAAATTATAGCGGAAGCTACACGCTCACTGTTTGAAACGGCAAGAGAATATGTCGAAGGTTTTACGATACTCGGGGAAAATATGTCCTTTGAATGGAATATGGAAGATGAAGAACCGTATGTATTTAAGTTCGANGAGGGTTTAACAGAGACAATCCTCGGGCTCAGGGGGCGAGAGATTAGTACTGAGCGTATCCGTTGCCCCAACTATCAAGACCGTTTGCCCGAATCGATTAGAAAATATACTGTAGAGCATACTATTCTAGATCCCGATAACCCGCATCTTTCCATCAAGCAGGGAGGCGGGCATCACGGCTCCCACCCCCATATGGTACATGAGTTTGTGCGTAGTATCATTGAAGGACGCGAACCGCTTGTAGGCTGCGCTGAAACCGCTGCGAACTGGACTGCTGCGGGTATCTGCGCACACGCCTCTGCTATAGCGGGCGGAAAAGAAATGGATATCCCTACATTTGATTGATTTTAAAATGTAAAACAGTAACATGGAAAATTAATTATTGACCATTGTCGCAGGCTATTTTCCGGCTACAATATAAGCAAGAATCAATAGTAAATGTTCACCATAAATGTTTATCAGTTGTCTAAGAGCCAGACGCTAAGACGCAGAGCCGATAACATGTGAATTATTCACAGTTGTCGGCTCATTTTTTTTGGACAAAATTTTCATGTATTCACAGACAAAAAGTTATATCATCATGAAGCTATCATTTTCATTTGTCATCATTGATATATGGAGAGTGTATTTAGTATTATGTAATCACTGTAGCATTGGAAGATTGCTGCTGTGATAGTTTTTAATAATAATAAAATATTTGTATCGCCGTCAAAAAAACCACGCTCCTGTAAGGGATAAGTCTACCGTAAAACAGGGCATATATTGTGTAGTATTATGGCGTAAAATGTCAGAAATCCGGTTGTATTTTATACAACCGGGCTTTTTTGCGTCCTATGCAAAATTCAGTTTATTTTCTATCTCAACTGTTTTGCCAATTACCTGTCTTGTTGGCAGGTGTTTGTGTGAAAGGGGAATCATCACCCGTCTTTTCGCGGTTGCGAAAGGAGGTGACTTAATGGAACCTCTGTCACATGAAGAACGCATACAGTGTCAATTCGACAGTTTTTGCAAAAAAACTTTAAAACTGTCTGCTCGTGAATATTATCGCAAAATAAAGCGACGCGCAGCACGTGAGACAAACATAAGTGAGCTATCCACGCAGGATATACCAGCACTTTCTATTACAGATGAGTACTATTCAGATAATCAAAACTTTGTTGTCTCAGGGTTTGATGTCACAGTATCGGATTCAGCATTGGCTGAAGCTCTTAACGAATTACCGGCAGACCGGCTCAAGATTGTCTTGCTTTCATATTTTCTCGGTATGACGGATGGGGAGATTGCGGAACAACTGAATCTTGTACGACGCACGGTAGCGTATCGTAGGGCAATGGCATTGCAAAAACTAAAAATAATCTTGGAGGAAAATAACGATGAGTAAAGAAAACCACAGTATCCACAGTACGCTTTCTTTTCCTATCATAGTCGCAGCGACTTGTGGCGATGTGGACGCGATTAACGTAGTTTTGCAGCAGTTTAGGGGTTACATAAATGTCTTGTCAACCAGACGGTTATTTGATGAACATGGGAATACCTATTTGCTTGTGGACGATGAAATGCGTCAGACATTGGAAACGAAACTTATAACAAGAATTCTTTCATTTAAAGTAGCTTAATGGACAAGCCTATGCAGGAGTGTGTACCCCTTTCCACGCTCTCTGCAATGGGCCTTTAGTTGCCGAAAGGTAATAGTTCATCTATCCATTTTAGGATGAATTTTTACGGTCTGACAACAGGCCAAATACTATAAAAAAGAAAACGCGGCAACGCCACGCAGTATAAAAGGCAAATCGGGTACAAACGGTACGGATCAGCCGAGCAGCAGGCGCGCCACGACTTCTTCAACAAGGACGAGCGATAAAGCCTATGTAGCAGCACACGTTGGCATCGTGTGGCGGCTTCCGTACTTGATAATGAAACTCGCGCATTGAACGCCCTCAAAGCATTGTGCGCCCTGCCATAAGCATGGGGGGAGGTGAAAGTCCTGTGGAGCTGCCGCCAGCAGCCATCCGGTTTTGTCGCTTTCATTTATCAAAGGAAAAACAAAGGGCTTTTTTTATAAATAGCCCTTTGTTTTGTTTTTGATTTACAATTATTAGGAGGCGTCAGTTTAGAAATCAGCACACAAGAGTTATATGGCGTAATGTTCAAAGGTTATCCCGATGTGCTTAATGTTAAGCAAGTGAGTGAGATTCTTGAAATAAGTACAAAGACTGTTTATAAGTTGATAAAAGACGGATCCCTGTCCTCTCTAAAGGTTGGTAGGGAGTTTCGTATTCCAAAGGTTATGCTTATGCAATACATGAAAGTGCTGGGGCCACCAGCTCCACCGGCTGCGTAAATTTTTTTTATTTAAAAGTGCTGCACTTGCTGAAATGTGAGATTTCATCTGCTATACTTTAAATGTCAATAGTAGGTGAAATCTCTGTTGGATTGGAGGAAATCATGAGAACAGATCATCTACAAAGCAAAACTATTACAGTATCAGGACATTTACAGGAACGACGCGGATATTATCACATGGCATTGAGTTGGACAGACAAAAATGGCAATCGTGAACGCAAGAGCATTTCAACCGGGCTTTCTGTGAAAGGCAATAAAAAGCGTGCGACAGAAATGCTCAATGAAGCCCGTAGAGAATGGAAAGAACTTTTGACAAATATGCCAGAAGTGGTGGATATGCTGTTTGCTGACTTAATGGAAAAATGGCTGGATGTGATAAAGCCAAAAATCAAACTCACGACATATGGCGGCTATCAGTCAAATGTTAATAAGGTCATAGCCCCATATTTCCGTGAACGGGGTATCCTATTACGGGAATTGACAGCAGGTGACATCAATGAGTTTTACGACAAACAGTTAGAAAGAGTTAAGGCTACATCAGTTCACAAATTTCATGCCAATATCAGCAAGGCATTGAAATACGCAGTTAAAGAAGGCATGATTCCATATTCAGTTATGGGTAATGTAGACAGGCC
>JGI24701J34945_10001604_pt1 | contig 11311 bp, 10 predicted proteins | sample TergutTh196P3_FD_34945 | JGI IMG/M metagenome (IMG submission 34945)
TGTCATCCGCCACACTCGCGCCGACGAGGAGCAGGGCAGGCTCGAGATGCTCCGCGCCCTCCCCATCGGCCGCTTGACCAACCCCGCTGCCACCCTCTTTTTCGCCTTTCTCACCAATCTCGCGCTCGCTCTCATCATCGCCCTCGGCCTCCTCGCCACCAACATCGACGGCATGCAGGCCGCCGGCGCCTTTCTCTACGCCGGCTCGCTCGGCGCCGTTGGCTTCCTCTTTGCCGCTATCGCTCTGCTCATGGCCCAGCTCTTCTCCACCGCCCGCGGCGCCCTCACCGGCTCGTTTGTTGTCATGGGTATCTTTTATATCATGCGCGCCTTTGGCGACATGTCCAGCGCCGACTCCTCGACCCATCTCCTCAGCTTCATTTCGCCACTCGGCCTCGGCCTCCAAGTCTCCTCATTTTATCAAAACATCTGCTGGCCGCTCCCCGTCCTCTTCGCCCAAGCCATCGTCATCGCCGTCATCGCCCTCCTCGTCTGTCGCACCCGCGACCTCGGCGAGGGCGTCATCCCCGCCCGCACCGGCCGCCAGCACGCCTCCGCCTTCCTCCAGACCCCGCTCGGCTTCACTTGGCGTCTCGTTCGAGGTAATTTTATCGCTTGGAGCATCGGCATGCTCGTCATCGGCGCCACCTACGGCTCGGTCATCGGCGAAATCGAGCAATTCGTCCAAACCAACGAAATGTTCCAGATCCTCCTCGGCATCAGCGGCGACGGGGCAGAGCAGGCCATCGCCGGCGAAGTTGCCGCTAGTTTCGTCGCCCTAATTATGGTCGTCATGGCCATGATTGCCGTCGTTCCGGTCATCCTTATTATCTCCCGCCTCCGCGGCGAAGAAAAACAGGGCAGGCTCGAACCGATTTTCGCCCGCAGCATCAAGCGCCAGCACCTCGTCTTGCTCTATACTATCATCGCCACTCTCGGCAGCGCTTGGTTTATCCTTTGCGCCGCTCTCGGCCTCTACGGCGCTTCCATCCCCTCTGGCCTGCTTGACGCTGGCGAAACCATCCGCTCCGCCCTCATGTACGCGCCCGCCATCCTCACCTTACTCGGCCTCGCCGTTTTCCTTATCGGCCTCCTACCTAAACTAACCGGCCTCGTCTGGCTCGTCCTTGGCTATTCTTTTATGACTGTCTACCTCGGCCCACTAATGAGCCTGCCCGACTGGACCGCCAAGCTCTCACCCTTTGGCCTCATCCCCCAGCTCCCCGTCCAAGAATTCTCCGCCGCTCCACTCTTTGCCTTGTCCGCCCTCGCCCTTGTCCTCATTTTCTTCGGCATCAAATCCTTCGCCCGCCGCGACATCGGCCGCATCTAGCCGGCGCTTACTCAAATTCGCTCTGCTTCTTCCACATTTTTGCGTAAACGCCGTTTTGCCGCACCAGACTTAAATGTGAGCCAGCTTCGACAATCTTACCTTCGGCGACCACAATAATTCGGTCCATATCGCGCAAAGTCGACAGCCGGTGCGCCACCACCACGGCCGTCTTGCCGCGAAAGATATTCTTGAACGAATCCTTGATAATCGCCTCGCTCTCGCTATCCAGCGCCGAAGTTGCCTCATCCAAAATCATAATCGGCGCCCCCTGCAACATCGCCCGCGCAATCGCCACCCGCTGTTTCTGCCCGCCCGAAAGCTTGATGCCGCGCTCGCCTACTACAGTTTCCAAGCCGTTTGGCAGCGTCCTTATCAGGTCCGTCAAATGCGCCGCTCGCACTGCTGCTTCAATTTCTTTATTTGTCGCGTTCGGCCTGCCCAGCCGGATATTTTCTGTAATAGTATCATGCATCAGAAGCGGCTCTTGCGGCACATAAGCTATATTTTTATGCAAAGAATCTTGCTTCAGCTCGCGCACGTCATGGCCGTCAATCATCACCTTGCCGCTCTCTACATCGTCAAAGCGCATTATCAACTTCACTAGCGTCGTCTTGCCGGCTCCGCTCACGCCGACCACACCTAACTTCTCGCCCGGCGCAATTTTTAGCGACAGGCCAGAGAAGAGCCTACAGCCCTCGTAGCCCATTACCACATTCTCCAGCTCAATCGCACCTTTCACTTTCCTCAGAGTCTTGGCGCCCGGACGGTCGGTAATCTTATTCTCCCGCTCCATAAACTCTGCCGCCGGCTGGATTTGATTAATCTCCTCCGCGATATCCTCCAAGTCGTCATTCAGGCTCGAGCAGCCAACCGCAATCGTCATCAAATATTGCATGATTAGTATCGCCAACGTAAACGAAATCGCCCCCATCGACCCCTGCCAAACCACCAAACTAGCCGACACCACAAAAAACACAAATCCTATCAAGTCTCGGCCAATCATCAACCGAATCGCCAAAAAATGCCGTCGTATAAACTTTTTAATCTCCAAGTCCCAACGCTTCTCCATCCGTTCGTACATAGTCTTTTCCCGCGCGCTCGCCCGAATCGCAATAATATTTGTAATAATATCCGAAATTATCCCCGTGTTTTCCCTTAGCACCTCCCGCGCCTGTTCGCGAATCGGTTGCAGGTTGTTAGCTGCCCACTTTGAGTATAAGAGCAGCCCCAAACTCAGCACTAATATCACCGAGCCAATCAGTAGATTTTGCGTCATAATCACGATAATCGGCACCACTATCATAATCACTGTACGCATCAAGTCGCGGCGGAGTTTCCTTACTAACCTTAGTGTCGCATCGCCAAAGCCTCGTGCCTGTGCTACCAAATAGCCAGTCTTGTTATCCGAAAAGTAATTCACGTCCGTGTTCACCAGTTTGTAAAAATACTCATTCACCAATTTTCGAAAGCCTTTATGCTCCGCTTTAACCGCAAAATAGTATCCCGCTGGATAAGTTATCCCATAGAGCAGGGAAGCCCCAGCAAACGCCAGCACAAAATACCAAGCCCGCTCAAAGTCGCCCACAGCCATCGATCCTAACATCAAGCTCGAGAAGATAGGCATCAAGATCATATTCGAAATCCTCACCAGCGCCGAGAAAATCATCGCCACCCACCACCCCGGCAACTGCCCATACGTCGCCCAAATCAACCGCCAAGCTTTGGCGGCCTCTGCCTTCTCCCGTTTCATGACATGATTATATCATAACCCTCCGCATTTTTATCAAAATGTGCTAGAATGAGGGTAGCCGTAAGCTTTTACCTTATCGGCGGCTCTTAACTCAAGACGAGCACCCGTTGTCGTCCAATGCCTAAGCAACGGCCTCCGCTGGTGGCGGCTGGGGTGGGGACCACTCGGCTTCGCCGACTGCGGCGAATCCGTGGTTCGACCGTGGCGGGCAGGTCGGCACTGGCGCGGGCGCTGGTGTCTTCGCGTTCGGCCGGTCTTCGGGCGCCGCGAGTGCGGCTGTTGGCTGGCGGGCTGTCCTTTCCGGGGTCTAGTGTTCCCGAGTGTTTATCATAAAAAGCATTAGGTAAGCGCGTTTTAGCACCGATAATGTTGATGGGCATCAAATAAACCCAGTTTAGAGCAGTGTTGTTTTGAAAACAACCGAAAAGTTAACTCGCGGCTTCAGTCTAGTAGCCTCTGGTAAACGACTGTAGCCACCTTTTATTTTAGCCCTTGCCCACCTCGTTTGCCTTTACTCGCGCCTTCACTAGTTTCGCTATCAGACTTGTCGGCACCTTCTGGTCGAATCTAATCTGTATAATCTTCTTTTTTGTCGCATATCCGGCCGCCTCAAATTCTTTTTTAACCTCGTCCGTCAAATAATCACAAAACCCAAAGTCAACATAGCCCCTCATCGCCGCAAACCCACCCAACACACCCTTATATCGGTAGAAGGGGATACCCCAACTGATTTTTTCCTCGACCTCCGGCGCCGCGTCCAACATAATCTCACGCAATTCCTTCGAAATCGCCCGCGCCCCCTCCGGCGCAGCACTTATATACCCATCAACCGTCTTCGCCTTATATATTCTCATAATCACCTCCTAATATCTCCCAACTAAATTATATCACTACGCAAGCGGATATTCTATGCGGATGCCGAGAACATTAAATCTAGCTTGTTTCTCTGACGGATAAAATCCGTTCAGGGTGTCCAGCAATTCGTTTTTGCTCATCTCAGTGTCCGCTAGAACGGACATATCAAAATCGGCAACTAGCTCCTGAAATGACTTATATTTCAATAGACCAATAACTCTAGCCAGAAGCTTTTCCTCAGTTCCAACATTTGTAAACTCAATTTCGTCCCCTATGTCTATAAGAGATCGCTTTTCGTCGTAGAGTCTAAGCTCAATTCTTTTAGTCCCATTTTGAATATAGCCAAATGGCTTTTCTTGTAGTTTTAGATTATGTTTCATAATGTTTATGCTATGGCGGAAGCGAGAGGATTCGAACCTCCGAAGAGTTGCCCCTTACACGATTTCGAGTCGTGCGCCTTCAACCACTCGGCCACGCTTCCATCTCCATTATACTATAAAACGTTAATTTTCTAGCAAAGTAATTCGCCGAATAGTCGGGAATTACTGGGGGCTGACCGAGCGGATTTCCTCTAGGCGGTTGTTATAATAGCGAATCCGCCCTGTCGAATTTATCGAAAAGAAGTTCGCCCCCTGCGTCCAACTTGAGGCCCCCGCCGTCGGCAATTCCTCCGTCACCCCAGTAATCGCATTATAAACCTTCACCGTCTCGCTCCGATTGTCATAGCTCGCGAAGAAAGGCGACCCTCCCGATGTCTGAATCGGTGCATCCGTCGTCATCAAAACTCTCCCCTTATTTATATCATATAATGTATATTGGCTACCATTCTTCAATATCACAATTTCTTGCCCTTTACGCTTACTTAGGAACACAAACAGGGCAGCATCCAGCAATTCCACATCGTCATACTCGCATTTCAGTATTTCCGTATCGCCCGAATTTATGCCATATCGGTTATCTCCACAGCGTGCCAGCGATAGCCCAGTCGTCAACTCATCTACCGTCAGCGCCCGCCGCGCCGTTGTCGAGAAAAACGAGTTGTCCTTCTGCCGGTAGAAAGCATAACGGCTGCTTCGATTCCTATCCGCCCAAGTCTCACCGAAATCCGTCAAAAAATACTTATTTTTCGGGTCAAACAGCGAGAAAATCACCCCATCTTCCGCCTCTACCGCCACTCTATCCCGCTCAATGTAGCGGTAAAAAGTCGCCTGCTTGCCATCTTCCACGCTCGAAACCGCAAAGATATTATTATCCTTCACCTCCACCTCAGTCATCCCGCCATATTCCAAGATAACCTTACCGTTTTTTGCGTTAATAATCACCCGAGTACCGTTATTTATGCTAATTAGAGCATAAGCATCACGTAGCTCCCGAATCGCCACCGATACCTCCACCTCGCACACCACACCACCGCAATCATAAATTTCCTTACCTCGCGCGTCCATAATCCCATAATTCTCACCCCCCTCCGCATACGGATAGAGCCCGCGCGACCCCTGTCGCACATCCAACTTATTCTTCGAAACTCGCTTCAAATCCTTGTTATAAAGCGTCCCCCCCGCTAACCAAGTCCCCGTCGTCTCCTCATAAAACACCGCATCCCGCAGCGCCTCAATCTGCACCTCGCCCTTCCGATTAATAATCTGATCCCGGTCGCCCGCTGTCGCCAGCGCGTACTTCCCATTAAACGCCCCCGCCTTGTCAAATCGCGGCGAAATCACCACTTTACCCTTCGTATCCATATAGCCAAACAGCCCACTTTCCTTAAACGGTATCAGCTGGCTCTGGTCAAACCTCTGGTTCACATTCACCCCTAATACCATCGTCCGAAACGGCCGAATCACCCCAAACACCAGCACCGCCGCCACCAGCACCGCACTGGCAATTATCAGCGCATAAAACGCCTTCTTATTCGCAAAAAACTCTCCCAACTTCTCAGGAATCGCCCTAAAAAACCTCTGTATCTTACCCCAAAATTTCTTCATATATATATTATACACAACTTTTTTCCCGCATGCAACAGAACTCTTGACTTTATGCTTACGGTATGATATAATAAAGGTAAGCACAGAGGGTGCTTTTATTAAACGGTGGATTAAGGCGTGGGAGAAAGAGATGAGATGGCAGGGAACAAAATCGGCGGTGCTAAAGCCGCTGCAACCAACAAAGCTATTCACGGTGCAGATTTCTATGCTCGCATCGGTGCCATGGGCGGCAAAAAAGGCCGCACCGGTGGCTTTGCCGCTAACCGCGAACTAGCTCGTATTGCCGGCGCCAAAGGCGGTGCTATTAGCCGCCGTGGTCCAGCGAAGAAATAAGCTCGCACGCGTTCAAGCACGCATATTCGCCTGTCTTGGTTTGCACTCGACACTGTTTGCAAGCCGGGCAGGCGGATTTTTTGTGCAGCCACGCCCGGTAAGTGTCCAGCATATCCTGCACAAACTCCTCATCCCACGCCACCCCATACCGCGCCGCTAGCTCCGTCCGCACCAGCTCCCAAGCCGCTACCTCGCATTTTAAGCGTTCTAGGTCATAAACCTCATCCGCATGCCCTAAAATCGCGTGTGCCAGCTCGTGTAGCGCTTGAAGCTCATATTTTTGCCCGGCACATCCCCCCTCAAGCGTAATCGTCTTCGTCGCCGGCCGCCAGCGAAACCGCTTCCCCTCGCGAAACCGAAACTCCGGAAAATCCTCTCGCAACCTCTCAATCATATATAATATATATAGCACAAAGCCCTTGCTTTTCCCTAATCTATCTGATATATTATATTAACAAATGAAAGGAGTTTTGGGCGGGTCTTCGGCCTGTTCAAGAAAATAAGTAGTGGCAAAAGTAGCAACTAAGCAATCAGCCAAGCCAACCATGGACGAGCTCTTAGCAGGGCAGGAGATTAACGCGTTCGAAGAGGGCGAGCTAATCAACGGCACCGTTCTCTCGGTCAAGAAATCCGAAATCCTCGTCGACCTCGGCGCTCATGGCGTCGGCATCATCCCTAGAAACGAAGTCGCTTTTTCCCGCGATCTCACCGTCGGCGAAGCTGTCCAAGCCAGCATCCTTGGCGAAGAAACCGAAAACGGCTACCAACTCATCTCCTTCCGCAAAGCCGCTAAAGACCGCGGCTGGGACGAGCTCCTCATCAAGAAAAACGAAGGCTCCACCATCGAAGTCGCACCTTTCGACGCCAATCGCGGCGGTCTACTCATCGAGTATAACGGCGTTCGCGGCTTTATGCCCGTCTCCCAGCTTGCCATCGAGCACTACCCCCGCTCCACCTCGGGCGACCGCACCGAAATCGTCCAGAAACTCAGCGCCCTCATCGGCAAGCCCATGACTGTCAAAGTCATCGACGTCGATAAAAAGAACAACAAACTGATTTTCTCCGAGCGCGACACCGCCAAAACCATCAGCGCCGAGAAACTCGAAGGCATCGCCGTTGGCGACGAGGTTGAGGGCGTCGTCACCGGCGTCGTTGATTTTGGCGCTTTTGTCAATGTCGACGGCATCGAGGGCCTCGTCCACATCTCCGAAGTCTCTTGGGAGCGCGTCCTCGACGTCAATAAATACCTCAAAAACGGCGACAAAGTCCGCGCCAAAGTCATTTCCGTCGACAACGGCCGCCTCAGCCTCTCGATTAAGCAGACCTTGCCTGACCCTTGGCTCTCCGAGACCGCCCACTTCAAAAAAGGCGACGAAGTCGAAGGCACCATCACCCGCATCACCCCATTTGGCGCCTTTGTCCAGATTACCCCGTCGGTTGAGGCCCTCGTCCACATTACCGAGATGGGCACCGGCAAGAACGACGCCCCCGAAAAGATTTTCGCCCTCGGCGACAAGAAGAAGTTTACCGTCATCGATATCGATTTAGCTAGCCGCAAAATCGCCCTGTCGCTCAAAAAATAAATTAAGTATGAAAGGAGTCAGTTATCAAAAAAGTCGTTTCCATCGCTGGCTCCATCACCGTTGATGAACTAGCCGCCGCCCTCGGCCTACCAGTCGTTAAGTTGATTGGCGAGCTCTTCAAAAACGGCATTGTCGCCACCATCAACCAGAAGCTCGACTACGACACCGCCGCCCTCATCATCGGCGAGCTCGACCTCGACGAAGAAATCGAGCTCGAGCGCCGCAAAGTCGACCTCCCAGCCCGCGAAGACAAACAACTTTCCGAGGGCGCCGTTTCGCGCCCGCCGATTGTCGCCATCATGGGCCATGTCGACCACGGCAAAACCACCCTCCTCGACACCCTCCTTGGTAAAAAAACCGCCGCCAGCGAGGCCGGCGGCATCACCCAGCACATCTCCGCCTACCAACTCGAGCATAAAAAACGCCTCATCACCCTCCTCGACACGCCCGGCCACTCTGCCTTTGCCGCCCTTCGCCAACACTCCGCCTCCTTGACCGACATCGTCGTCCTCGTCGTCGCTGCCGACGACGGCGTTAAACCCCAAACTGTCGAAGCTATCGAATTCGCCAAAAGCAGCAACGCCAAAATTATCGTCGCCATTAATAAAATTGACAAGCCCGGCGCCGACGTCAACCGCGTCATGGCCGAGCTCGCCTCCGAATACAACATGAACCCCGAAGAATGGGGCGGCGACACCATCATGGTCCCAATTTCCGCCAAAGAGGGCAAGAACCTCGACCAACTACTCGAAATGATTTTACTCCTCGCCGACGTCGAAGACCTCCGTGCCGACCAAGACATCCCCGCCTGCGGCCTCGTCATCGAATCGCATATGGAAGTCGGCCGTGGCCCGATTGCCAACCTTCTCATCACCGGCGGCGTGCTCAAAGCTGGCGACTTCATCGTCGCTGCCGGCAGTCGCGGCAAAGTCCGCACCATGTTTGACTGGCGCGGCAAGCCCAAGGGTAAAGCCACTCCCGCCACACCCGTCACTGTCGTCGGCTTCAAAGATTTACCAAGTTTCGGCGACTACTTCGCCGAGGTCGACAGCGAACGCGGCGCCCGCCGCATGGCCGAAAGCAACCTCGCCCGCGCGCAGGAAAGCAGCGCCAGCACCAACGTCACCAACTTCGACTTGCTGCGCAAAATGTCCGACATCGACAATTCCGCCGAGCTCAACGTCGTCGTCAAGGCCGACGTCGGCGGCTCCGCCACCAGCGTCGTCGACAGCCTCCGTCTCATCGACACCCAAGGCCTCGTCCGCCTCAACATCATCGCCACCGGCGTCGGCAACATCACCGAAAACGACCTCGCCCTCGCCCGCGGCGCCAACACAATCTTGTATGGTTTCAACGTCGATATCAGCCCCGCCCTCAAAAAACTCGCCGAACAAGCCGGCGCCAAAGTCCGGACTTTCAGGATCATCTACGAACTACTCGACGACGCCAAACACNNNATGGAACAACTCCTCGCACCCGAAATCGTCGAAACCATCGTCGGCAAACTCAGCGTCAAGGGCGTCTTCCGTCATGCCAAAAGCGAGATTATCGCCGGCGGCGAAGTCTTGGACGGCAAAGTTAGCGCCGGCCTCATCGCCAAAGTCCTCCGCGACAAAGCCGAAATTGGCGAGTTAACAGTGGCCAAAGTCCAGAAAGAAAAGAACACCGTCGACAACGCCGTCGCCGGCGAAATGTGCGGCCTCAGCCTCACCCGCGACGCCAAATCCGCCAAACTTACCCTCCAAATCGGCGACCAACTCGAGTTCATCGAACGCCAAATCAAAGCCCGCAAACTTTAATTCTTGCAATTTCTAAAAGCATAAGCTATAATAAACTAAACAGGAGACAATAATGGTGGAATTTGACGAAAAATTCTTGGCAGAAAACGGACTAGACGGCTTGCCGCACAAGGCCGAGTTCTTGGCCCACTTGGCCGAGGAACACGAGACCCGCGTTGGCGAGGCCATCGCCGAGGGCCTACCTAAAGACATCGTCGACCAATTCGACGGCATCGTCGCCGGCGACCTCGCCGTCATCAGCGACTTCCTCACCAAAAACGACTACAAAAACGACCCCCTCTACACCCAAATGGCCGAAAAACTCCAACTCGCCCCCGACTCACCCGAGCTCAACGACGAATATGCCTCTGTTAAGTGGCTCATCACCAACCGCCCCGACTACGACGCCGTCATCGCCAAAGTCGGCGAAACCATCAAACAAGAAGTCCTCGCTAACCGCGACCAGCTCCTCGCAGGTAGTCATCAACTGCCATCGTCTTCTTCCCCTCAGGCGTAATCACCGTCGGCGAATAAAACTTCCCGTCCGCGCCCTCAATATCTAGCGCCGTCTGTCTTTTTTCGCTCACTACCCCTGCCAAAACCGCAAATCGCTTCCCCTCATGCATCAAAAATGCCTTCGGGCTCACATCAAACGCCCGGACTTTCCGCTCCAGCTCGTCCGCCGTTTTCTCACTCGTCAGTTCCGCCGCCTCCTTCTCGAGCCTCCCCGTAAAAGTCGCTTGGTCATGACTTTGCCCGGCGCTTTTCGCCGACCCATCGACAATCTGCGCTATCAATCCCTCCAACATCTCCCAGCCGACTTGCGCCGCCTTCTCATAGAGCGACGAGCTCGTCTCGTCCGCCGCCACATCAATCTCTCGCACCGCCAGCACATCGCCCGCGTCCATTTCTGCCACCAATTTAATAATCGACACCCCAGTCTTTTCGTCTCCATTCAAAATCGCGCTCTCCACCGGGCTACTCCCGCGATATTTTGGCAACAGCGACGGATGGATATTCACAATCGGCATCGGGCTAAACCAATCCAGCACTGCCTGCGGAATCATTTTGCCATAACTCACCAGCACCCCCAGCGCCCCCTCCACCCCTAAGCTCTCCAAAATCGGCAGAATTTCGCCGCCTTTCACCGGCTGGAACACCGGCACACCATATTTCTCGCCCAGAACTTTCGCCACCGGCGCCACTTTTTTGCCGCCCCGCCCATCTTTGTCCGGCGCTGCAAAAATCGCCCGCACATTATAACCGCCCGCCAAGAGTTTTTCGAGCGGCAGGGCAGGGAAGCGATCTACCCCAAAAAAGATAATCGGTACCTCTTTTACCCCCACAACGCCTCGTCGTTTTCAATTTCGTTATACTCAATCGGCACCAGCGCCCCATCGTCCCGTAGTCGCGAAAACGCCTTCTTTTTCCCTCGAATTTTATCCAAAAACAAAACTCCATCCAAATGGTCAATCTCATGCAGTAGCGTCCTTGCCAAGTGTCCGGACACTCGAATCTTCACCTCCGCCCCGTCCAGCAGTTGCGCGCTCACCTTCACTTGCTCCCGCCGCACCACTTTGCCGTACAATTCCGGCACCGACAAGCACCCCTCCCAGTCCGCCACCGACCTGCCACCTTCGCTCACCACTTTCGGGTTAATCAGCGCCGTAAAAGTCTTGTCCGCCTTATCCTCC
>JGI24701J34945_10001610_pt1 | contig 11281 bp, 8 predicted proteins | sample TergutTh196P3_FD_34945 | JGI IMG/M metagenome (IMG submission 34945)
CATTAAAAATACTATCTTTGACAGTCTTCGACAATATATTCTAAATTTTTCTGACATAATACAATTATCCGTATTATCGAGGAGCTTTACAAAAGGAGGACATGGATTATGTTAAAAAGGAACCTATCAATTCTATTGGCGTTAGTACTGGCATTTACACTGATAATCGTGCCTACGGCACAAGAGGAAATCTATGCTCAAGTTGAAGAGGAAGACATGCCGGTATCTGAAAGCCTGACGTCAGAACATGAAGAAGCGCAAGACACAACAGATGCAGTCGATGAAGAGAAAATATCTGCCTTTGCGGGATTCGATTTTAGCAAATCAATAACAGTAGGAACAAAAATGGACGACATCAGTAATGTAGCGGAGATCGAAAAGCCCGTCGGGTCCGGGGGAAATGAGTTAGTAACTATTGACCCTCAAACAACAAGCAGAATCATAAACGCCGCCCAAAGTCTTATTACAAACAAGCCTTCGCCAACCAAGCATTATGATTTAAATGACTTTAGCAGCAATGTAACAACCAGAAATCCAAACGCCAACACGCACCCGGGTGCTGCCTTTCAGTTCCCTTTCAACATGTCATATACCAATCATCTTACCTTTAACGGCGCACAAGCATGGTTTCATACACCGCAGTTGCCGAGCAACGGCAAAGTAACCCTGCATTTGGAAGTACCTAATTCTAATAGCATTGATTATGACCTGTACATGTTTACTTATAATCCTTCCAATGGTGCGCTGACACTTGTTGAATGGAGTGAAAACGGCCCGCAACAAAACGAACAAGTCGCCAGATATGCCTCAGCCGGTGAATATTTGTTCTTCTGTGTGCAATCGTACTCGGGCTTTTCAACGACAAATTCATATACGTTATATAACATTTTCACCACGGGTAATGACGGTTATGAAGCAAACGATTCTTTTAACCGGGCAAAAGCTGTAAGCATGTCTACAAGCCCGGCCCCAACTCCAGGGTCGTATTCATATATTTCTGCATATTTAGATAATAATTTCGATATGGATTTCTATTCATTCACCCCATCAAATAACAAGTTGGTTTTCGAGCTGGAAACCAATAACCCGGATATTATGGGGTTTATTTATAATCAAAGTGGAAATTATATGGGTTTAATAACTACCAGTACTACCCAAGACCCCATATACGTTGCTTTAGAGAGTGGTATCACCAGCACTATGTATGTTTTAGTTCAGAATCCGTATAAAGATACCAGCGGAAGCTATGAATTGTTTATTAATAACTTTACAACCAATCAAACGATTAATGATGTATTAGGGCGAAGCCCGGATAAAAGAAGGCTGGCTTATGTAGCCGGCAGTCAAATATGGGTAAATTCGACAAGATACAATACCGCTTCCTCCCTTTCCTTAGATTACACAGACGCTCAGAACAGAGGAAGAATACAAACAACATCCATTGGCAGCCCGGTGGCAAGAAGGGCCGTTTTTGGCGGCTACAGCAGCGGCGTAAGAGGAAATCATCCGAATGCATTGTTGCTTGTGCCTATACAAGGTTCTCATCAAATTCAGAGTACAAGATTCCAACCGGCTACTGTGCATGAATATAAGACATCATCTTATAATATTTATAATTGGAGCAGAGGTTGGGTTATTTGCCTTGACGCGCCCAATACTTGCGATTATCTTCAATACGGTACTGTTACCAGTCCGCTCGTAGATATTTATGCACCGGATTATCACGGATTCCATAACGGTTTTATTACAAATGTAACTTCCAGTTTCGCCCCTCAGATATAAGCCCCAATTTAACTTGTCATCTGCAACCCGGCATTAATATCGGATAAACAAAAAGCTGTCAATCGAAATTGACAGCTTTTTAAATCAAAGCCGGCCAGCCTTATTATAATCGCGGCCTGTGCAGCGATTTTATGATTGTCAAAATCAGCCGAGCAGATTCAGGCTTGCTCCATCCCTGATAAAGAAAGGCATCTTCTCGATGGGCGCCGCGACTTCGACCGATTGACCGCCGTCAAGCACTTCGTTTGTCCACGCGTTCTTCCATTTTGAGCCTGTGGGCAGGTAGACTTTGCGGCTTCTCATGCCGGTATACATGACCGGAGCCACCAGAATATCGGGCCCGAACAAGTACTGGTCCTCAACCGCCCATGCTTTTTCGTCGCCGGGGTAATCGAAGAACAACGGGCGCATGGGGGGAATGCCCTTGCTATGCGCCAATTCCATCTGGGTGCGGATATAAGGAAGCATCTTTGTGCGGATTTCGATGTAATCCTTACAGATTTCATAAATCTCCTCGCCATAGCTCCATATTTCATTTGGCGCACCCGACGGGCAGCACCCGCCGCCGGTGGTTTGATCCGACAAGGGCGGCGTATGCGGCTCACGGTCGCCGTGCAAACGCATGACAGGGCAGAATGTGCCGTATTGGAACCATCTTGTGAAGCACTCGCGAAATTCCCCGTCGTCTCCGACGCCGCCGTGAAAGCCGCCGATATCCGTCGTCCACCACGGGATTCCCGCCATGCCCATGTTGAGCCCGGCGGCAAACTGGTTTCGCAGGCTTCTGAAGCTGGAGTCAATATCCCCCGACCACACCAGCGCGCCGTATCTCTGGCTGCCGGCCCACGCACAGCGCAGCAGGTTGATGATGTTTTCCTGTCCCTCAGACTGCATACCGTCGTAGAAGGTCTTCGCATACAAAAACGGGTAGAGGTTGCCAATCTGCACATTCGGGCCGAGATGGTAGCGGTAGACGTCGAAATCATAGTACGTATATTCCGGCTCGGCTTCATCCAGCCAGAAAAGCTTGATGCCGTAGCCGTAGTAGTTTTTCTTCGCCTTATTCCAGACGTATTCCCGGGCGGCGGGGTTTGTTGGGTCGAAGTGGATGGTATTGCCCTGGAACGTCATCGAGATGGGATGCCCACGGTCGGCGCGGATTAAATAACCTTTCTCCCGCATTTCCCCGTAATTTTCGCTTCTGTGGTCAACGGTGGGCCATACGGAAACCATCAGCTCAACGCCCATTTCCTTGAGCTCGTCCACCATGGCTTGGGGATCCGGCCAATATTCCGGGTCGAATCTCCAATCGCCCTGCATGGTCCAGTGGAAGAAGTCGATGACGATAACGGAAAGCGGAATGCCGCGTTTTTTGTACTCACGCGCGACACCCAGCAGCTCCTCCTGCGTCTGGTAACGGAGCTTGCATTGCCAGAAGCCCATTGCCCAATCAGGCATCATGGGTACGGCGCCGGTGGCGATGCTGTAGTTTTCCATGATTTCAGCGGGGCTGTCCCCTGCCGTCACCCAGTAATCCATGACTTTTGTTGATTGCGCCGTCCATGTCGTGACGTTCTTAGCAAGACTCACCCTGCCCACAGCCGGGTTATTCCACAAAAAGCCGTAGCCCTTATCGGAAAACGCAAAGGGTACGCTTGCCTGGGAATTGCGGTGCGCAAGCTCCAGCTCGCAGCCTTTTACGTTGAGAATCGGCTGCTGGTACTGCCCCAATCCATAGATTTTTTCATCAGGGTCGGATTCAAACCGGGCGGTGAGCGCGTAATCGCCGCCTAAAATCGGTTTGAATTCGCGGGCGTCCAAATCGAGCGCAGATGCAAAGCCGCCCGGGACAACGCCCGGCTCGATTGTATACCGCTTGCGGTTACGGACAAATTCTTCCAACAGCACTTCGTCTTTCTGGTTTTTGAACGTAATTTTTCCGTCCGTTTCAACAACGGCCGTGATTTTTCCGTTCTCAATTGTCATATACCCCTCAAACGCTTCGACCTTGGCCGTGGGGTTTACTTTCGGCCGGATGAATGCCCAATCGTTTTCCGGCATTTCAGGGAGCTTGGTCGCGCGGACACGCAGCGCGTCTTTTCCCCACGCTTCAATCCATAAGGTTTCGCCATAGTACTCGAAAATTATTTTACCGGGTTTTGTTGATAACATTGGTCAGCCTCCTTAAAGTTTTCGCTCTGTCAAATCACGGTTATTCCTCAAAGGCCGTGATTTCTTCAAGCTTCGGAAGTATGATGTCTATTTTTGTGCCTTCTCCGGCTCCTGAACGGATAAACATCCGGGCTTCCGTCCCGTAATAGCTGTGAATTCTTGTGGTTACGTTTTCAATCCCGACCCTTGGCGACGTTGCTTTTTGCCTCGAAAACAATGCCTGTATTTTTTCTTTTTCCGTATTGGACATGCCGCGCCCATTGTCGTGAATAGAAATCCACAGATGGTTTTTTTGATAAGGGCGAATCTTTACCAAAAGCCTGCCGCCCTGCCGCCCGCTCATCAGTCCGTGGACGATAGAGTTTTCCACAAAGGGCTGTATCAGCAGCTTATAGATGGGGAAATTCAAGGTTTTCTGGTCTGTGATGATTTCGTAGTCCAGCACCTTACCCATCCGCTCCTTTTGAAGCGTAAGATATTGGCTTAGCCATATCGTTTCTTCGCGAACCCGGACAGGGCACCCCGCCCATTCAAGGGTATACCGCATCGTTGAAGCCAGCGTTTTGAGCAACCGGGATGTATGATGGTCCCCGTTTTCAATCGCGGAATAGCTGATTGCGTTGAGCGTATTAGATATGAAATGGGAGTCTATCTGGGATTCAAGGGCCTTTATTTCGCTGTCAAGCAAAAGGCGCGCCTGACGCTCTTTTTCCATATCAGCCTGAATCAAGGCGGACGTCATGGAGTTAAACGCTTTTGCCAGCCGCTCAATTTCATCCCCCGAGTAGATGTCCAAGCTGACGTTCAAGTCTCCCGACTGCACTTTATCCACCGCCATAGTCAGCTTCCCGATGGACGAGACATGACGCTTCAGCACCCAAAGCTGCTGCACCACAAATACAGCGAGAATGGCGAAAATGATGGAGATACCCACTTCACGGGTTTGCCGTATGCCGGACAGCAGCTTCTCCTGATCCACAACGCTGACAAGATAAGAGGTTGTTCTGGGGATAACATGCCGGTCTATCAGGGCAGCGTCGGGGAAATCGAAGGCTCCGTCATGCCCGTGAAACGCAAGGCTTGAAAAATCCGGCATTATGGTGCCATCCGCGTAATCGGGGTGGGCAATCAGTGCGCCGTCATCCAGCACAAGGAAGTTATATACCGCGTTGTTGTTTGTATCAAGCGGGTCGTGGATTAACCTGCTGATGACTCTCGCGTCAAAGGATATAATAGCGGCGCCCTGGTATTCCCCGGTAAAAAAATCCCGGATTGCAAGCGACGCATGAATCAAAGACGGTCTTGTGCTGTCGGATGCATAAGTGAGGATGATGCCACGAGTACCGGCAACCCGTTCGCTGATGGCGAGCATTTCAGCCACAGCGGTCTGCCCGTGCATTGCAAAGCGATGGTCAATATAAAAACTGCTTTGGATATAGCGNACCGTCGCACCGCTGCGCGTGACTATCGAAGCGGATACCAGATCGCTGTGGAAATACGAATAGTTTTGCAAAAGATAGTAGACGTTCAGATACAGCATTGCTTCGTCGTCCTGCGGGTCGGCGTTCAAGCTGCGGAANGCTTCCCTTAATTCCTTGTCAACCGCCATGTTGTACATCGCATTCGCAATGCCCTGCATATACGCCGCCACGGAGTCCTGTATGGCAGCCGTTGTACGGGCCTGCATCGCAACTGTGTTTTCTTGCAGCGCCCCCTCGAAAAAGATGGAGAACAAGCTCCATGTAACGATGGCAATCAGCAGGGCCGCGATGATAAGCGGCGTCACAAGTTTAAAGGAAACCCTTTTTGTAAAGCGCTTGAGCCGCTTAAACGGCGANCTCATTCCTTAACGGCGCCTTGTGTCAACCCGCCAATAATATATTTTTGCAAGAAGATGAAAGCAAGCGTAACCGGCGTGACCAAAATCATGCCGTAAGCCATGAGATAATTCCACCTGACGCCATATTGATCCATGAACTTGCTGATATTGGCGGTTAGCGGGCGCATGGAGGAGTCTGTGTTGAATGTCATGGAATAGATGAGGTCGTTCCAGCCATGCAGGAAAGAGATGACTAAAATTGTGATGAGCCCGGTGCGTATAATCGGCATCATGATACGCAGAAAAACGGTGAACGCGTTGCAGCCGTCGATTCTGGCAGCATCGTCAAGGGACTTCGGGATTGACATGAAGTACGGACGCAGCGTAATGACAATGAACGGGATGGAGCCCGACGTAATTGCGACGGCGGGGGCATGGTATGTATTGAGCCAGCCGAGCCGTGAAAACACAAGGAACATCGGCGTAAGCAAAAGTGACGCCGGCATCATCTGCGTAACAAGGAACGTCATCAGGATACCGTGCTTGCCCGGGATATGAAACCGGCCCATGCCATAAGCCGCCGTGACCCCCAGCACAAAGGAGATGCACATGGCAAGCGTCGCGATGGAAAAGGAGCTTCGCAGCGACATCAGAAAATCACTGGAGGTAAGCTGGTCTGCCCACGGCAGCACAGTCGGGTACCGGGGAAAGAATGTGACGCTTAAAATCTCGTTATTCGATTTAAACGAGGTCATGAGCAGCCAATACAACGGGAACATAAAAACAATGGCTATCAGGATTGAGATTATTGCAAAGATTATTTTTTTATTGCGCTCCCTGCCCAGCACCATCTGGTAATGGGGCGCTTTCGTTTTTACATCCGTCATATCAATTTGCCTCCTCATGCCGGATGAGCCATAAGTATACCGCGCCGACAGCCATCAGGCAAAGGAATAGGATAACCGCACCTGTCGAGCCCTGAGAAAACTTATACTCGGTGAACGCAAGCTTGTAAGAGTAGGTGGACAGCACCTGCGTAAAGTTGAGCGGCCCGCCTTTTGTCATAATGATAATCAGGTCAAAAATTTTAAACGTGTAGATGAAGCCCAGCATCAGCACCGCCATTATCGCCGGTTTGAGCAGCGGAATTGTGATAAAAAACATCCGCTGGAACACATTGGCGCCGTCAATGGACGCGCTCTCATATACGTCCTTCGGGATGTTCGTCAGCCCTGCCGTAAGCAGCAGCATGTTAAAGGGGATACCCACCCAGCAGTTGGCGATGATAACGCTTATGAGAGCCAAATCGCCGCTTATCAGCCATTCAAGGGGCGCGCTGATGACGCCCAGCGAGCGCAGCAGATAGTTGACGATACCCGTATCCGTTTGGAACATGTTGTTCCAAATAAGCCCCGTGACAGACATCGGCATCATATAGCTTATGATGATAGCGCCCCGGATTGGGCCGGACAAGGGGAATTTCTGGCTGAAAAACAAAGCCATGAAAAACCCTATGGAAAACTGGATGACCAGGCACGCGATGGTAAAGATAAAGGTTTGCTTCATCGCCTGCAAAAAGACGGCGTCGCTTAGCAAAAGCTTGTAGTTGTCAAGTCCGACAAAGACCTGGGTTTGTCCTTTGAACGTCATGACGTCCAGATTCTGAAAGCTAAGAATAATATTGTACACCATGGGGTACCCGACAACGGCCAGCATATAAATCAAAGCAGGCCCCACAAAGCATAGTCCGGTCAGCGCCTCGCGGCGNTTGAAAAAGGCTTTTTTGGTCAAGCGCATTACCTCCCAAAAGAATCGCTGGTTTTTTTATAATCGTGTGGCGGAATGTAGAACATTCCGCCACTTCTGCCAAATTCTCTTTACAGTCTATTGTGACACGAGCACGCTATATTTTTCTGCCGCGCTGTTCATCGCGTCCTGAGGGGAGCGGGCGCCTGTATACACCTCATGGAAAGCAGTGGACATGGCGTCGGAAATCTCGGGCCAGCGGGGATGCGGACCGCGCGGCATAGCGTATTGAAGCGCTTCGCCAAACACGCTGAACACAGGGTCTACCGTCCAGAACTCTTTCAGTTGGATGGAGTCGCTGCGGGGCGCGAATTTACCCGTATCAATGCACCAGTCCGCAAGGACTTCCTCGCTGTGGAACCATGACAGGAACGCAAAGGCGGCCTCACGGTCGGTGGGGTTCGCGCAAATACCGAAGTTTTCGCCGCCCAATACGGAGGCATATTTCACGTCTTTCGGAATCAGCGCCACGCCCCAATTCAGGTCGGGAGCGTCCCTTTCAATGTTCGGAACGTTCCACGGCCCGTTGATTTGCATGGCGGCTTTGCCGTTCATGAACTGCTGGTTTGCGTCGCCCTGCGTCCAGTTGATGACGTCTCTGGACATGTAACCCTGTTCGATGAGGCCGTTGAGATAGGTTACGGCTTTCACCGGGCCGGGGCCTCCCAAATTATCGATGGAGCCGTCGGCGGAGACGAACCATGGCATGAATTGGAAAGTACCCTCCTCGTTCTTGACGGCGGAAATGGCAAGCCCGTAAACGTCGCCGGCGGTCAGCGCCGCGCTGGCAGCNTCAAGCTCATCCCATGTGGTCGGGACAGACAGGCCTGCCGCCTCCAGCATATCTCTGTTATAAAACAGCGCTAGGCAGTTGGAGTTGTTGGGCAGGCCGTAAATCCTGCCCTCGTAGGTGGCGCTCAACATCGGGCCTTCAAAGAATTTGTCTTTCTGTCCCCATGCGTCTACCAAATCGGTGATATCCTCAAACGCACCCATGGCGGAAAAGGAAGCGTGGTCCGGGTTGTCAACCATACCGATATCCGGCAGATCGCCCGATAGGGCGCCCATGGTGTATTGCCTGAGCAGGTCGTCGCGCGCCACGAAAGTTTCCACTACACGTATGCCGGGATGTAAGTCGTTAAACATCTGCGCGTATCTTGTCATTTCCTCGCCCTCAAGATTGGCGAAATAATGCCAGAGCGACAACTCGATAACATCGCCGGAAGCATCCGGCGCGGCAGGCGCGTCGGCGTTATTGGACGAGCCGCCCGAGTCTCCGGCGGGGGCGGCAGGTGCAGGCGCGCCGCCACCGCCGCATCCGGCAAATGCCATTAGCAGCAAGGCAATGCACAAAGAAAATACAGCCAGTTTATACATGCAAATATCCTCCTAATGTTTTATTAAAGGTAATGCATGTTTAGTATATCATGACGAATATTTATAGGAAAGCTATAGAATTAAGGAAAAGAGGACAGACATAGAATAAAAAAATAAGATAGGTGGACAAAATTAAGATAAGATATGCGGCACGGCAAAATTACATGTTATTGTGCCTATATTCACTCGGTGTATATCCCGTCGCATCCTTGAATACCCTGCAAAAATATTTTGAATCTGTAAAGCCGACCTTACCGGCGACATCTAAGACTTTTTCATGCCCGTCCTGAAGCAGGGCTTTTGCGGCTTCAATGCGGATATTCTTGAGATAAGCGCTGAATTTCATCCCTGCGTCCCTTGCAAAAATATAGCTGAAATATTCCGGCGTCATTTTATGGCGGACCGCGATTTGCTCCAACGTGATTTTGTCCGCGAAGCTTGTTTCGATTTCCGCCATAGCGCGGCGGACAGCCGGATGTATATCCACATTGCCGCCACGCGTAACAATCGGCTTCCCGGGGCGCTTCAATCCCGTCAGCGCATTGTCGATATCCTCAATCGTAATGGGTTTTAGTATGTACTCCCGCACGCCAAGCCTGATTGCCTGCCTTGCAAAGGCAAACTCCTCATGCGCGCTGATGATTACAAATTGAGAATCAATCCCCTCCCCGCGCACCGCCTCAATCAGCGCAAGGCCATCCATAAACGGCATCCGGATATCTGTGAAAACCACATCCGGCTTTAATTTGCAAATCAGTTCAAATGCAGCTTTACCATTTGCAGCCTGTGCGATAACGTCATATTCAGGTCCGAAGGATGAAATCAACGCCGCAATGCCCCGCCTTGAACGCTCCTCATCTTCTGCTATGATAATTCTCAATGCGACCACCTCTTATATCAAGGGATTGAATCATATTTGGACACAACTCCGTATTTAGTACCATTCTTTATCCGCCAGCTTATAGTCTGCAAGCCCCAGCTTATAGGGGATATTTATCCCATAAGGGCACATGGGTATACATTCGCCGCATTGATTGCAGACATCGGCTTTTTTGTTCTTGCCAAGCCTGTCGTAGCGTGCTTTGCCAAGCTCTTTGTTGCCAAACCAAAAACGAAGCCGCTCCATCATGGAGTATTCGGCGGTATCCTGCACGGTTCCGCGCATCATTTGCCGGTCAAAATATCCTTCGGCGGCAAAAATCTCCTGAATATCCACGCCTCTTGGGCAACTGCATTTTCCGCATTGCCTGCACACATAATCGCCCAATTCACGGGCCGTCATGAATAAAGCTTCCTCGTCGGCTTTACTCATGGGCTGATAACTTTCCGCGAACTTGAGGTCCGCTTCCAGCATCTGCCGGTTATTGATGCCTGCCACAACAACCGAGACCGGACGCGTAAACGCATAGCGGAATGCCTGCTCCGCCGATTGGTAGAGCCAGCCGTCGCCTACCGGCTTCATCAGGATCATTCCCAGCCCTTTTTCGTTTGCCAGCGGCAGCAGCTCGCCCTCAATTTCGGGGAAATTAAAACGGTCGTAATAATTGATGGTCGCCATAACGGCTTCAAAGCGGTCACGCTTTACAGCCTCAATCAAAGCGCCCGCCCACCCGTGCATGGATATCCCGATATGCCCGACCTTTCCCGCTTTTTTCGCTTCAACAGCGGCGGCGTATGCGCCGTCTTCCGCGAGCAGCCGGTCAAGCTCGTCAATCGTGCCGACCGCGTGCATCAAAAGCATATCAAGATAGCCGGTATTCAGATTTCTAAGCGTGCGGTCGATTTCCGCGGCGGCTTCTGCTTTGCCGCGTTCCATCGTTTTCGATACCAATACAAAATCATCGCGCCTGTGCATGACAGACCGCCCGATTTTCCGCTCCGATTCGCCATCACCGTAGCTTGCGGCTGTTTCTATGTAGCTGCCGCCTGCGTCGAGATAAGCGCCTAAAAGATATTCCGCCTCCTTTAGCGGGATTTCCAGCAGATGAAACCCGCCGAAGCCTAAAACCGAAGTTTTCAACCCGGTCTTACCTAAAACTCTGTATTCCATTTCGCTCATCTCCAAAATTTTCAAAATTTGATTTCAGTATATCATATTTAGTAGATTATTTCATCTATGCAAAACAGCTTCATCAATTAGACAAGACACAAAAACGCCGTTAAATTACACAGTCTGATGGGCGGCGCTTTCGGTAGTTTTTTATAGATATTACTCGCTTGAAAATCTTAAAAACGTGTTAATCATCGGGGTTTAGCGAAATCTTATCATTCTACTCCGACCATAGAAAGGTCATCGATTTTGAGTCGGTGACCTTTCGTTTTTGG
>JGI24701J34945_10001619_pt1 | contig 11232 bp, 6 predicted proteins | sample TergutTh196P3_FD_34945 | JGI IMG/M metagenome (IMG submission 34945)
CGCTGACGCCGATGCCGACGCTGACGCCGATGCCGACGCTGACGCCAACGCTGACGCCGATGCCGACGCTGATGCCGACGCCGATGCCGACGCTGACGCCGACGCTGACGCTGACGCCGACGCCGACGCTGATGCCGACGCCGACGCAGATGCCGACGCTGATGCCGACGCTGACGCCGATGCCGACGCTGACGCCGATGCCGACGCTGACGCCGATGCCGATGCCGATGCTGATGCAGATGCCGACGCCGATGCCGATGCCGACGCTGATGCCGACGCCGACGCTGATGCCGACGCCGACGCTGACGCCGATGCTGACGCCGATGCCGATGCCGACGCTGATGCCGACGCCGACGCTGACGCCGACGCCAATGCTGATGCCGATGCTGACGCTGATGCCGATGCCGATGCTGATGCAGACGCTGACGCTGATGCCGACGCTGATGCCGACGCTGACGCTGACGCTGATGCTGATGCCGACGCCGACGCCGACGCCGACGCCGATGCTGATTCCGATAGCGATAGTGTTCTGATTCCGCCGGGTATCCCAAGCCTTAGCGGCCCGAGCTCAAGCGGCCCGAGCTCAAGCGGCCCGTCATCTACAATCGGCGATGGCTCGACCCCGCTGACAACTATTTCTGACAGTGCAGTTCCGCTTACCGACGGCAGCGACCTTATAACCATTGACGACAATGATGTTCCGCTTACCGACGGCAGCGACCTCTTAACCATTGATGACAACCAAGTTCCGCTTACCGGCCTGCCTCAGACCGGCGGCGCCAACGGAGCGGCAAGCGCCGGAGGCCTGATAGGCGCACTGCTTACCTTAGCGGCAGTCTTTAAGGGTCTTGGCAGAAAAGACAAGGAAGATTCATAAAGCCTTAGAGCAAAACTTATAGAAAAGAGAGGACGCCGGGTACGGCGTCCTCTCTTAATAGATTATTATTCCGGTGTTATTTATTTAGGCTCAAAATCTGTACGCTGCATAGCGCCGATCAACTCTTCAACGCTTAGCGTCGGGGCAAAATAAAAGCCCTGTAAATAGTTGCATCCATATTTTGTCAGTAGCCTTACCTGTTTTTTAGTCTCCACGCCCTCGGCAATAACAGTCAGCTTTAACTTCTTTGCGATGTTAACCAATCCTCCTGCCAACGCAGCCCCTTTTTCGTCGTTGTTTATCTGCCAGACGGTGAACCGCCCCAGCCTNACCATACTCACAGGCATGTTGAGGATATTTGTAATACCTGTATATCCCGCGCCAAAGTCGTTTAAGATAATACTGATACCCATATCGACAATCTCGTTCATACAGCTGTGCGACGACGCTAAACTGCTGGCCATAACGTTCTCGGATATGTCAAAGGCAAGCTTTTCTACCGGAATCTTAGCGGCGTTCAAGGCGGTTTCCACATCGGAAACAAAGCGTTTCTGTATAAGCTGTACAGGTGAAATCGGAATGGATATCTTCTCAAAATCTATATTCTTCTCNCGCAGCATGGAAATAAGCTCGCAGCCTTTATGGATCGCATAATTGCTGATTTTGTAAATCTGGCCCGTTTCCTCCGCAATCGGCATAAATTCGCCGGCCATAATGCGTCCGAACTCAGGGTGCAAAAGGTACATGTAACTGTCGGCATGGGTAAAGCGGCCCTCCTTAACATTATAGGCGGGACGATAACGCATTTCCATAAGGCCGTTGTCAATTGCCTTCGACAGGAATCCGGCGATGGAATTGCGCCGGTACAGCTTCAGTTGCAGCGCCTCGTCAAAGAAGCAATATCTGTTGGGACCAAGCTTCGCGGACTCGGAGATGGCGTATCCCAGCTGCTCGAGCATCTCCTTTGCGCTGTTTGATTTGCCGGGATGCGTGATTGCCGCAAGATTGATTGAGCATATACAGTCCAAGCCTTCGATGCTCCAGCCACTCTCGAAACGCTTGGATATTTCATCTAAAATCGGCGCCCCATACTTTAGCTTGTCAAAGATTATGATGAATTCTACTCCCGCTGTCCGGTAAACATCGGCGTCCTTTAAGCTGATTAAATATCTTGCGATTTTCTGCAAAAACATCTCGCCGAACTGAAAACCGAACGTCTCGTTGAATTCCTTGAAGTCTTCAAGGTACAGCTTGACTACCACGCCTTTGCTTTTTGACTTGCCTTCGATAAGCTCTGTGAGCCTCTCAATTAAAGGTTCCGGCCTTGGGCACCTGAAATAAGCGTCTATCCTTTCAAAGTTTAACTCGCCATATTCTATCTGCATATCTATGCACCTTTCCGTTTTTCTTCCAACGTATTATTTTATTTCACAAAATACATTCTATACTGCCATGCTTGTTATTTTTAGTTCCCATTTTTGTATTATTCCCCGATAATCTTTACAAGCGCCCGTTTTTTTCGTTTCCCGTCAAATTCACCGTAAAATATTTGCTCCCATGTACCGAAGTCAAGCTTGCCGTTTGTGATTGCAACGACTGTTTCCCGCCCCATTACCGTGCGCTTTAAATGNGCGTCCGCGTTATCCTCATAGCCGTTATGACGGTACTGGTCATGCGGCTTTTCCGGAGCCAGCTTCTCAAGCCACACCTCAAAATCACTGTGAAGCCCGCTTTCATTGTCATTTATAAAAACGCTTGACGTTATGTTCATAGCGTTAATCAGCACAAGCCCCTCTTTTATGCCGCTTTCCCGCACGGCGTCTTCAACATGCGGCGTAATATTTACAAAACCCCGCCTGGACGGTACGGTGAAGCTTAACTCCTTGCGATAGCTTTTCATTCGATTCCACCCCTTTTCACTATTTTACCGCGTTTTATGCATACTGTCAAATATTTGAGGGTATTGACAGTATGATTTATTATCGTTAAAATCATTCACGAGGTGATCGTTTTGGCAAAGAACAGTCATATCCCATTGTTGCCCGAAGCGCGGATACAGAAGACAGCCAAAAAAATATCCTGCGGATTCGCAGTTTTTGCGGTTTGTACCGCTTTAATCACGTTTTATGCGTGGTATGTACCGGGTGAAAGCCTAAAGCCCGCGCTCTTAAACGCAGCCTCGGTACTATTTCTGGCGTTCCCGTGCATGTTCGGATTTGCATCCGGCTCATCAGTCATGACCGGAATCGCAAAAGCCGCCGAAAACGGACTGCTCGTTAAGAGCGGCGAAAAGCTTGAATCCTTAAGTAAAGCGACCGCTGTAGTATTCGGGAAAACCGGCGTTATCACAAGCTTTTCCCCCCGGGTAACGGACGTCGTCGCCATGCCGCGCTTTTTCGAGGAGGAAGTCATCGCCTTTGCTGCGGCGGCTGAAAAAAACTCCACGCACCCGCTTGGCACAGCGATTTACGAATACGCGCAGCCGGACGTTATCACCGGTTTGCTTCAGGAAAAAACAATTCGTACAGGTAAGCACGATATCGTTTCAATTCACAGCGAAAATCATGGGTTCATCGGCTCCGTGCCAGATGCGCAAGCTTTTGAGCCTGTCGAGGGCGGCGGCGTCTCGGCGCTCGTCGGCGGCAGGGAGGTTTTAGTCGGCACACGTAAGCTTTTAACAGAACGCGGCGTTGACGTAACCCAGTTCGAGCATGCGGCGCAGGAGCTTGAACGCGCCGGCAAAACCGCGATGCTTGTCGCCATAAACAAAAAACCCGCCGGAATCATAGCGGCGACCGAAGCCATGAAGCCAAGCGCTTGTGATGCCATAAGAGCACTTAGCGATATGGGTGTAGAAGTATCTCTTATGACAGAAGACAGTGATGTTACAGTTAATCCGATCGCGAAAGACGCAGATATCCGCCATGTGTTTCATTGTGTTTCGCCTAAGGTAAAGGCCCATATAATCGAAAATCTTAAAGATAATGGCGCTGTGGTTTCGGTAGTTGGCGGCAAAAACGACGCCGCAGCGCTAATGGCTGCCGATGCGGCAATTACTTCCGGGCTTGATATGCCTGAAAGCGCCGCCGGTATCGTACTTGCAAGCGATGATTTAAACGCTGTTCCGGCGGCGATAAAGTTTGCAAGAGCAGCGATGGGGAAAATCAAGCGGAACATCATTTTTGCGCTCATCATAAGCGGAGCGGGAATGCCGCTTGCCGTGGCGGGAATGATTCCACCCCTCATGGCGTGCGGTATCACCGTGTTCGTATCGGCCTTAATTTTAATATCGTCTACCCGGTAATATTACTCCTAACGGCTGTGGACATGGGATTATGAATACAGATTCTTGTTTTTAGGCAGGTATTTGCGCAGTTCGCCAATAATTTCGTCAAAATCAAGCGGCTTTCCGATATGCCCGCTCATACCTGCTTCGATGCATTTTTGAATATCCTCCTTAAACACGTTTGCGGTAAGGGCGATAATCGGTATATCCTTCGCCCGGGGAATATCCAGCGCCCGGATTTTTTGCGTGGCTTCAAGGCCATCCATCTCCGGCATTTGCAAATCCATGAAAACCATGTCGATCTCTTCATGGCGTTCGCTGAACAATCTGACCGCCTCTGTCCCGTTTTCGGCTAAGATGATTTTCAGAGCCGTACCCTCCAGCATCGCGGATACAATTTCCCGGTTGATTTCAACGTCCTCCGCGAGCATGACGCAATTGTCCTTAAAGCAGTCGGCGTGTACATCCGCGTCATCATTGTCGTGGTCGATCATACACCAGTTTATACAGTCCGCCACCACGAATGGGAACAGCGGCTTTGAAAGGATTTTATCAACGATTGCGTCTTTTGTTTCCTGCTCAATCACATTTCTTTCAACGGCCGACACGATGACAGCATAAAAATGGCCGTCGTATTCTTTCCTGAGCCGGCGCGCGAGCGTAACTCCGTCCATGTCGGGCATTTTCCAGTCAATAAAATACATGTCGTACAGGCCGTTTTGTTTTGTCATTGCAAGCGCTTCATCCCCGCTTATCGCGGCGTCGCAGTCAATTTTTAGCTGATTTGCGATTTGCGCGAAATAGTCGCACGCGTCCTTTTCGTCGTCAACCACCAGCACGCGGATGTTTTTAAGCCTCACTTCACGGTTTACAAGATCCTCGCGGCTTTCCTCGCCGTAACCCGCCTGTATCGTGAACGTAAACGCGGACCCTTCACCGAGCTTGGAGTCAATCCATATTTTCCCGTTCATCATTTCGACAATGCTTTTTGATATGGCAAGGCCAAGCCCTGTGCCGCCAAACTTGCGCGACGTGCTGCTTTCGGCCTGCACAAACGGGTTGAACAAGCGTTTTTTCTGTTCGTCGGAAACCCCCGTGCCGCTGTCGGCCACCTGTATTTGTATGACGCATGTATCGTTTTCTTTTTGCATCAGCTTCGCACTCAGGCGGATGGCGCCGTATTCCGGCGTAAATTTAACGGCGTTTGACAACAAATTGGTAATGACCTGCGCAAGCCTCTGTTCATCGCAGAACAGCATGAACGGAATTTGGCTGTCGATATCCAAGGAGAGCTTCTGTTTCTTTTCATCAATGCGGAAATGGATGATGTCAATAACCCTTTGCAGCATTTTCTCGAATATGAATTTCGACGGNGAAAGCTCTAATTTATCGGCTTCTATCTTCGACATGTCAAGTATGTCGTTGACAACGCCCAGCAAATGTATGGAGGCGTCGGATATTTTTATAAAGCAATAGTCTTTTCGGTCAAGCCCCGTTGCTGATTTTCCCATCGCGGTCATACCGGTGATGGCGTTTAGCGGCGTGCGTATCTCGTGGCTCATATTGGACAGGAAATCGCTCTTGCTATGATTTGCCCGCTCCGCTTTTTCCTTTGCTTCCTGTATTTCGGTGACGTCTATGCTTGTAATGATGTACCCGATTTGCCCGCCGTTTTGATCGAGGAAAGAATTCGCAGTCCCCTTAAAGTACTGCTTTGTGCTTTCAATGTAGACCGCCTCGCTTGAGAAGCCTTCCTTAAATGCTTTTATCGGGGAATATTTCGTGCCTTTCGGATAAATGCTGTATTCTTCGTATGGCAGTCCGATCATTTCAGGAAGCGGTTTTTCCTGGAACAAAAGCGCTTCGTCGTTCATGTAGATGATGTTGTAATCCATATCGGTAATTGCAAGGGGCGCGTTTGTGCTGCCGACGATACTTTCCGCCATATTGTCGAATGAATCCGCCAATATCCCGAATTCATCCTTGACAGGCGAGTTAAAGCGGAATTGCCGCTCCCCGAGCCTGAACCGCGAAACGCCAGCGATTAGCCCCGCAATCCTTTCGTTTAAAAAGGCCGCTACCCATAAAGCGATGAGGACCGCCAGAAGTATAAGCACTACCGTAATGATAATCAGCTGCGTGAATATGCTTTGTGTATTGTCGTTTATGATCGCTGTCAGCTGTTCTTCCATCACGACCGAGGGATGCGTGAACGTCTCAAGCCCCGACCCAATCGTTACAAACCCGAACCCGCGGCGGGAGAAGTTGTTTTCCTCGCTCGGGGCGTACTGTCCCGTGTAGTAAGGTATTGCGGCGGCGGTCGTCAGCTTGTCAAGCCCGCTCCAGAACATGTAGAAAGAGCCGGAACCTCCGTCCTCGGTGAGCTCCATCCAGCCTGTGAATTGCGGCGCGTTGTTAAGGTACCGGCCGTCAAGCCCGACAAGCCCGGCCCGCGTTAAGGCGGGAGCCGGGGATTTCGATCTTGTCTGATGATCGAAGACCGGTATGCCGATTATAAAATCCGTCCATTTTTCTATCCCGCTTTGCTGCCATGCGTCAAAGATGGAGCTTTCAAGCCACGGTATTTGCGGGTCGCCTGTCGCGGGATTAAAGCCTACAATTGAGTGGTGGCGCGGGTGGGCGATGCTGCGGCACCTGTAATCCCACATGTAAGCGTAGTTGCCGTCATACGCGCTTGGAAGCTCCGTATAGCGCTCCTCCATCGGCGTGATGTGGTCGACAAACTCCATGATATGATCATGGTTTAGAGCAAACGTAACATAGCCTGTGATTTCGCCGTCATCATCCGTCACAGGCGTTGCCCAGCGAACAATCCCCTCGAAGCGCCGCCCGTTCGGGTTTTCCATTCCGGCAAAAGCCTGCGCGCCGGGATCGTACGCAATCTCATAGCCTGTTGTTTGCGCGGCTTCCGCCACGATTGAAGGAGTATACATACCGATATAATTTGAGCCGACGTAAGCCCCGATAACGTCTGAGACNTATATTTCACCCGGCTGAAGCTTTAAAAGCTCCCCGAAATAATTCTCTGCCTTAACGTAGGTATTTTCTTTGATTGAGACGTTTGTTTTTACGCTGTCAAGCGGATAATGNACCTTCGGCGANGTTTCCGACACAACCTTTACAAGCTCGTTGCCGTCTAAGTCGATATATGTGATCTCGTCGTAAAGTGAAATCGCATCATAATGAAACATGGACGGCGGGTGGGAGCGGAACGCGTCATTGTCGTTGTTTTCAGGATTCGTGGAGAAAGCGGCGGCTTCAGAATGAATCGGGTTTCCTAAAAGAACCCATGACCTGTCATCGGGCGCCAAAGCATATTCACCCGGCTTAATAATCCGGCCAAGATTGCTGTCGATAAATTTGCGGTAGTTTTCTTCACCGGGCTGTATGCTCGCAAGGTATACGATGTCGGAGTCGCGCGCATAAAGAAAGTTCGCCACGTGACGGGCAAGGTCGGTCGTTATGTTTTCGATGTTTTCCGTCGCCAAATCGTTTAAAGCCGTTTTGGACGTCCCGACGGCAACGTCCTCTACGAGGGCGATCAATACGACAAACTGCCGCCATGCAATGAGGGATAAAATAATAATCGGTACAACACTTATGAAAAGGAAAATGAGGATAAGCTTTGCGCGCATACCAATTCTAAGCCCGGACCAAAAGGAATACAGCAGCTTATGAAGTTTATTTTTGACATAATCCATGTTAAACCATTCCCCTCAAGCCTATGGGTAAAGTGTGCGCGCCACGTTATTCAGTATACCTTTTTACTATATTTATGTCAAGAAATAACGAGACAAAGCCAAAATCGGCCGCTTCATTTCGAAGCGGCCGGTCTTAAGAACCAGTATTCACAGGTTTTAAAAGATTAAGGTCAGATAAGCAGCAATTTTAATATGAACAGAACATCCATACCCCAGACAAGCTTGCTGATTTCTTTGATTTTACCGCTTGCGATCTTTACGACGGTCCATGACAGCATACCGTAAATCAAGCCGTCGCTGATAGAGTAGAACAGCGGCATGGTAAGTACGGTCACGGTCACAGGTATCAGGACCTCCAGCTTTGAAAGGTCAAGCTTTCTAAGCGGCTCGAACATCAAGATACCGACAGCCAGCAAGGCGCTTGCCGTCGCAAACGCGGGAACGGTCAAAAACAGAGGCGAGAACAGCAGCGCAAGCGCGAAGCCGGCGGCCGTTACCATCGCAGTCAGGCCGGTTCTTCCGCCTTCGGCGACGCCCGCCGCGGATTCAACGTAAGTAGTCGCAGTCGATGTGCCCAATACGGCGCCGGCGGTTGTGGCGATCGCGTCGGCAAGAAGCGCTTCGTTCGCTTTCGGCAGCGTGCCGTCTTCTTTTAGCATATTGGCTTTTGATGAAACGCCCATCAGCGTTCCGATCGTATCGAAGCAGTCAACGAACAAGAAGCTGAATACAACTACCAAAAACGAAAAGAAATTCGCGCAGCTTGCAAAAACTCACCGAATTGGAAGCATTGCGCAAACGTGGGCGCAAGGCTGGGCGGCAAAGAAATAATCGCCTGGGGGATCAGGCTGTAAAGCCCGGCGTCGTAATCGACTCTGTAAAGCCCCACAAGCTGCGCCAGGATTCCGAGCAGCCATGTAATACCGATTGCGATTAACAAGGCGCCCCTTATTTTCTTCACCATCAAAATGATTACGGCAATAAGCCCGATCAGCGCAAGTACGACCGGCGTTGTAAGGTGGGCCGGGCCGACAAGCGTCGCCGGGTTGCCGCCGACAATACCGGCGCCCTGAAGCCCTATGAAGAAGATGAACGCGCCGATACCGGCGCCAATCGCGACTTTCAGCTCCATCGGGAAGGAATTGAACAGCGCCGTCCTGATTCCCGTAACGCTGAGAAGGATGAAGATAACACCTTCAACTAATATCGCCGCAAGCGCGAACTGAGGCGAAAAGCCCATACCGATTACGACGGTAAACGCGAAAAACGCGTTCAGCCCCATGCCGGGAGCAATCGCAAACGGCAGGTTCGCCATCAGCGCCATCAATACGGTACCGACAACGGAAACGAGCGCCGTCGCCACAAATACAGCTCCGTCATCAAGACCGGAAGCGCTGAGTATGTACGGGTTTACAGCCAGTATGTACGCCATTGTAAAAAATGTGGTTATGCCGGCAAGAACTTCTGTTTTAACATTTGTCCCATGTTCTTGCAGTTTGAAAAACTTTTCCATAAATACCCTCCCTCAGTTTTATTAACTCTATTTTAACATAATATGAACATTTTGCAATACCAAATTTATATAAAATTATATAAAGGAAAAATTTGTAACGTCNAACATNCCCATGTCCGTTATGCGGACTTCGGGTATCACCGGCAGCGCCATAAAGCTCAATGTGATAAACGGCTCAATGTCGCGCGATACTCCCGCTTCATACACCTTTGCCTTTAACGATTCAAGCGTCTTGATAAACGCGTCCGGCTCTTTACCGCTCATCAGCCCGTATATTGGCAGCGGTACGTCCCCTGCCCGCTTTCCGTTTTGGATGAAGGCGTACCCGCCCCCTATTTCTTTCATGTAACGGGCGGCCTGCAGCATGTCTTCGTCGTTTGTCCCGGCGATTATCAGGTTGTGCGAATCGTGCCCCACAGTCGTTGCGACGGCCCCGTTTTTAAGCCCGTACCCTTTAAGCAGCCCCACGCCCACATTTCCTGTGGCGTGATGGCGCTCCAGCACGGCGATTTTGCACAGCTCCCCCGCTTTTAGCAGTTTTTCCGCTTCGTCCCGGCTTACCATGCATTTTTTAGTGACGACCTGATCCCTTAACAGCTCAATTACAGGATATGTATCGCGTATTTGTAAATCAAAGCATCCTGGGTCAGGCTCTTTAAAGTTGACGGAATTGCCTTTAGGCAATTCCAAGCTATATTGCAATTCATCGGCGATGATCTTTTTTCCGCCCGAATATACGGCTTTTACGTCCACTTCCTCAAGGCTTGTGACGACAAGTATATCCGCGCGGTAGCCGGGCGCAATCGCGCCCAAATCCCAAAGCCGGTAAATCCGCGCCGCGTTTATGCTTGCCATTCGGTACGCGTCCTGGACCGGAAGCCCCAGCGATATTGCTTTTTTTATACAATGGCGTATCGTGCCCTCCCGCCTTATGTCCGCGATGTGCTTGTCGTCCGTGCAAAAAGCAAGCCTGTCGGTATTAATTTTGCAGGATATAACTTGGGGTATTATCGCCGACAAATCTTTACACGCGCTTCCCTCGCGCACGAGCACCGCAATTCCCGCCCTTAATTTTTCAAGCGCTTCCTCAAATGAGGTGCTCTCGTGGTCGGTCGCGGCCCTGACGGAAGCATACGCCTGAAGCGCGCCGCCCGAAAGCCCCGGCGCGTGCCCGTCAATCACCATGCCGGACGCAAGCGCAAGCTTTTCCATTACTTCTTTGTCGCATCCGAGTACGCCGGGATAATTCATCAGCTCCGCAAGCCCCAAAACACGAGAATCATTTAACAGCCAAGACACTTTTTCGGCGTCAAGTATTGCGCCTGCGTTTTCAAAGGGCGTCGCCGGAACGCATGACGGAGCCTGGACGAAATAATTTATAGGGATATCCTTTGTCGCGCCGAGCATGAAGTTGACGCCGTCAAGCCCTGCTACATTCGCGATTTCATGCGGGTCTGTGATCAAGGTCGTCGTACCGTGACGGAGCTCCTCGCGGCAGTAGGAATCAGGCGTTACCATCGATGATTCCACATGGCAGTGGGTGTTGATAAATCCCGGCACAAGAAAGCCGCCGTTCACATCTTCTACGTCCAGCCCGTCGGAATAGCTGCCGACTCCCGCCACGTACCCGTCGATGACCGCGACGTCTCCGCGTATGATTTCGCCGGTGAAAACATTTAGGACATTCGCGTTTTTAAAAATGATATCCGCCGGAATCTCGCCGAGTGCCGCTCTGATAAGCTTTTCGCGCATGATAACAACCTCATCTTTCATTTATATTGCCGTTATCGCCATAAGCATTGCAACGCAGCTTAGTGTATTAACTACACAATGA
>JGI24701J34945_10001630_pt1 | contig 11176 bp, 12 predicted proteins | sample TergutTh196P3_FD_34945 | JGI IMG/M metagenome (IMG submission 34945)
TGGAAAAAATCAACCGTTCTTTAACTTCAATATATGGGAAGCATATTAATAAGCACAAATTTCAATCGGTATTTCACTTGCTGTTATCTGCAAGTCAAATAGATTCATAAAAAACCCAACACACAAAACAGGAGGATATGAAATGAAAAAAATTCTTGCATTAATACTGGCTGTGGTAATGGCGCTGGCGGTGACGGCATGCGGAGGAGGCGCGCCTGCTGCTCCGGCGGAAACAGCTCCCGCGGCTGAAGCGGCGCCCGAGGCCGAAGCGGCGCCTGAAGCCGAAGCATCCGGCGGCAGCGACACGTTTGAGCTTGCGCTGATAACGGATCTCGGCACGATAGACGACAAATCGTTTAACCAAGGCTCGTGGGAAGGTCTTGCGAATTACGCAAGCGAACACGGAATCTCGCATAAATACTACCAGCCGACGGAGCAGAGCGACGATGCGTATTTATCGGCGATCGACCTTGCGGTAAGAGGCGGGGCGAAGCTGATCGTTACGCCGGGCTTCTTGTTTGAGGTGCCGATATTCAACGCGCAGGACATCCATCCGGACGTAAAATTCGTGCTTGTCGACGGCGTGCCGAATGACGGTAACTGGGGCGACGGCCCTGAGTTCCGCACAAACGACAACACCGTCGGCATCCTGTACGCTGAGGAGCAGTCCGGGTTTTTAGCCGGCTACGCCGCCGTTAAGGACGGCAACACAAAGCTCGGGTTCATGGGCGGCATGGCCGTTCCCGCTGTCGTGAGGTTCGGCTACGGCTTTGTCCAGGGCGCCGATTACGCGGCGAAGGAAATGGGCGTCAGCGGTATCACCATCAACTATCACTACACCGGCGGCTTCGAAGCGACCCCCGAAGCGCAGACGCGCGCGGCCTCGTGGTACAACGACGGCGTTGAGGTAATCTTCGCGTGCGGCGGCGCGGTCGGCAACTCCGTTATGGCGGCGGCTGAAGCCGCGGGCGCGAAAGTAATCGGCGTCGACGTCGACCAGTCCGGCGAATCTCCGACGGTCATCACGTCCGCGATGAAGGGACTCACGCCCTCGGTTTACGACAGCATCGCGATGTTTTATGACGGCAGCTTCCCCGGCGGTCAGACAAAAACGTTCACGGCCGAAAATAACGGCGTAGGTCTGCCGATGTCGACGTCAAGGTTCGATACGTTTTCTAATGCCGATTACGATAATATTTTCGCACAGCTTGCGTCGAACTCCATCACGATTTTGGGGGATGCCGACGTTGACAGCGCATCGGCGATTCCGGTCGAAAATACAGCCGTAACCGAAATCAGGTAAAAACCTTTTTAGGGTCTGTTGATATTTAATAGGGGGCACGATAACGTGCCCCCTATTATTTGTTGATTTGAATATCTCGGCATGAGTCGCGGACTATCGATCGGTAGTGTCAACAGGCCCTAATTCTTTTCGTANACATAGTCAGATACCGGCACATAGTTTGCGTTGACGAGTAATTGCCGCCCGTCNTCGGTCAGCAGCCAGTCGCGGAGGATGCGGGCGGGGCTGTTTTCCGGCTCGCTCTTGCGGATGACAGCGTAGAAATCGTTTACAAGGGGATAGCCGCCGTCCCCGATGCTCTGCGCGGAGGGATTAACGCCGTCCACGGAAAGCAGCTTGAGGTTAGGGTTTTCATACATGAGATTGGCGTAGTAATAAACGGAAAACCCGATCGCGCCGCCGGATGCGTCATACTCCGCCACGGCGTCGATCAGCGCGCCCATTCCGGCGGGCCTGAGCTCGGTCGGCGGCTCCATAGGCTCCATGCCTTGCATTAATAGCCCCAGGAACAAGGTTTGGCTGCCGCTTTCCAGATTGCGCTGGAACGCGGCGATAGGGCCGCTTTCGCCCCCGACCTCCGACCAATCCGTGAGCTTTCCGGAGTATATGCCAATAAGCTGTTCGCGGGTAAGGCTGTCAACAGGGTTTTGTGCGTTGACGAGGAATACCAAGCCGTCGCGCCCGATGGGGATGATCTCAAGCTGGTCGAGCAGCCCCGTTTCCTCCATCTCGGCTTTGATGTTTTCAGGCGCTTCGTATACCAGCAGCAGATCGGCGCCCTCGTACATCATATTGCGCCAAACGGCGCCGGTGCCGCCGCTTACCTGAACCGTCGTCTCGGCCTCCTCCAGAGGTACACCGCATATTTCGCTGTATAGCTNCGCCATCAAAGGCATGTTTGCGGTGGAGCCGTCTATACGCGGGTAGTTGCCGGCGTTTATGCCCGACGGCATGGAAATGGGAGCGCTTGATATATTCTCGGNGGAGCCGCTCTCANCCGGGGCCTCGCTTGACGGTATTCCGTTTCCACCGCCGCAGGCGCAAAGCCCCAACAGCAGCAGGGCCGCCGCAAAAAATATGATCATACGTTTTCCAGTCATTTTATAATCCTCCATTAATCATTGCCTAAGCCGGTGAATATTCTCCGCTTAATAATCCAATTGCCATCCCAGTCAATAAGGCCTATATCGAAGCCGCGTTTTATGGCGATGCGGTCCGGTCCGGCGTCATAAAACGCGGTTATGTTATCCACAATCACCCTGCCTGTATCGTCCAAAATATCAAATCGGGTAACATGTTCGGATTCGTCGGCATACCTGCCTGCCTGAAGCAGGACGATTTCCGCGCTGCAATCCCACTCCTCACTCGCCAGATAGATACCGGTGTAGCGATCCGCCGGCAGGATCACCTCAAGCGCAGAGCCGAGCAAGCCTACCCGGTATTGTCCGTCAAGTTCAACCGAATATGTGTAAAGCCCGTCGCACATCATATTTATAGAGCTTACTTCCGGCAGCTCAAAAGAGGAGGCGAGTATATTGCCGCCGCGGTCAACCAGCACGGCTTTCCCGTCTAACAGGCCCAGAAATCTTTCGGCGGGGCGCTTCTCGCCGTAGATATGGACTTCAGCCGGCGCGAGCCGCGAAAGTCCGCCTATCAGCTCCGTGTGGTCCGCCGTGACGAGCGCAACGCTGACCGGCCCATCCTCCGGGCGGTAGGGAGAGCCTGTCTGCACGATGGCAAGCTCGCCGTCATAATACCCGACAGAAGCGTCATTTACTGAGAACAGTATGCCGTCCTTCGGGGAAAATATCCCGCGTTCGCCGCCGTTTTCATACATGAGGTAATCGCCGCGCAAGCCTTCGTGAAAGCCGCTGATGCCGTCAAAGATGTATAGCTCCCGAAAGCTTTGGTCAAGAATGTAAGATATTCCCGGATTATCATCATTCCGCTCATTTGAATGCACCGATTCCGCAATCAAGTAACCGTTCCATGTATATGCGCCGAAATAAGGCTTGGGCGTCGGAAAGCCGGAAACCGCTTCTCCCGCCGAATCAACCACGCCGAGCGGAGTGCCCCAGTGATCGCTTAGCAGGAAGGCTCCGTCATCCAGCCTGTTTGCGCCAAACGCGCCCTCGTAGCGTTCGGCGCCTGTCGGCACATGGTACAAGGCCGTATGGTAATCCTGCGGCACATCCTCCGCCGATACAATCCCGTCGAGGCGGTCCTGCCGGATGATATACTCGCCAAAAGCGTCACCGTATCTTTTTTCTTCCCAATCTATGAGCATGCTGCCGTCCAGATCATAGAGCGACCACAGCGCGTTGGTTCGCAGGTAACCCTGCTCGTCGCGGACGACTTCCTCGCGCACGCGAAAGCGGTAACGCACTTCTCCGGTGGCTAAGTCGGTTAGATCCATCTCGGTGTAACCGGAAGGGTCGTCCTCGCTTACCGCAACCTCGTTGCCGTCCCCGTCAATAACCCAGTATTCGGTGGTGAACCATTGATCGTCCCCCATCGGGATGCTGTAAATCCGACCGCCGTTCTGATTTGCACCTTCCGTCTCCCGACTGCTGTCCTCCGGCAGGGAAGCGTCCTGACGGTCAGGGGCGGGCGGTTCGTTTGGGGGGCCGCAGCCCGCTAACATAATAAGCGCAATCGCAACCGACGCGCACAGGATTTGCGTTCTCAATTTAATCATATATTCTTCACCCGGTTTTGATTGTAATAATTCTTTCATGTTTTGTCAAGAGTAAGCTGTTACAGCGAACAAACCGCCGCGCGCGCTTAAGCTGCCTAAAAGTTTAAATTAAGAATAAACGCTGGATAAATTACACAAAATTATTAATTAGCTTTTTAGGGATTATCACGCGGGCAAAAGAGGAAATACTAATCGTGGAGGAGGATTCGTATGAAACGATTATTTCAAATATATATTTCCCTGATCATATTTTTTTCGTTGTTTTGCGCCTGCGCTTTTGCCGCCCCTGCCGCACAGGTCATATCCGATTACCATGAGGACACTTTAGCTCGGACAAGCACGCCGCTGCTGAGCGACATACCCAATCGTACCGGCAATATCGTCCTTGCTTGCGGAATGATTAACAAAACCGTCCTAATGCCCGGGGATATATTCAGCTTCAATCAAATTGTCGGTAACCGTACGGAAGCCCGCGGCTTCAAAGCAGCTCCCACCTTTGTGAACGGCCGTGTAGAGGATAGCGTGGGCGGCGGTATTTGCCAGGTGTCCTCCACGTTATATTACGCCTGTTTGCTGTCTAATCTTGAAATTGTGTACCGTGCAGCCCATTCCATGTGCCCGGACTATATTGAGAGCCCCGGACTGGACGCCACGGTTAGCTGGGGAAGCCTTGATTACAAATTCAAAAATAATACGGACAGCCCCATCAAAATCTTTGCACGGGTAGAAGATAACGAGGTATATGTTGAGATTTCAGGCACGAAAACTGACAATAACACGGTAGTCATTGAAAGCGAAATCCTTTCAAGCACACCATTTCAGACGATATACAGGGACAACCCGGGTCTTGGCCCGGGCGAGGAGAAGGTCGTCCAGCCGCCTTTTACCGGTTATGTGTCAGAGACCTACCGCGTAATTATGAGCGAAGACGGCAGCATAATCAGCCGCACGCTGGAAACAAAAAACACATATCGGAAGCTGGATAAAATAATAGAGCGAAACCCCTTGGAACATCAACCTGCGTTTTCGCCTAAAATCCTGTCTTGAATATGCTGTAATTTGTCTATGACTTTGTCGTCGTCCGGCATGTGGTCTAAAGTCTCTATTTCACCAAAAAGGTATTCCCAGTTATATATAATCCTTTTGTTGTATAGTGAAAGGACTTTCTTCTTATGCTTGGAATCCGGGATTCTTGANAGGTATGGCTTGATCGGGTCAACCATAAGCGGCCTGTTTTGTGATACGGTAACGGTNTATGGCGCATATCTCTTCCCGTTCATGACGTCTATTCCCGCCTGCGTGTATACAAAGAGAAATTCATCGTCCGGGAAAACATACCGGTATATCGAATCAAAATAATATTCGTTTAAGTGGCCTTTCAGTATAAGCGCTTCTACCNCATTGGCGTCAAGCCGGTCTAATACCGGCTTATTGCCGATAATCCATCCTACTTTGACGGCTGCTTTTTCAATATCATAAAGATATTTCATCTGAGATATCTGAAAAAGTGTATAATTGCCATATTTCCGGAAGTTAGCCAAATCGCTGAACGCGCGCATTTTCATTTTTACATGTTGAAGAATACGCTTGAAATAATCACTGTCGTGATATGAATGAGAGAGCTTGACGCTGTAGATATCCGCAACGTCTAAGTTCCGGGTCATTTTTTCAATAAAGCTTAGTTGATTCTCAATAAGCCAGTTGCGGTGTTTTTCCGAGATATCATAGCCCACAGTCCCAATTTCATGTAAAATCCCGNCTGCGCCAAGCTCATCCATCAGCACAAGCGCCGTTAAAACAAGATTCAACAATTCAAATCCAAATCCGAGGCTTTCTTCCCTTGCGGTGGCAAGCCCCGTCCCGAAGTATACCACTTTCCCCTTTTCGCAGCATTGGGTTGAGATAAGCCCATTTGCCGCCCCCGCTATGATTGTTCGGCCCATCTTTTCATCTCCCCGCTTATTCTTGACTTATGATTATATATATGCGCACAGGGATTTAGCGGTTCTATTCTGGAATAGCCGGCATAAGGAGCAAGACAGGCGGCATAAATTGTAGACAAAGGGGTGAGCCGGTTGAAAATACAGCGCAGGGATGAGCTTAATAGCTTTATTTTAATAGCTGTCGGCTCATTCATAATGTCAATCGCGTTAAACGCGTTTTTATTCAATAACGATTTAGTAATAGGCATCGGCGGAATAAGCAGAATGATTGAAAAATGGCTGGATATTCCGCGAAATTATGTTTATTGGTTTATAAGCACGTTTATACTGTTGATGGGCAGCTTGCTGCAACAGGATCGCCATAAGGGAGATTTTATATTTCGGTCGTTTGCCGGAATCATATGGGTTTCCTTTGTTTTTCTTCCCCTTACCAAAAGCTTAACGGCATTCCGCTTGCCGTTACCCGAACCGGCAGACTTTTTATTCATGCCTGTTACATCATCACTGGGAGCGGTTTTATTGGGGCTCGGTATAGGTATTATAATAAAATCGGGAGGCAGTACCTGTGGCCTTGATCTGATAGCCCATGTGATTGAGGATAAAAAAAATATTGGTAAGCCTAATACAATGCGTGTTTTGGACAGCTTGATATTATTGATGGGAACAATCACTTTTATAGGAAAAGACGTCTTTAACGTTTCAATGATTAAGCCTACGCTTTTATACATAAGCTCCGGGCTCATATTAATTTATTTATTGCCAAAAACAGTGGAACTGATCGATGGATTTGATAAGACCTTTCCATTTTAGTGGTTTCCATCGCCAAGAAAAAGCCATCCTGTCTGTTGAAACAGAAGGATGGCAACGTACCCTTTGGAACGGCAAAATATCCGAATGAGTATAAAAGAGACAATGTTATGCCAACAAATCATATATTTCTTCATCGTGCATTATGTAATGCTCGGCTATATTTATATCAGAGGGAACGGTAATCTTAATATTTGTTTCATCCCCGGCAAGCATTTTTACCGGATATCCACACCGTTCAAGAAGCGTGCTGTCATCCGTAATATTGCTCTTATCTGCAATTTTATCATGACACTCTTTTAGAATCTTCGCACGAAAACACTGAGGGGTTTGAACCCTATATGTGTTGCCTTCAAATCCTCCCTGAACCATGTTGCCGTTTTTATCTGTATAGCAAAGCCTGTCTATGCTTTTCACTCCGACAATGGCTCCCGGAAACGCATCCATTGCTTCCACGCAATCAGAAATAAACCGCTGTTTTAAAAGCGGGCGGGCGCCGTCGTGGACCATAACAATTTCTCCTGTAGATATTGACAGGCCATTATATACTGAATCGTATCTATTTTCTCCGCCAATCGCAATCCATACAGGCTTTCTTGGGAATTTCTCATGAATGATCATATCTTGCAGCTCTGCCCGATCTTCTGTACGGACAACAATGACAATTTCATCAATATAATCATTTTCTTCAAACGCTGCCAGCGGATAATAAAGCGCCGGAATTTGTTGCGCTTTGAGAGAAAGATAGACTTTGTTAATATTTAGCCCCATTCGATTGCTTGATCCTGCCGCTAACAAAATTCCGCTTACAGTTTTCCCCTTATATATAACGAAATCCCCTTTGCAAAAAAGTAAATCATTTACGCATTTTATCATAGCACGATTCGTAGCTTTCGTCAATAAAAAGACGCGATGATCCAGGGCAACAGCCTTTACTTTTTCATTGACTATTGCATGATACAATGTTACCCTTGATATACAATTTACATAATGTTGGAGGTATGCTTGTGAGCGCTAGAGATTATACGGAAGAATACATTGAAATTAACGATATAACCCAATATTTCTTACACTATCCTTCGCCGCAAAAGGAGGTCGCTATTATGCTGCATGGCGGCCCCGGACAGTCAGAGGCACATCTGGCCTATAGCTTAAGGCCGTATTGGGATTTTTGTAATGTTGTTTACTATGACCAGCGTGGAGCGGGTAAAACGCAAATAAAGAACAAATCAAAACCGGACTCTATAACATTAGAAGCCTTAATGGCCGATTTAAAACAAACCATTCAATATGTGAAGGGAAAATATCAAACGGATAGGATAATCTTGATAGGCCATTCATGGGGAAGCATTTTGGGTACTGAATATATTCTTAAATACCCCGATGACGTTATTTGCTATATTGGCTACGGTCAAGTTGTCGATCTGCTTCGCGGCGAAAAAATCGGATATGAAAAACTAAAGGATTCCATTGAAAGAAAAGGCGCGAAAAAAGATATAAAAAAGTTAAAAGCATTCGGAGATTATCCATATGGAGCTGTTGCCAAAGGCTTTATGAAAACCGCTATGGCTTTTCGCAAAATGCAAGCGAAACATGGATATGCCCCTGATACGGCCAAAGTGCGGGAACTTGTTCTTAAAAGTCCCATTTTTAGCTTGAATGATATTTTTCCTATGCTTAAAAGCCTTAAAACAAATAAAAATCTGATGGACATTTTTCTCCAACATCGCATTTGGGATAAAATCAAATATCAGATACCCGTATACTACATTCTCGGCAGAAATGACTGGCAGACCCCCAGTATTCTGGTTGCTGAATATTTTGACAAAATTGACGCGCCCAAAAAGGGGATTTACTGGGTAGAAGATGCGGGGCATCTCACAGATGTAGGCAACCCGGAGGGCTTTTGCAAATCGATCAAGGAAATCATTACGCAATTATAGTTACGGAGTGGTCGCTTGTGAAAAAGCAATTATCAGAAATGTCGTTAGAGGAATTATGGGAGCTTTTCCCTATCGTTTTGAAGGAACATAATCCACAGTATAAAAATTGGTACGAAACCGAAAAACAAAACATTTTGAAAAAAATAAAAGCCGATGACGTTGTACGCATTAATCATATTGGAAGCAGCGCGGTTGAGGGTTTGCTTTCAAAGCCTACCGTAGATATACTTTTAGAAATTGATGGCTGCTGTAATGTCCGCAGTGATAAAATTGGCGTACACTCTAAACAACATTGAAAATGAGGAAAATGCTATGATTGAAAAGGTGGATCTTACAAAAGCCGCCGATGCGATTGATAAACTGTATGTTTATAAGAAAGTCGGGCGACTAAACGGCAATGTATTAAGCGTTGTGAATGTTGAAAATCGCACATTGGATTTTCATGTGCACGAAAAATCGGATGAGCTTTTCTATGTAATTGATGGTGGGTTTCATATTGAAACAGACGATGGAATGATTAAAATTGATAAAGGTGAGTTTATTATTGTCCCCAAAGGAATGCGGCACAGGCCGGTGGTAAAAGAATTATCCAAGGTTTTATTGATTGAGCTTGATGGAACACTCAATAAGGAAAATAGTGGTGATTTGTACGAGGATTAAATTAACAATTGCTCGCAACCTCTTGTCTTAAACTTTGTTACAAATCATTAGCGAAAAGATTAGATAAAAGAGAGGCCATTATTTATCCCTTCGTTCAGTATCCATTTTTATTGGTTGTAATTTTCTGTCTTTATATTAATCATTCAGGGTTAGCGTTTATAATTTTATTTCCAATAATATTCTTAATAAATATAACAATCGGATATTTACATTTTCGATTTGCCAAAAACATAGGTGGGATTGCAAGCTTTTTCATTTCATTGATTATGCTGTTTCTCCCCCTTTTCTGTTATATAGTTGAAAAAGTATGTCATACTTTTTCAACTGGTATGAGTTCATTTTCTCACTTTCCTACGGCTTTTCATATGTCCCGGCTGCATGGACGCTTATTTTCAATCCTACCGGGAATATCAAATCCGGCCCAGACTTAACCCGAACCGCAGATAAAAGCACGCGGCAGTGGCGAGGAGCATGAGCAATACCACTATGTAATCAACCGGCTTCATTTTAATATCATATAAAGTTGTGATGGAATTATTTGCGCCATAGCCGCGGTTTGTCAGCGATATTGCAAGGTTGTTTGCCATTAAGATTGAGTTGATAATAAGAGGAACCATAATAGGTATAAAAGCCGTGAGTTGTTTGATTGCCCCTTTTTGGCTTATTCCCGCCCCCCGCGCCTTTTGCGCCTGGAATATCATATCCTTTTTTTGGATTAGCGTGGGGATGAATGATATTGCCAGCGTCACCACAAGGGACAGCTTATACGAAGCCCTTATTTTATTAAAAAACTCGATCAGGTCGCCTATAGCTGTAGCCATAATCAGCACCATTGTTGAAATAACCATGATAAAAATTCGCAGCAGAAATGTAAAGCCGGTATGCAGCCCGCCAATCGTTGCCGGCAGCCTGTTATCGGGAAGCAGGTAAAACATAACAGTGTTTGAGCTTTCATTGGCGTATGGGCCATAATCGGTGAATAGCGCGAAGGCTACAATGATTACGAATATCGGAATCAGCGGCTTGAGTGCGCCGAAAATGTTCTTCGCGCCAATCCCGGATGGCAAAACGAACGCGGCCAGCGCCACAAGGATTACCAGATTCGCAAAAGGGCTACTGAATAAAAACACCAGTGTGACAACGCAAACAAAGGCGATTAGCTTTGTCCTGACGTCCAGCCTGTGAAGATATGTTGTTTTCGGCTCCATTTTTATTCCCCCTCCAAAGCGTTGATAACCAGTTGTGAAAGTTCCTCCTCGGTAAGCGCGAGCTGTGTCAGGCTCTTGGCCGAAGCTTGTCGGCAAGTTCAACGATCTGCGGGCGGGTTACATAAGCCTCGCTAAGTATCCGCTGATGCTCAAACACCTCTTTTGTCGGCCCATCAAGCTTAACCTCACCCTTGCACAGCACAACGACCCGCTTGGCATATCTGGCNACAACNTCCATGTCATGCGTAATCATAATGATAGTCGTGCCGCTTTTATGCAGCTTATCGACCAGCGACATCATGCTTTGGATTCCGGTCCAATCCTGGCCGGTGGTCGGCTGCGCGGCTGCGGGTGGGTTCTGCGCTGTCAATTCGTCCAATCTGCGGCGGGTGAAGTCCGTGAGCATGGTTTTTTTCATAAAGGTTTCAAATTGCTCATCGGTGAGTGGGATGGTGTCGGGTAGCAGTTTTTCCAGTAGCCCCCCGCGCTTGCAAAGCCTATTTGTACGCGCCTTTTTTTCCTGTTCCCTGTGCTGTTGTAATAGCTTGCTACGCTCGGCGGAAAGCTGTTTCATTTCCTCGTCAATGTTTGCGATTTTATCAAGTTTTGTTTTA
>JGI24701J34945_10001632_pt1 | contig 11171 bp, 6 predicted proteins | sample TergutTh196P3_FD_34945 | JGI IMG/M metagenome (IMG submission 34945)
GGAACGTGTCGTGACCCGGTATCCCGTTCGGCAATTCAAGAAATTCCCGCAACCAATCCTCACGGTCTTTCCTGAAGTCTTCCATGTCCTCAAAATCTTGGCCGTAACAGATGACAGAACACAGTCCAATGATTAACACTTCATCCAGCTTATGCCGCAAATTGCCCCATTGTCGCCGTGGATCCGGAATTTTTCGCAGCTCTTCTTTTTGATTGTTTATCTCCATCTCTTCATCACCGGGTTTAGTTTACCATAATCCCCCCATGATGAAAAGTAAATGCTCTTGCCCTGGAATATTCCGTGAGGAATGTACAAACAGAACACTTTATGATACAATGTCGCCCATAGACAAATTTGGAGTGAAGTCAGCCATGTCTGCTTTTGTTATTAAGGTTATCGCAATGACCGCCATGCTTATCGACCATACCGGATTAGCCCTTCGGCCCGAGCTTCCCGAATGGCTTTATTTGACTATGCGTAGCATTGGCAGGATTGCAATGCCGCTGTTTTGCTTTATGATTGCCGAAGGGTTGTTTCATACCCGGAATGTAAAAAAATATCTCGCCCGGCTAGCCGTTTTTGCCTTTATCAGCATAGTTCCGTTCAGCTTATTTGACACAAGGGGCAGTCAACTTTTTAGTTTTGAGTGTCAAAATGTAGGATTCACGCTGTTTCTCGGGTTGTTAGGGGTTTCCCTGTTTGACTTTTTCAGCGCGAAAAATCAAAAAGGGGCGGCTCTGCTTGCCATTATAGGCGTTGCCATTATCGCAATGCTTATACGCTCAGATTATGATGCGTTTGGAATATATTATATTTTTATTTTCTATTGTTTCAGAAAAAGGTTTGGGGCCATGTCATTGGCACTCACTGCCGGATTTGTTTTGGCTGCGGTTTTATTTGGTGCTAAGCATGGGTTTACATTTATCGCCTTTATGCACCTTTTCGCGCCTTTGGCTCTAATCCCAATCATCCTGTATTCCGGGAAAAAGGGCAGTGATTCGGTAATGTTCAAGTGGTTATTTTGGTCGTTTTACCCGGCACATTTGCTGATTTTAGCAATATTGGCAAACAGATAATGGCAGGGTGCTAATGGTCTGCCAAAAGCCCCATGAAGAGCTTTCTCCATGGGGCTTTTTGATGTTTTAGATTAATTACGCTACAGGCTCGTCAGTTGTGTCAGGGTCATCGGTTGTTTCAGGCTCGTCAGTTGTGTCAGGGTCATCGGTTGTTTCAGGCTCGTCGCCGGGATCCAGATCATCTACGCCAGGAATGACATCGTCAACGACTGGTGTGGTTTCTACTGGCTCGGGGGTCGGAGTGGCGCAGCCGGCCATAAGGCCGATCAGCATAAGGCTAGCGGTCGCGATAGCAAGGATCTTCTTCATTTTGGGGTCCTCCTAAAAAAATTTTTTCCGCGGGATTTCCTCGCGGTGGTCATATATTAAAACATCGTAAAGGAAATGTCAATAGGAAAAAATACTTTTGTAACATTATTAACACTTTGTTCACATTTGACGTGAAAATTGGCTGTTCAAGCCAGGCTTAGCAGCCCTCAGTTAAAGCATGTATACTTCTCTTCCGTCTTGGCAAGAATAACCCTGATTATCTGAAAAAAAGACCTCCTGGAAAACTAAACGCGCAATGGGGTCTAACCTCTATGGATTATGGGGGGAGAAGCTTTTGTTGGAATCCCATCAATATGTTAAAACAGACAGCTTAGAAAAATGGGCAGAGGCTGAGGCTGGCAAGCTGCCCTACGATGCTAAAATAAGCCTGAGCGATACGGTTGTGTCACTAACCAAGGCTCTTGGTGAAATAGACCGGGCCGCCCTTAAGGCATCGGGAGAAAAGGGCAAGGGCTTGACCGGAGCCTTTGAGTGGCTTTTGGACAATAGGTATCTATGCAAGAGAGAAGGGCAAGGTGCCTATGCCGAGCTTATAGGGACAGGCAAGCTGCCCGCTTGCAGCGATATGCCGTATGTCTATGAGCTGTGCCGGCTATTAGTTGGGTCTGACCCAAGCCTGGGAAATGAACGCATTTCTCTTTTCTTAGAGGGAACACAAAAAACCAGAGGTCTTTCAGAGAGGGAACTCTGGTGCTTTATCCCCATGCTTAAAACTGTTATTATACAAGAGATTGCACTCATCGCCCGTCAATTGCGCCTCACTCTTGATTCCTTGAAAAAAACGCCCCGGCCTGATGCCGAAAGCTATTCGCGTCAATCGAGCCGAATAGGCGCGCTGATAACCTCTTTAAGGTTTTTGTCAGTCGCCGATTTTACCGTACTTTTGCAATCCAAAAGCGTTATGGAAAAAATTCTTTGCAGGGATCCTGCAGGGCTTTATGACAAAATGGATGAGGAATCCAGGACGCATTATCGTACCGCCTTGTCACGAATAGCGGAAAAGAGAGGCATAAGTGAAGAGGAAACAGCAAATAAAATAATATTAATGTGCAAAAACTCAAAAACCAGCAGAGAGCGTCACGTGGGTTTTTATCTATTTGAAAAACCTTTTGGAAGGCAGCCTTCCCGGCTTCCACGTTTTTTGTACTTTGCGGCGTTTATTACCCTTACAGTCGCCCCTTCAGTTCTTTGCGCTTGGGTTTCCGGGAGCATTTGGTCGGGGTTGCTCCTGCTTATTCCTTTTTCAGGCATGAGCAAAAACATTGCGGATACCCTAACTACCCGGTTAATACCTCCCCGCCCTATACCTCGTTTAGCACTTAAAGAGGGCTTGCCGACAGATGGCAAAACTCTATGTGTAATTTCAGCAATACTTGCCGATGAGAAAAAGGGAGTAGACTTTGCTAGAAAAATCGAGGCATACCGCCAAGCCAACAGAGATTCCGGTAAAAACTTGATTTTCGGATTGCTTTGCGATTTGCCAGACAGTAAAAAACCTCCGGGAGAAGCCCAAGAAAAAGTTTTTCAAACAGCTTTTGATGCAGTTGCGCGGCTTAACGATAAATACGGCGGGGATTTTTATCTATTTACCCGCCAGCCTCAATTTGTCCGGGCAGACAAGAAATATATGGGAAAAGAGCGCAAGCGTGGTGCCGTTTTAGAGCTTTGCCGTTTTCTTCGCGGAAGAGAGAGCGGCGTAAATGCCCATTGCGGCAGTCTGGAGTATTTGCAGGGTGTGAAATATGTAATTACCCTTGATTCTGATACCGTACTGACACCGGGAAGTGCCCGTTTGATGGTAGGCAGTATGATGCATGGGCAAAACAAGCCTGTTATGGACGAAAAAAAAGGGGTGGTCAAGCATGGCTATGGGCTTTTAGCACCACGTATGGCGGTTGACCTAGAGGCCGCCGGAAAAAGTCTGTTTTCCCGGATTTTTGCTGGACAGGGAGGGCTTGACCCATACAGCGGAATGACAGGCGAGGTATATCACGACCTTTTTAACAGCGGGAATTTTACCGGAAAGGGAATTTTCGATGTAGATATATTCCTGCAATGCCTTGACGATCGTTTTCCGGAAATGCGTATATTATCACACGATCTGCTGGAGGGTGCATATCTGGGTGCTGGGCTTTTAGAGGATGTTGAGCTGTCTGACGGATACCCATCCGGATTTTTGCCCTGGTCACAGCGTTTGCACCGCTGGACAAGGGGGGATTGGCAGACAGCAAGCTGGATGCTGTCATCGGTGCCTCTTCCCGGCGGCGGAAAAGAGAAAAATCCATTGTCGGGAATTTCACGCTTTAAGCTTTTTGATACCCTTAGGCGGAGTGTTGTTCCTGTTTTCACATGGTTGGCACTGACTATAGGTGCGTTGCTGCCGGGCAAAACCTTTGTTTTGCTCTTTTCAGGGGCTTTGATTTCTACCATATCTCATCTTTTGATTGAAGGCTTTGAGGCACTTTTCCGCAGACGAAGAGGTAAGATCCGGTATCATACCGCCATAATCACCGGCGGGCGTGCTGTATTATACCAAACTGTTTTGCTGCTGCTTTTTTTGCCATATCAGGCATTTGTTTCAATGCACGCCATAATTGCTTCAATGTGGAGACTGAGTGTGAGCAAGAGGAATTTATTAGAATGGGTCACTGCAGAGCAAACTGAAAGCTTTAGCTTTAAATCAATTGAATTTGTACGAAAAATGTTTCCCGGTATGATACTCGGCGTACTGACCGCCTGTCTTTCGGCAAATCCAGGTGGTTGGGTTTTGGGCGTTGGATGGGCATTGTCCCCATTTATCGCTTATGCCGTTTCCCAGCCAAAAAAACAGCCTACAGATATCTCCGGCACCGACAAAGATTTTTTAATGCACCAAGCCAAGCTGATGTGGCAATATTTTGAGGATTACCTCCGGCGGGAAGATAATTTTTTAATACCGGATAACTGGCAGGAGACTCCGGCGGCAGGTCTTGCACGCCGCTCCTCTCCCACCAATATAGGACTTTCCCTTCTCTGTGCCTTGGCGGCGGCAGATTTAGGGCTGTGTACTAAGGAATGCGCCAAGGAAATAATCGGCAGCATTTTAAACACTGTAGAAGGTCTGCCAAAATGGCACGGTCATATCTATAACTGGTACAACACCAGAACACTCGAACCTTTGTCCCCTCGCTGCGTTTCCACCGTTGACTCCGGCAATCTCTGCGGCTATCTGATCGCTTTAAGGCAGGGGCTTTTGGAATGGCCCCACGGAGCAGAGTTAGCCGAACGCGCCGAGAAGCTCTATTCAGCTATCGATTTTACACCATTATATGACCCTGAGCGACGTTTGTTTGTGATTTGCAGGGATATGGACAATCCCGATTCAGAAACAGGTTATTATGATCTGCTTGCCTCCGAGGCGCGGCAGACAAGCTACATCTCTACCGCCCGAGGTGAGGTTGACAAAAAACATTGGCAAAGGCTGGGTCGTGCCCAGACTGCTTTGGGGTGGTTCAGGGGTATGGCCTCCTGGACAGGAACCATGTTTGAGTATTTTATGCCGCATTTATTACTGCCTGTTTACGACAATTCTCTTCTGCGCGAGTCTTTAGATTTTGCCGTCTATGCCCAAAGGGAGCAGTCTGCAAAATGGGGAGGACCTTGGGGAGCGAGCGAAAGCTGCTTTTATTCCTTCGACCCAGCACTCAATTATCAGTACAAAGCACACGGCACACCGGCATTGGCCTTCAAGCGTGGACTAGGCAAGGATTGGGTAGTGTCCCCATATTCAAGCTTTTTAAGTCTCCTGACTCATCCCCATGAATCGGTTAAGAATTTAAGAAGATTTCAAAAGCTAGGCACAGAGGGAAAATACGGTTTGATAGAATCGGTAGACTTTACTCCCTCAAGAAGAGCTTCACTAGATAAAAAGTTTGAAGAGGTCCGCTGTTATATGAGCCATCATTTGGGGATGAGCCTCATAGCCGTCTGCAACGCATTGAAGGAAAATATCATGCAAAAAAGATTTATGCGCGATGCCGAAATGGGTGCCTTTTCCGGGCTTTTGCAGGAACGTGTCCCAGTTGGTGCTGCTACTATTAAGCCGGCTGGTCGGGAGGTACCGGAAAAATCAAGAATGGGGCAAAACCGAGGCGGAGGACTTGCCCGGTCTGAACTCCGTCCCGGTGCACCTGCAATAGCTCTTTTGGGTAATAACGCTTATAATCTCCTATGCACGGATACCGGAATGAGCCGTTCGGTTTGCCGTGGACAGGTGCTTACTCGTTTTCTTGTCGAGGATTTAGGGAGGGCACACGGTATACGTTTTCTTTTCGCATCACAAGATAAAACACACAGCCTGATCGCCGGACAAAATACCTGCGGATTGGAGGCATACAGTGCGCTCTTTGAGGGGCATAGGGTCTGTTGGAGCTATGACAGTGAAGGGTTTTCAAGCCGCATTTCTGCTTATGTGCCTGAAAACGAAACCGCCGAACGCCGTACCGTTCGTTTGGAGAATAAAACTGAAAAAGTTATGAACGGGATACTCTGTGTATATTTTGAGCCAGTATTACAATCAGCAGATGATTTCGAGGCCCACCCATGCTTCTCCAAGCTGTTTTTAGAAACACAAATTGAGGACTCGGCGGTACTAGTTCGTAGACGGCCAAGAGAAAATCAAGGTGAATTTTGGCTTTGCTTTTCCTGCGACACCCCAAATGTCCAGTATGACACTTCCCGGGAAAAGGCTTTGGGGCGTGGGGGTGCTGATGTTCTAGAATACGCCGCGGCAAGCCCATCCGGGAATACTCAGGGTGCGGTTTTAGACCCCTGTGTGTTAGCAAGGGTTCCTGTGAAAATTTTGCCCGGAATGCGTATTAGCGTAACATTTGCCCTCTCATGCGGTCAAAGTGCCAGCGATGCCTTGACAAGTGCCAAAAGAGTTTGCGCACGGTCGGAATCTGCCCCTATTCCGGGTGGCACACGACATGAAAGAGCAGCCCGGCATTTAGATCTGGCTGAAGGTGATGCCGCTCAAGCTATAGACTGGCTCCCGGCACTGACCCTTCCTTTTTTCAGGACTGGTCAAAGCCACGAGGGTAAAGAGGGGCGATTCGCGGATATTGAAAAGGGCTTAAGGTTAGGGCTTCCCGGACTGTGGGTAACCGGAATTTCGGGTGATGAGCCGATTGTATTGATAACTGCATTTGACGCGGACAATTTATCGCGCTTAGGGAAAACCATTCGCCAGCACCGTTACCTTTCCTTATGCGGATTTTCATGTGACTTAGCTATTCTCTGCAAGGACGGCGGGGATTACCGCCGTCCGGTCCGAACCTTTGTAATGGAAACCCTAAAGACTTGCAATTCAGAGGGGTTCCTCTCAGCCAAGGGGGGAGTGCATCTCTGCGACTTGACCGTTTTGCCGCAAGGAAGCCAAGAGGCGTTATACGCCAACGCCCGCATAGTAATCGGAGAAAGCCTTCCTGTTCCGGTTGTACCTGAAACAGAGGAACCTTTGCCTCTCTGCCCGAATTTCATCCCCGGCAAACAGGAAACGGTGCCATTCCAATGGTTAGATAATGGTGCATTTCAGTTTGGAACAACCAACAATTTGCCTCCCCTGGCTTGGAGCCATATTTTATCAAACAGGGGTTTCGGTGCATTGGTTACGGAAACTGGCTCAGGCTTTAGCTTTTGGAAAAATTCGCGGGAAAATAAAATAACGCCCTGGAATGCCGACCCTCTAACCGCAGAAGGCGGAGTAACTCTCAAAGCGCGGATAGATGATAAAAGCTTTTCCCTCTTTGCCTCTCAGGATAATATCGACTGCACGGTGACTTACGGAGCAGGTTGGGCGTGCTGGGAAAAAAGCATCGGTCAGACAACAGTGAAAACAACCCAGTTTGTTCCGCATGAGCGAATGGCACTGGTCACATTAATTGAAATTTCCAGCGTCAACGAGCCTGTAGTCTTACAGGAATCGCGCATTCTCCTTTCGGACGGACACAAAACCGCCGGAACCATACTGTTTAACAGTGTAAACGATCGCTGTATCACGGCCGAAAACCCGAAAAACTTAGACTTCGCCCCCCAATGCTTTGTATTTGCCGCTTCCTTGCCAATCAAACAAATCCCGGCTCTCCCCGGGGTTTTAAAAGTATCCATGAGCCTTCAGGCAGGAGTTGACGGTGTTTGGAGAGCAGTTTTGATTTCAGGAGGAGCAGCAAATGCCCCAGGAGTAAGTCTTTTGCAGGAGCTTGCAACTCTAACAAGCGCGGAGCGGGCTTTTGAGGCTACTAAGGCATATTGGGAAACTCTTTGCAGGGATAAAAATCTGCCTCATTCGCAGATTGATGATCCCGGCGGACAAGCTTTGGGCAGATATATGTCAAGTCATGCACTCTATCAGGTCATAGCGGGCAGGCTCTTTGCCAGAACATCCCTCTATCAATGCGGAGGGGCATACGGCTTCCGTGACCAGCTTCAGGACAGCTGCGCCGCCCTGCATACCCAGCCCAAGCTTACACGCACACAGATTTTGAGAGCCTGCGCCCACCAATACCTTGAAGGTGACGTAATGCATTGGTGGCATCCCTTAAGCAACGGAGGTAAAACCGGGGGCAGAGGTGTACGTACCCGGTGCAGCGATGATTTACTATGGTTGCCCTATACCGTTTGTGAATATTTAGAAAAAGCGAAGGATAGTGCTCTTTTGGATCAAATGGTGCCATTTTTAGCTTCGGAGCCTCTTTCTCCCGATGCCGGCGACAGATATGAAACGGCGGTGTTTTCGGATGAACATGGTAGTGTGTATGAGCATTGCCATCGTGCCGTTGATCTTGTTTTGACACGCGGAACAGGAATCCATGGCCTTTGCCTAATTGGCTCTGGCGACTGGAACGATGGTATGAATCTTGTAGGGGCAGCAGGCAGAGGAGAGAGCGTTTGGCTGACTTGGTTCTGTGCCCATGTCCTGGAGCGTTTTGCACCCATTTGCCGCACACGCGGCGACACCGAAAGAGCCGAATGGTATCTGACCTATGCAAATAGGCTGACTGATGCCGCGCTTTCGGCATGGGATGGGGAATGGTTTTTGCGCGGCTTTTATGACAACGGCGAGGCCCTTGGCGGTTCAGCAAGCCAAGAGTGCCGCATAGACTCAATTGCCCAAAGCTTCTCAGCCCTCTTCCCCGATAGAATACCTTTTGATAAAGTTCATTCAGCACTGAACAAGGCAAAAGAGCTTTTAGTAGATGAAAAGCACGGAATAGTTAAGGTTTTAGATCCGCCTTTCAGCGGAAAGAGCCCGCAGGACCCGGGATATATCAAAGGCTATCTCCCTGGAGTGAGAGAAAACGGCGGACAATACACCCATGCTGCTGTTTGGCTTGCAATGGGCTTTCTGCGTATAGGGGACCTAAAAAGCTCCCGGGAAATACTAACCATGCTCCTTCCTGAAACCCATGACCCGGCAATTTACAAAGCCGAACCATATATGCTTGCCGCCGATGTATATGCTCACGAGCAACACCTGGGCAGGGGCGGATGGAGTCTCTATACTGGTGCGGCAGCGTGGTATTATCGCATTGCAAAAGAACTCTTGGAGGCGGAGGAACAGTGAATAAAACCCGGGAGCAGTCCTTTTGGACCGCTCCCGGAGACTGTCAAAAAAGTCTACCCCATTGTACAAAAAGCCCGCTTTGGCGGGCTTTTTGTGATATAAAGGCCAGGGTGATAAAAATGCTGGAACGAAGCAGTGATGCAAGAAATGAAATATCATTTTTCTGCATAGAAGACCTTGTACCAAAAGACCATTTGCTAAGAAAAATAGAGAAGGCCGTGGATTTTAACGATATATATCCAATGGTGAAACAATATTATTGCCAGTTACAGAAAACAGGCTGTAGGAAACGCATTTATGCGTTCCGAAAAAGTAAATGCGGTGACCATGAACAAACACGTGCCCAAGCTCCAGGGGAGTTTGACACATCGAGAAATTTATGTTAGTGTGTATGGAGGGCGTTCCGGTGTGCTTTGTGTCACAAGGATTTTCCGGTGTCCGAATTTTTTGGCAGGGGTGAAGGGTTTGGCTGCAAAGAAAAAAAGTAATGTCCTCATGTATAAAGGGCATCCTCTCCGGCGCAAAGACAGTTTTGTGTATTATGGTAGCATGGCGGATAAGTATATCATCATGATGCAAATCCTTGAAATGAAACAAAACGGCGAGATACAGCTTCCAAGCAGGGTTTCAGTTCAGCTCCAGTTGACCGATCCTGAACTCAAAAGCCGCGACAGGGTAGTTAAAAAAAGCGAAAAGCCCGGTCTGTATGATGCTATTGATGTTGGCGCGGTATGGCTTGAGCGGGCTTTGGCAGGCAAGTGATTTTATGAAATATATCATCCTGATAGGCGATGGTATGGCTGATAACCCCATACATGAACGCCAAGGCAGAACACCCTTAGAGCTTGCGGATATCCCCAATATGGATAAATTGGCGAACCGTGGCACGACCGGTTTGGCAATGACTGTCCCCAAGGGCCTTGAGCCCGGCTCAGATACGGCTATTTTGAGCATTTTCGGATATAATCCGGAAGAGTTTTTTTCTGGACGTTCTCCTTTGGAGGCCGCCGGGTTGGGAATCGACCTCAATCCGGGGGATTTTTCCTTTCGTTGTAATATGGTCTCCCTTGATGACGCCGGGGATTTTTCTAAAAAGAAAATTTTATCCCACAGCGGAGGCTCTGTCGATGGCTCAGATGCGCTTGCCCTTATGGATGCACTGACGGACAATGGCACATTCGGGCAATTAGCACAGGAGAACGGTATAGAGTTTTATAAAACCCCATCATTCAGGCACATTGCTGTGCAAAGGAACTATAGAAGGTCTTTGGATAGTGATTTTTGCACATTCCCTCCCCATGAATACATCAGCCGTGAAATCGGGGAATTCCTGCCGCATGGAGAGTCCGGCAGGGCAAGGGGCTTGCGGGGTCTTATGGGCTTGTCATATGGTATACTGGATGGTCACCCCATCAACCAGGAACGCAGGACGAAGGGACGGTTGCCTGCAAACTGTATATGGTTCTGGGCTGAGGGCAGTGCTGCCAAATTGCCTCGCTTTGCCCCGGGAGGGCTAGTGGTAACCGCGGTACCCTTGGTTCGAGGGATCGCCAGGTTAATTGGCCTGGAGGTGGCCGAGGTGGCGGGGGCAACTGGGGACATAAGCACAAATTACGAGGGCAAGGCCGCCGCTGTGCTAAAGGGCTTGTCAGGCGGGCTTGATTTTGCCGCTTTGCACGTTGAAGCCCCCGATGAATGTACCCACAATGGCGATTTAGAGGGAAAAATCAAGTCAATCGAAAGCATTGACAAAAGATGCCTCGGGCCTCTTCTAGATGGACTTTCCGATTTAGGCGAGGAATTTCGTATTCTGATTTTATCCGACCACAAAACTCTAATTTCCACACGAGGGCATGATGCCGGGGCTGTGCCGTATATATTGTATGACAGCCGCGAGCAGAAGTGTTCAGGGAGGCCATACAGTGAGCGAGAATGTGAAAAGGGTGGCTTGGTGGGAGATGGCACACAGCTGATTGATCGGCTATTAGAGAACACGATGGATTAATCCACATATTGAGAGCCCCCGCCCAATGCCAGCGCGCGGGGGGGGCTTATAATGTGAAATCCTCCCCCACCCCCCTTGACAACCCAGGTGGGAAGTGTTAAAATGCCAACCAGAGGGCCGATTTTGAGTAAACAAAACACCGGCCACGGCGTCCGCA
>JGI24701J34945_10001634_pt1 | contig 11159 bp, 10 predicted proteins | sample TergutTh196P3_FD_34945 | JGI IMG/M metagenome (IMG submission 34945)
GTTTCTATCAAGTTAGCCGAGCAAATTTTGAAGTTTGGTGCTACTTATCTATCACCTAAAAGAGAGCAGGTTTTTACACACCATTAAGCTAAAATACTGACACCATAGTCAAAAATATTGATTAAGATGTTTTAATTCTCATTTCTCCACAAAATACTTACTCTTCGCTTCGTCAACCACTTCTGAATCAATCAGATTTCCGTCGTTCAATACACCTATAGAGCCGTTCATATGCTTCACGCGCGCAGAGATTTCTTTGTGGCGGCCGTGTACCATTGGGCGTGCTTGGGGATTACCGAGATAGCCACAAGTTCGTTTGACAACGTCACAAGTTTTAGGGTCGCTATTCCCGCATTGTGGACATTTGAAACCACGTTCGGTTGCCGCAAAGTCGCCTTCAAAGCCACATTCGTAGCAGTGGTCAATAGGGGCATTTGTTCCAAGATAGCCTATACGGTCGTAAGCAAAATCCCAGACGGCTTCGAGCGCTTTAGGATTTTGTTGAATCATCGGATATTCACAATAGTGGATAAAGCCGCCGTTGGCATAGACGGGATAGTCTTTTTCAAATTCTAATTTTTCAAATGGTGTTGGATTTTTGCGGATATCGTAGTGGAAAGAGTTGGTATAGTAGTCTTTATCCGTGATGTCAGGGACACTGCCAAATTTTTCCTTGTCCATACGACAAAAACGGTCAGTTAAGCTCTCAGATGGTGTGCTATAAACTGAGTAATGGTAACCAGATGCCTTAGACCAAGCTTCGCAGTCTTCGTGCATGCGTTTGACAATCTCAATCGTGAAAGCTTTCGCTTCTGGATTAGACTCCCAAGTCGGACCGTAGAAAGTGGTCGCCACTTCGTAAAGTCCAATATAGCCAAGGCTGACGGTCGCGCGTTCATTATTGTAGAGTTCATCGACAGAGCCATCCGCTTCAAGTCTTCCAAGGGCTCCATTCATGAAAAGAATAGGCGCATTTTTGGGTTGGGCTTCTTTGGCGCGTTCCACACGAAAAGCAAGGGCATCATGCGCAATTTCAATGCGTTCGTTAAAGATTTCCCAGAATTTTGCTTTATCGCCTGCAGCTTCAAGTGCAATACGAGGCAGATTGACCGTAACCACACCGAGATTGTTACGACCTGCCGTGACATCATTGCCCTCAGCATCTTTCCAACCTTGAAGAAATGACCGGCAACCCATGCTGGCTTTAAATGAGCCTGTCAACTCAACAATCTTGTCATAGCTCAAAATATCTGGGTACATCCGCTTGGTTGAGCATTCGAGAGCAAGTTGTTTGATGTCATAATTGGGCGTGCCAACTTCCAGATTAAGTCCGCGTTTGAGTGTGAAAATCAACTTAGGGAAAATCGCCGTGCGGTGTTCGGAGCCAAGACCACCAATTCGGACTTTAAGGATTGCTTTTTGGATTTCGCGCGCGTACCAATCCGTGCCCAGTCCAAAACCAACTGTGACAAATGGCGTTTGCCCATTGCTGGTAAAGAGTGTATTGATTTCATATTCCAAAGATTGCATGGCATCGTAGATGTCTTTTTGTGTCTTTTCTTTGGCATAGGCTTCTCGTTTTTCAGGATTTTCAATCCATTTTTCAGCATCCCTCAGGTGCTTCGCATAATTGAGTTTGGCATAAGGCGCAAGGACTTCATCTGCACGGTCAAATGAGCAACCGCCATACTGGGAGCTTGCGACATTGGCAATGATTTGGCTGGCCTGAGCTGTTGCCGTTTGGATTGATTTTGGCGAATCAACTTGAGCGTTCCCTAGCTTAAAGCCATTTTCAAACATATTTTTGAAGTCAATCAAGCAACAGTTTGACATGGTAGTAAAAGGTGAATAATCAAGGTCATGATAGTGAATATCGCCTTTTTGGTGCGCATTTGCGACGTGTGGTGGCAATAATTTCAGACCAATCGCCTTTGAAACGGCCCCTGCGGTCAAGTCACGTTGCGTGTTAAAAACGTTGCTGTCTTTATTGGCATTTTCATTGACAACCGTTGCATCGCGCTGGATGAGTTTTTCGATAGTGAAGTTGATGTCAGTTGCTTTGGTACGTGCCAAATCACGATTAGCACGATAACTAATGTATTCTTCAGCAAGTTCTGTATTGCCTGATTCAATTAATTCTTGCTCAACAATGCTCTGAATCTCATAAATTTTTACATCTTCATGAAAACGACTAAAAATCTCGCTGACCACTCTGTCAGTGATTTCTGTCAGCGATGACAAATCTGACAGGTCAACCGTTCCAACTTTTTCAGCTGCTTTTGTTAGCGCATCAAAAATCTTTTGGCTATCAAATTTGACAGAACGTCCATCACGTTTAACAACATTGATTACATCAATTTCGGCATCAGGGCTTACTACTCCAACTTTCATCTACCTATCCTCTTTAAATCTAATTTTCTTTACTCTCTATTCTATCAAATTATCTCACACGACACAACATCTAGTGGTATATTATGTAAATCCACACTATATCTTGTGTCGTTGTGTTTTCAGGTAATTATTAAAAATTTCTGTGTAAATGTATCTGTTTTGTTCAAAAAATGTCATATTTTGAATTCAAAAAATCTTGTCAGTATACTGACAAGATTTTATTTTTTCATCACCGTTTGATAATGATGTTTATGCTTTTTTCATCATCAATCTTTGAACGAATTTGACAATTTCAACAATGATAATGACAGCAAAACTCATGCCCAGTACCATTCCCCATTGGTATAAATCCAAGTGACTGACGTGGAAAATCCCATTAAGACCTGGAACGAGGATAACACAAGCAAGTAGAGCAAAGCTGACAAGGATGGACCAATTAAATGTCTTTGATTTGAATGCGCCAACTTTAAAGATGGACTGATGAATCGACTTGACATTAAAAGCATGGAAAAGTTGAATCAAGCCTAGTGTCGCAAAAGCCATTGTCAATGCATCTTGATGCATCATGGTATGATTGCCCGCATGTTCAGGAAAAGCAAGCGCAAGTCCATAAACTCCGAGTGTCAACGCTGCTTGCAAAAGTCCTTGATAAATCGTCGCAGATAGCACACCACCACTAAAGAATGATGCTTTTTTACCACGTGGTTTTTGTTGCATACTGCCTGGTTCATTTGGCTCTACACCTAGCGCAATTGCTGGGAAAGTATCTGTCACAAGGTTAATCCAAAGGAGATGTACAGGAAGCAGCACATCCCAACCAAACATAGTGGCAAGAAAAATAGTCAGCACCTCTGCTGTGTTAGCAGAAAGGAGATATTGAATTGTTTTTTGGATATTGGCAAAGACTTTCCGACCTTCTTCGACAGCAACGATAATTGTAGCAAAATTATCATCGGCAAGCACCATGTCCGAAGCACCCTTGCTCACTTCCGTACCAGTAATCCCCATACCAATACCAATGTCCGCCGTTTTGAGCGCTGGTGCATCATTGACACCATCGCCAGTCATAGCGACGACTTTACCTTCGTTTTGCCAAGCTTTAACAATGCGAACTTTGTGCTCTGGACTAACTCGCGCATAAACACTATATTGTTTAACCACTTTTTGAAAAGTCTTATCGTCCATGTCATTAAGCTCCGCACCTGTCAGTACATGGTCTGTTGTGTCAGTAGCATTAATGATACCCAGACGCTTCGCAATAGCTTCAGCAGTGTCTTGATGATCACCTGTAATCATAATCGGACGAATGCCAGCCTCGACGGCGATGCGCACAGCCTCAGCGGCTTCGGCACGCTCTGGATCAATCATCCCAACAAGTCCAGCGAAAATCAGGTCATTCTCCAAATCCTCACTTGTCAGAACTGATGGAACTTTGTCAATGTATTTAAATGCCATCATCAGCACACGCAAGGCTTCATGAGCCATTTCATGATTGACCGTCAATATTTCTTTTCTGTCAGTTGCTGACAAAGGACTGACTTCATCTCTGACCAGTTTTTTATTTGCACGTTTGAGGAGTTGGTCAGGCGCCCCTTTGACTGCTACCAAATATTTTCCGTCAGCAAGCTGATGAATGGTGGACATTAGCTTTCTGTCACTATCAAAAGGCAGCTCTGCCACCCGCGGATATTCTGTCAGTTCCGTGCGAATGTCAAAATCTTTCGTTCGCCCAAACTTGACTAATGCCGTTTCCGTAGGGTCACCAATCAAACTTCCGTCAGCCGAAATCTTCGTGTCATTGGCGAAATTCATCACGCGCAAAGTCATATCATCTACTGACAGCTTTTCGTCAGCATTAATAAGCACGCCGTCAGTAAAAATTTTCTCCACGGTCATCTGATTCATTGTCAGAGTTCCCGTCTTATCTGAGGCAATGATTTCAGTTGAACCCAACGTTTCCACAGCAGGCAACTTTCTGACAATTGCATTTTTCTTTGCCAACACTTGCGTTCCTAGTGCCAAAACAATCGTGACAATCGCAGGTAACCCCTCTGGAATCGCTGCTACAGCAAGCGCCACAGAGGTCATCAAACCTTGCACAATTTCGCCACCACGCAGCAGATGTACCAGAAAAGTCACTGCTGCAATCGCTAAAATTGCCCATGTCAGCACTTTTGAAAGCTTGTTTAGGTTGCGTTTCAACGGCGTTTCAGTTTCATCAGCAGATTCAATCATACTTGCGATTTTACCAACCTCAGTAAACATCGCTGTATTCGTCACAAGTCCACTTCCTCGACCATAAGTCACATTAGCATTTTGATAAGCCATATTCAGCCGGTCACCAATACCACTGTCAGCACTGACAGAATGTCTGGCATCTTTCTCAACAGGAACAGACTCCCCTGTCAGTGCCGCTTCTTCAATTTTCAGACTTGCCGACTCCAAAAGTCGCATATCCGCGGGCACAACATCGCCAGCTTCCAAAAGTACAACATCTCCTGGCACCAACTCTTTACTATCAACCTCTTTTATATGTCCATCTCGCTTAACTCTTGCCATTGGCGAGCTCATATCTTTGAGCGCTTCAATCGCAGCCTCAGCTTTTCCCTCCTGATAGACTCCAAAAATCGCATTAATAATGACGACCGCCATAATGATAATCGCATCAGATAAATCATGTCCACCACTCGTGATGACAGACAAAATCGCCGCAATAATCAAAATGATAATCATCAAATCCTTAAACTGTTCAGCAAATTTGACCAGTAAAGATTTCTTTTTACTCACATTTAACTCATTTTCACCATATTGGTTGAGACGTTTTTTCGCCTCTTGCTCTGTGAGACCTTTGTCAGTTGCTGACAGCTCATCAAAGACCTCTGTCAGTGGCAAATGATGAAAAAGAGCCTGCGATTGTACTTTTTTCTCTTGAATTTCAGCCAAAATTCTTCCTCCAAAAAATTAAGAAACAGGTGCAAGATAACAAAATAGACCTGTAGCAATCTGCCACAAGTCTTGCAAATTTACCCAGTCAGAATCAAAAAATAGCACAAGCATTTTTGATGACAAGACATGAGCGATTGATAAGACCGGAAATTTCTTTCGGTTCTGTCGATCTTACCAGAGCGTGGAATATAAATACTTGCTCCTGCTACTCCCTTGAGTTCCTCTTAATTATAACAAGATGTGAGGCTGTTTGTCCAGAACCCATGAAAATTAGGAAAAGACGGAGATGAGCTTTGCTCATTGGAGACTTTTATCTATTTTCCTGAGTTCTAAGCAGCCGAACTCAATTATAACAAGATGTGAGCACGATTTGCAAGAAATGATGAAAAATAGAAAATCTCGGAGAGAAACGAAGTTTCTTGGAGAGATTTATCTTTTTTCACCCATTTCTAATCGTACAAATTCAATTATAACAAGATGTGAGCAATACTGTCAAGAAGCGGAGAGAAATGCCCATTGGCCTATGTGCTGAAAGCATGTAGATAGAAAAATGCGGTTCTGTTCACAGAGCATAGGTGCCACCATCCAGTCTCATAACTTCTGGTATTGTGCACTCGATTATAACAAAATCTCAGATGAAATCAAATGATACATTCAGAAAAAGGCTTTCACAAAAGGCCACACAAATGACATATTTTATTCTAATGTTTTTATAATATTGTTATTGTTTTACACCTTAATCATGTTAGAATAGTATCAGAAATGCTTTCGCATAAAATTCATTAAAAGAAAAAATACTTGCATGGGTTGAACACTATCAGCTCATGACTTGCCTATGTAAAATCAACTCTTAATCGAAAGGACTCATCTATGCCCGCTTCACGTATAAAAGTTAAAAATCGTCATCTTAAAAAGAAACCCAAAAAACCGATTATTCTCTATAAACCTGCTTCAAAAATAGCAGGAGCTGTCATTATTGCTGGTACTTTGACGACTACTCAGGACATTTTAATCCAACATTCTGAGTCTATCGTCCAAGCCGCAACAACTTCAAAAGAAGCATTTATTGAAAACATTGCATCATCCGCCAAACCAATTGCAGATGCAAATGGACTTTATCCATCTGTCATGATTGCTCAAGCCATCTTAGAGAGTAACTGGGGAACAAGTCAACTCGCTAATAGCCCTTACTACAATCTCTTTGGCATCCAAGGAAGCTATCAAGGCAAAAGTGTCGTCTTTAAAACACAAGAATATCTTAATGGAAAATGGGTAACCAAAGATATGCCTTTCCGAGTTTACCCCTCATTCAACGAAAGTTTCCAAGATAATGCCTATGTGCTAAAAACAACAAACTTTGGTAACGGACCTTATTACATCAAGGCATGGCGCGCTAACGCTTCAACCTATCAACAAGCCACTGCCGCCTTAACAGGAAAATATGCCACTGACCCTAGTTATGGTGCTTCCCTAAATAACATCATCGCTCAATATAACCTCACTCGCTTTGACGGTGGAGGAACTTCCAATGGTTCTAACACTACTGGAAATACCACTACACCTACCACAAATACACCTACACAAACCTACACCGTAAAAGCTGGAGACACACTTTGGGGAATTTCACAAAGATATGGCATCAGTGTCACACAAATCCAAAGTCTAAACAAGCTCAAGAGTGATGTTATCTACATTGGACAAAAACTTGTCCTAAGTGGAAATAGTTCAAATAATAACACTAGCTCAAACCCAAGCACCACTACACCCACAACACCAGTAACTCCAGCTAAACCAAACGGCACAAACACGACAATCAAAGTTAAATCTGGAGATACACTTTGGGCATTGGCAAATCGTTACAAAACAAGTGTAGCACAACTTAAAACTTGGAATCGTCTATCATCTGACACCATCTATATTGGTCAAAACTTAATTGTTGGTAGCAGCTCTACAAGCACAACACCTGTCAACAATAAACCTGCACAAAACACTCCCACAAATCAATCTTCAATTCACAAAGTAGTCAAAGGGGACACCCTTTGGGCACTCTCTCAAAAATCAGGAAGTCCAATTGCTTCAATCAAGGCTTGGAATCATTTATCTTCTGACACTATACTGATTGGTCAATATTTACGAATCAAATGAAGTCAAGACTTATTCAATGAGAGTTTCATAAAACATTTGTCCATTTTCTCTAGTCGCTATCTTCGCTGCGCTGTTCGTTTGCTTAGCAGGCAAAGCGACTGACAAAAGGGCAACTTACCACTGAATTTAGGGTACAACCTCACATCTTCGATATGAGGTCACCCTGTCCCAGAAGCCTAAGTGCTAAAGCACTAACGCCCTAGGGCAGTCGGACGAAATTCAAGGCAAGCACTTGCTTTGATAAAACTGCGATATATCGCAGTTTTTTTCGTCAGCATACTGACAGATTTTCTATCAGTAATTAATCACTTCAATCTGACAGGACTGCATTGTTTTCAATGCTGCCAAATGACTTTCTCTTGACACTCCTGCACAGCAATCTGCATCCACAATGAGTTTAATTTCTGGTGCGTAAGCCTTAATCAAAAGCGCATTAGACACCACACAAATATCTGTGCAAACTCCGATTAATTCAACCTCAGTAAAGTTTCCATCTCGCACATATTCCGCAAGTGAAGTTGACCCAAAAGTTGATTTCTCAAAAATTTCTTTAAATCCCATTTGTGCTTCTTTACGAATTTCCCAGCCTTCTGTACCTTTTAGACAATGAATCACTGGAAGATTTTTCCCCTCTTGTGTCGTTAAATAATCTTCAAAATGTGTATCCATCGTTGCCACACGGGCATCTTTTGGATATTGTTTTAATTTATTAATTACTGCTGGTACAATATTCTGCGCCTCTGGTGTTCCCAAACTTCCGTCAATAAAATCATTTTGAAAATCAACAACAACAAGTAATTTCTTCATGACTTACTCCTTTATTCATATTTATATAATAAATCTGTTCCCAAAAATAAGTTTCAGAACAGATTCAATATTTAACAAAAATCTGTCAGTAAAATTTTACTGACAGATTTTCAATAGATAACCAACACTTTTGTCAGTATACTGACAGACTTTTCTCCGTCAATTTCACGCTCATTGTATCGTTTTCCACCATACTGGTACGCTTGGGAAAAGCATCGCTTTTCTTATCCGCCACCTTGATGTATTGCGTGAAGCGCAAAAGTTGCATAGAGCGTTCGCAGAACGACGCATTAAGCACGTAACACTATAGCCCACAAAGGGCGAACACTTGCTAAGTTAAAAGTCAACTTCGTCAGGACTCTTAGCAAGCCCTGCTTTACCATGAAGTCCATCAATAAAAGCAATATCCTCGATGCTCAAATGGAAATCAAATAGGTCAGCATTTTCGCGAATTCTTGATTCTGTCACTGATTTTGGCAATGGCAAATATCCTTTATGAAGCGACCAACGAAGTACAATTTGAGCAACTGTTTTACCATATTTTGTGGCTAAACTATTTAACTCAGCAACTTCAAAAATCTTCCCTGTTCCCAGCGGGCTGTAAGCTTCAGTCAAGATATTATGATCCACATTGAAATTGACAATTGCTTCTTGTTGGTCACTTGGATTAACCATGATTTGATTAACCGCTGGTTTAATTTCGGCGACTTTAAGCAATGGTTTCAAATGACGAGGGTGGAAGTTTGAAACGCCGATAGCCCGCGCTTTACCAGCTTTCACTCCTGCTTCCATTGCCTTCCAAACATTAGCATTGCGTGTCTCAAAATCTGGACGAAAGGCTTTAGGATTTGGCCAATGAATAAGATACAAGTCCACATAATCCAAACCTAATTTTTTCAATGACTCATCTAATGCTGCTGCTGCATCAGCAGTTGTACCAACTCCCCAAAGTTTAGTTGTAATAAACAATTCTTCTCGTGGAATCCCTGAATCAGCAATTGCTTTACCAACAGATTCTTCATTTCCATAAACAGCTGCGGTATCAATGTGGCGGTAACCTGCATCAAGTGCAATTTTCACCGCGTTATAAGCTTCTTCACCATCTTTTGATTGCCATGTGCCAAAGCCAACCACAGGAATTTTAACGCCGTTATTCAGCGTATAAGTGTCTGTTAAAGTCATAATATTCTCCTTGATTAAATGTGGGGAAAATGGTTTAGATTACGAAAAATAGAACAAGCTTTAGACCCTGAACTAAGTACAGTTTCTAAATTTTATCTTTTTCCTAATCCTCTCATCTTCCGAAACCAGTTTTGAGATGCGAGCTTAACTCTTCTAAAATGAGAGATAATTTATCCTCTTCACTCATTTTTAGGAAAGCAAACTCAGTTACATTAAGAGATGAGTTAATCCTTTTGGAACAGTCGAATCAGAGATATCAACTTTGAAAAGGTCTCTGATTTTCTTTGTATAAAAAGATGAACTCGGTGAAGTGAAAACGTTCTACTGTTATTTTAGCACTTTTTAATTAGAATAAAAAAAGATTTCGACCAAAAAATGTTAAAATAATATAAAACATATAAAAATTGGGTTTGCCCTCCTTGAAACTAAAAAACCAGAGCAAACTCATATCACACATTAAAGGAGGAAGATACTGAATTCCGAGACAGAGCCTTTTTGTTTTTTAGACTCAAAATCCTCAAGCGACCTCAGTATCTAAAATATTATGGCAGAAGTAGAATCTTTCCAACTTGACCACACAAAAGTACTCGCACCTTACGTACGTCTTATCGGCAGCGAGACAGGACCTAAAGGCGACATCATTACTAACTTTGATGTCCGTTTCGTTCAACCCAATGCCAACGCCATTGGTATGGCAGCTTTGCACACTATCGAGCATAGTATGGCAAGTTTAATTCGCGACCGCATTGATGGTATGGTTGACTTTTCACCTTTTGGTTGTCAAACTGGTTTTCACATGATTATGTGGGGAGAACATTCAACAGAAGAAATCGCTGTTGTCATTAAGTCTTCTCTTGAAGAGCTTGCAAGCCCTGAATTTGGCTGGAGAAATGTGCCTGGTGTCGCTGAGAAAGAATGTGGAAATTATAAAAATCATTCACTTTTCGGCGCACAAGAGTGGGCAAAAAAAATCCTTGCTGAAGGAATTTCAACAAATCCATTTGAGCGTAAGGTGATTTGACCAATCAAGAATATATGCATAGTTTAACCAAGCAAGTGTCTACTATCTTCGCCCTTGCTAAGTTAAAATCATCTCTCCATCGTTTTCATTTTGTAGGGAAAAAGGCTTACGGGCGTGCAATCAAGGGAAAACTTTCAGTAAACTTTGATGTGGCATACAACTCCAAGTGTCCAATTTATAATGAAAGTTATTCAGCAAAATTGGTCACAAAATCATTCATTAAGTTTTTGGAAGTGAGAGGACTTTTATTAAATGGGAAAATATCAACTTGACTATAAAGGTCAAAAGGCTGTCGGAAAGTTTCATGAAAAATACTCGACAGAGGGTGGAAAAGGAATTAATACTCAAAACGCCACTCAAGCAAAAATCGAAGCATTACGTAAAAAAATAGAGTTAAAGAAAGAAAGGAACTGAGTTTGAGGGGTTAGAAATCATAAAAATGAAGTCAAGACTAAATTCGAAGCATAGTGTTGCTTTCGTTCTACTAACTTCAGTGACTTCTAGTACTAGTACTGTTAAAGTTTGCGTAAGATGCAAACCATCTCTTGCACTTACCATTTCACCTTGCCACTTTGCCTTTTGCTCTTACTGCTTTAGCAGTTAGCTTCGCATGACCATAGGACATTTGTCCGTTTGCTTAGGGGCTAAAGCCCCAAGAGCAAAAGGC
>JGI24701J34945_10001641_pt1 | contig 11148 bp, 9 predicted proteins | sample TergutTh196P3_FD_34945 | JGI IMG/M metagenome (IMG submission 34945)
CTGCAACTCTATTTTTTTAATAGAATCCTAAAAAAATTATATTTTATAATTAATAATATAAAAATATGGGAACATGTATATTACTGATTATTTTTTGCGGGTCCTTATATTTTGTGATTCATAAGTATCTTTTTCCTTATTACATGAGTTCACAGGGTAAGGAGTTTTTATATCAGAAACTCTTCTTGCATCAAGAAAATATGCGAAAGGAAGTAGTAGATACATTTCATGCAATAACAGCAAATAGATTCAGTGAAGAAGAGGCAATTGATTATTTTATGAAAGAAAAGGGGTTGCAATTAATGTCTATTACCCCTGGTACGCCGCTTAAATTAAAGTATTTTTTGGCTTTACCTACGAAGGTCGAACTCACTTTTTTTGAAAAAGTAAAGTTCAACGAAGCATTTTTAAGCTATCGGGCTGACAATATTAAAGGTGAATAGTTGGAAAAAATGAGTAACAATAATTACTTGTTGAAAAGTAATTATGGTTTTGTAGAGTACTTAAAGTTCCATAATTTTTGCAAACATGGAAGAAATTTTCCAATTTCATGCCTTTTTTTATGAAAATAGTGGATTTTTTTTCATACTTTTGCACAATGAAAAAATAGTTTTAATACATGTAAAATGAGTGAGACAAAAGGTTATAGTACAAAAGAATTGTATCCGGAGGAGACAACAGAAAAGTTATCGGATATTTATCGTCAAGTTATCGAGTTGGTAGGTGAAGATATTTCACGTGAGGGCTTGGAAAAAACTCCTTTGCGAGTTGCTAAAGTAATGCAATTTCTAACACAGGGATATCATATTAATCCCGAAGAAATAATTAAATCTGCCATGTTTCGTGAAAATTACAGGCAAATGGTTGTTGTAAAAGACATTGAGCTATATTCTCTTTGTGAACACCATTTTTTGCCTTTTTTCGGAAAAGCACACGTGGCATATATTCCGAGATATTATATCACTGGATTAAGCAAAATTGCACGAGTGGTGGAAACATATTCAAGAAGACTCCAAGTCCAAGAGCGTTTGACAACCCAAATTAAAGATTGTATAAAAAATACATTGAACCCCTTAGGTGTTGCGGTTGTTATAGAGGCACAGCACATGTGCATGCAGATTAGAGGTGTGCAAAAACAACATTCCATCACAACAACTTCCGATTTCACGGGTGCGTTCTTGAAAAATCCCGCCACAAGAGCAGAATTTTTCAATATTATTGGGTCGCAAAGTTTGAGAAATTAAAAATTTATTGTATAATGTTTTTTGAAAAAGTCCTAAAATTCGGGGCTTTTTCTTTTCTCTATAATGAAAGTGAATAATTAATAAAACTATTCAAAGGGTAGAGCAGTTTTAATCGCTCAACTGTTTGTTGAACGGCATCGCTACTTGAAAAAATTTGTTCAGGAACATAGCAAACAGGCGTAAAACGTTTGTTTTTTAACCATTCAGAAACGGGAGAGTCACTTGGAAATGTCGGAGGAACTTTTTTCAGTTTTTCGTCATCGTGTTGATAATAGTGTGTAAGGTCCGGATTTTCGACAATAGACAAAAACTCATCAGCATTATTATAAATTTCTTGACGCAAAGATTTCAAAATTGCAGGAGTAGGGCACCAAATTCCACCCGATAAAAGAGAATTATTGGGCTGTATGTGAACATAATAGCCCCCGCGAGGATTAGTTTTTCCACCTTTTGCCATAAATGCTCCTAAATGAGTTTTGTAGGGAGTTTTGTCATGCGAAAACCGAGTATCGCGATGAATACGAAAAATGCTCTCTTTTGTGCTTACGATTGATAAATCTTTATCAAATGTAGCAAGTCCTTGAATTACTTGTTCTATAAAATCTTCAAACATGGATTTTACGTTAAGGTACCTGTCCTTATTACTATTAAACCACTCGCGGTTATTGTTCTGTTCTAATTCTTTTAGAAAATTAATAATTTCGTTCATCTGTTATTAATATTTAGTCACTAAATACACTAATTTACACTACTAATTTTTTGGGTTCTTTGCGTTTGGATTATTTTTAACGCAAAGGCGCAAAGTTGAGGACGCAAGGGTCGCAAAAATAGTGGTTAGTGGTTAGTGATTAGTGGTTAACGACTCATTTACTCATTTTTCTACTAAGGTTGTTTTGTTAAAAAAATAAGGTTTTTTCTTATTTACTCATTCACCCATTCCCTCATTTACTCATTCCCTCATTTTTCTACTAAGGTTGTTTTGTTTGAAAAAATAAGGTGAAAATAAGGTTTTTTCTTATTTACTCATTCACTCATTCACTTATTCCCTCATTCCCTCATTCCCTCATTCACTCATTCACTTATTCACTTTAAAATCTATTCTCCAAAAACTCTTTTAAGAATATCAGTAACTCTTGCCAAAGGGTCTGTTCTTATTTTTTCTTCTTCGATGGCGATTTTAAAAAATAAACCATCTAATGCTTTTTCGGTTAGATATGTATCAAGTTCTGTATCAACTTTTTTATAATCATCGATAAACATTGTTAAATAAGGAGGTAAATTGTTCCATAAAGATGTCAAAGAATTCCATGTTTGATTTGCAGAGAATCCTTCAACAATTTTTATATCTAACGCGCTTTTAATTTTAGGTTGAAAAAGATCTTTTAATGGATTGTAGGTATTAACTTCCAAATATCGTGTAGCAGCGGGATAAGTATTTTTAGCCATAAAGACCAATTCTTCATCTTTTTCGTCTCTCAAAATTGCAAAACCATCTTGAATAGTTAAATTAGTAATTGCATTTAAAAAAATTGGACCTACTTCTTTTGCCGCTGCTTCCGCAGAACGGTTAATACTCAAAAGCAAATCACTTTCAAGTTTTTTAACTGACTCGCTGATTAAATCTATATCTTTTGCTTGGTCAATGATATATTTTGCTTCGGGTGGTAGCAAAATTTTAACTATTGCGTCTAAAAAGTATCCGTCAGTTGCGGAAAGAATACCTGCAGCATTTTCAGTTCCTATTGAAAGTGCTGCTTTTAAACCTTCAATGACTTCTGCTTCGGTCAAAGCGTTGACTTCATTTAAATCACATGATTGTAAAGTCAAAAATGTGAAAACAAATAAATAACATGCTATTTTTTTCATAAACATTTAATATTTAAACAATTAATAAAAAATTACAATAAATTAAAGCGGCAAAATTATATAATATTTTTGAAAATAAAATATAAAGATGAAAATAAAATGACAAAAATTAAAAATTAAAAAATTGATAATATTTTTGTAAAAAAATCCTATTTAAAAAATTTTTACTACTTTCGCATTTATGTTAGAACAATTATCTCAAAATATTATGTTTCTTCAAGGAGTAGGTCCCAAAAAGGCGGAACTCCTTAAAAAAGAATTAGATATAGAGACTTTTGAAGAGTTACTCTACTACTTTCCTTATAAATATGTCGACCGAAGTAAGATATTTACTATAAGTGAAATAGATAGTTCGATGCCTCATATTCAACTGAAAGGAAAGATATTATCTATTAAAAGTGCGGGCGAGGGTAGAACAAAACGGTTGACCGCTATTTTTTCAGACGGGACGGGATATATTGAACTTATTTGGTTCAAAGGATTGAAATATATACAAAGTTTTTTGAAACAAAATGTAGAATATATAGTTTTTGGTAAACCAACCATTTTCAACAACGAATATAATATTGCGCACCCTGAAATAGAAATTTATGACGAGAGTAATAAACAAATACATCTTCTTGGACTTAACCCTGCATACAATACTTCCGAAAAAATGAAAGAAAATTTCCTTAATTCCAAAGGAATACAGAAGTTAGTAAAAAACCTTCTACTTTCATTAAAGACAAAAATTCCCGAAACACTGCCATCTTTTTTGATTGAAAAATATAGACTTATAGATTTAGACACTGCATTGCGTGTAATTCATTTTCCGCCTGATAATCAAATACTTGCAAAAGCAAGGTTCCGATTAATTTTTGAAGAACTTTTTTATATCCAATTGAATATACTTAGCCTCAAAAATAAGCGAATTTCTATTAGTAAAGGAAGTCCATTTCCCAAAGTAGGTGATTATCTGAACCGTTTTTACTCTGATTTTTTGCCTTTTACACTTACCGATGCTCAAAAGAGGGTTATACGTGAAATTCGGCATGATTTAGGTAGTGGAAAACAGATGAACCGACTTTTGCAAGGAGACGTTGGAAGCGGAAAAACATTGGTGGCAATGATGATTATGTTAATTGCGCTTGATAATGATTTTCAGACATGTATGATGGTTCCAACTGAAATTCTATCAGCACAACATTTTAATACGTTCAAAAAAATGCTCGAACCTTTGGGAGTTAAAGTTGCATTATTAACGGGAACAACAAAAAAGAAGGAACGAAAAATTATTCACGAAGGTCTTGAAAATGGTGAAATACAAATACTTATAGGTACTCACGCATTGATAGAAGATAATGTATTGTTTAAAAAACTTGCTCTGATTATTATTGACGAGCAGCACCGTTTCGGAGTAGCGCAAAGGTCGCGTTTGTGGAAAAAAAGTAAACCTCCGCCTCATGTATTAGTGATGACGGCTACGCCAATCCCTCGAACTTTGGCAATGACAGTATATGGAGATTTAGACGTTTCTGTAATCGACGAAATGCCTCCCGGAAGGAAACCTGTTCAAACATATCATTATTACCATAATAACCGAAACAGCCTCAACAAATTTATACGTGGTCAAATAAATAACGGTCGTCAGGTTTATGTTGTATTTCCTTTGATTGAAGAATCCGAAAAGATGGATTTTAAAAATCTAAATGATGGCTGTAACTATATGCGTGAGGCATTTCCCGATTTGAAAGTTGTGATAGCGCACGGAAGGTTGAAACAAGTTGAAAAAGACGATGCAATGCGACAATTTGTTTCAGGTGAAGCAAATATTTTGGTCGCTACAACGGTCATTGAGGTTGGAGTGGATGTTCCTAATGCCTCTGTAATGATAATCGAGAGTGCCGAACGATTTGGATTGTCACAACTACATCAATTGCGCGGCAGAGTTGGTAGAGGTGCCGAACAAAGTTTCTGTATCCTTATGACATCTTATAAATTGGGCGAAGAGTCCAGAAAAAGAATGGAAATTATGATAAAAACAAACGATGGTTTTGAAATTGCCGAAGCAGACATGAAAATTCGTGGACCCGGCGACTTAGAAGGAACACAACAATCGGGTTTACCATTCGATTTGAAAATTGCAAACCTCGCAAGAGACAGCCAAATTTTGATTCTGGGTAGAGATGCCGCTACAATGATACTTGACGACGACCCACTTTTAACCAAAAATGAAAATCTTTTATTAAAGGAAAGAATGCGACATCTTGCAATAGAAAAAGGAAATTGGGGAATGATTAGTTAAGATAACGGCGAAATAATTGTTTATCAGGTTGTTTTTGTTATAAATAATATGTATGTTCCAATTTTTAAGAATAAATAAATTAAACGTTTCGATAAGTAAAAATTTTAAAGTACGTCTTTTTATCGGCGTTTTACTACTCATATTTTTCATTTTAACAAAACCTCGCAATTTGTTTGATACTCCTTATAGCACAATATTAACCGACAAAGAGTCTGTTTTACTTGGTGCTCAAATAGCCGATGACGGTCAGTGGCGTTTTCCACCCGGCGATTCGATTCCTTTTAAGTTTAAAAAATCCCTTTTATTGTTTGAAGATGAGTATTTTTATTGGCATCCGGGAATAAATCCGGTTTCAATCGGAAGGGCGATAGTGCAAAATATCAAAGAAAAGAAACAGGTTAGTGGCGGGAGTACCATTACAATGCAGGTTATTCGGCTTTCAAAACCTGCTAAGAGAAATGTGTTTAATAAAATTAAAGAGATTTATTTGGCTGTTCGATTGGAATTTTTTATTGACAAAGATTCCATTTTGTCGTTATATGTAGCAGAAGCACCTTTTGGAGGAAATATTGTCGGCTTGGAAGCGGCAGCATGGCGTTACTTCAACCGTCCCTCGTTTGAACTGACATGGGCAGAAGCGGCTCTTCTATCGGTTTTACCAAATGCGCCCGCAATGGTTCATCCGGGTAAAAACAGGCAACAACTTTTAGAAAAACGTAATAGACTTCTCCAAAAACTATATCAAAAACAAGTTATTGACCTGATAACCTACCAATTATCACTCGCCGAACCATTACCCGAAAAGCCGTTCCCAATTCCTCAAAAAGCAACTCATCTTCTTAATACTATGTTAAAAGAACATCGAGGGAAACGTATCGAAACTACAATTGACCACCGATTGCAACAATTAGCCGATAATGTCATTAATCGACACGCCGACCGATTGAAACAAAATCAAATACATAACGCTGCGGCTATTATTGTTTCTGTGGAAACAGGACATGTTTTAGCATATATTGGAAATAGTCGCGGCGAGGACATCACAAAAGGGCATCAAGTTGATATTATAAGGGCATCACGGAGTTCGGGTAGCGTACTAAAACCGATACTTTATGCAAAATCACTGCAAGAAGGAATTATTCTGCCAAAAACTTTACTTCCCGATGTACCGACTTATTACCGAAATTTTACTCCTCAAAATTATCAACGTAGATTTGATGGTGCTGTTTTTGCAGACGAAGCATTGTCCCGCTCGCTAAATGTTCCTTTTGTTAGACTTTTAAATGAATATGGCGGCGACATATTTTTGAACGATTTACAAAAAATGGGTTTCACAACCGTCAACAAACCATATTCTCACTATGGTCTGAGTTTGATTCTGGGAGGTTCTGAAGTTACTTTGTGGGACTTGGCAGGTTGTTATGCCTCATTGGCACGTATTCTTAACAATTTCGTCGAAAAAGGATCAGTGTATTTTGACAATGATTTCAAAAAATTAACATTTTTTCCTCAAAAATATGACAAAAAAATTAAACAGCAATTTAATCCTTTTATTTTATCTGCTTCTGCTATCTATTTTACATTAAAAGCATTAACCAACGTTCAAAGACCTCCCGAAGAATTAGGATGGGAAAATTTTTCTTCTTCACGCCAAATTGCTTGGAAAACGGGTACAAGTTACGGATTTAGAGACGCATGGAGTATTGGAATTACACCCGAATATGTTGTCGCCGTTTGGGTAGGAAATGCAACTGGCGAAGGACATCCTGCAATAATCGGCGGAACAACGGCTGCTCCAATTATGTTTGAACTTTTTAACCTTCTGCCCCCAACATCCAAATTTTTAGTTCCTTATGATGACTTTCTTGAAATAACTGTTTGCAAAAAATCTGGTTTTAGAAATTCTGAATATTGTGAAGATGTTGATACTGTATATATTCCTGTAACTGTCAAACAAACAGGTGCTTGCCCATATCATTATTTAATTCATTTAACAAAAGATGGACTTCATCAAACCCGCATCGATTGTGAACCTTCGGGTGAATTGAACAGTGAAAAACGATTTGTTTTGCCACCTGTTATTGAATGGTATTATAAACAACTCCACCCTGAATATAAATCGCTTCCACCATTTAAACAAGGTTGCCAAAGTTCTGAATTATTTGCTCCAATGGACTTTATATATCCCCCACCAGGAACGACTGTTTATGTGCCAATTGGTTTAGATGGAAATCTTTCGAGGATTGTATTAAAAGCAGTCCACAGAAATCTGCAGGCAACCCTACATTGGCATTTCAACAATGAATATTTTGGCGACACCAACTCATTACATCAAATTGAAGTATTGCCAGTTACAGGAATTAATTATATAACTATTGTAGATGATTTAGGCAACCGACTTACAAAGAGTTTTATGTGCGTTGGGGAGTGAATATTGAGGGAATTATCCCATTCGTGCCAAAAATCTGTTTAATTCAAATTCGTCGGGAATCAGAACATTTCGGGGTTTGCTACCTTCGGCGGGACCTACAATTCCTGCTTTTTCTAAATTGTCCATTATACGTCCTGCGCGGTTGTAACCTATTGAAAATCTTCTTTGTATCAAAGATGTAGAGCCAGATTGGTTTTGCACAACGCATCGTGCAGCATCTTCAAACATTGGGTCTCTTTTGGATGGGTCTAAGTCAGCAGAATCGGGTGTTGAGCCTTCGACGGCAACTTCCGGCAATATCATTGCAGTGGCATAACCGCGCTGTGAACCAATAAAATTAACTATTCTATCAACTTCGGGAGTATCTACGAAGGCACATTGTACGCGTACCAAATCGTTACCCTGCGAAATTAACATGTCACCGCGTCCTATTAGTTGATTTGCGCCAGGAGAATCGAGTATTGTGCGACTATCTATCATTTGTGCAACTTTAAACGCAACACGAGTAGGGAAATTTGCTTTGATAATTCCTGTAATAACATTCACAGATGGTCGCTGTGTGGCTATAATCATATGGATACCGACTGCCCGCGCTAATTGCGCAATTCGTGCAATGGGAAGCTCTACCTCTTTTCCCGCAGTCATTATCAAATCGGCAAACTCATCAACAACAACTACTATATAAGGTAAAAAACGATGACCTTTTTCAGGGTTTAATGAGCGGGTGATAAATTTTGAATTATACTCTTTTATATTTCGCGTATGTGCTTTTTTCAATAATTCGTAGCGCTGATCCATCTCGATGGTTAGCGAGTTTAAGGTGGCAACAACACGTTTTACATCTGTGATAACAGGCTCTTCTTCATCGGGGAGCTTGGCAAGAAAATGACGTTCTATTGTGCTATAAATATTCAACTCAACTTTTTTGGGATCAATAAGTACAAATTTCAACTGTGATGGATGTTTTTTGTAGAGTAACGAAGTCAATATTGCGTTCAATCCAACAGATTTTCCTTGTCCTGTGGCACCTGCAACTAACATGTGCGGAGTTTTGACTAAATCGAGAACATACGTTTCGTTGGAAATGGTTTTTCCTAATGCAATTGGTAATTCAAAAGTTGAATTTTGAAACTTTTTTGCTGTAATAATAGATTTCATTGAAACAATTTCAGGACAAGAATTTGGAACCTCGATGCCAATGGTTCCTCTGCCTGGAATTGGCGCAATGATTCTTATTCCCAAAGCCTTTAAAGACAATGCAATATCATCTTCTAAACTTTTGATTTTTGCAATTCTGATGCCCGGACTCGGAACTATTTCATAAAGCGTTACAGTTGGACCAACAGTTGCTTTGATACTTTTTATGTCGATTTTGTAATCTTCTAATGTTTTGACAATTTTATTTTTATTGTCAATAAGTTCTTGTTCTTGCACTTCTGTTTGTTCGCCACCGTGGTCGTCTAATAGTTCTATATCGGGCAATTTGTATGTTGATAAATCTAATGTTGGGTCGTAGTCGCCAAGTGGAACATTATCTAATTCGTCTAATGAAACATTTTCAACGGGAGCTTTTTCTACTGTAAGTGTATGGGTTTGAAGTGGTTGGTCGGAGTTAGGTTGCCATTCATCTTCGGGTATGGGTGTTTCGATGGTAAAAGAAAAATCGCTACCCGAAGTGTTTGACGAATCGGGATTTTTTTTGGGATTTGTAGTATTTTGGGGAGTAACCACATTGCTGTTATCGTCCTCGTTATCTTCATTTTCTAACTCGTCATCTTCATCTTCGTTTTCATTTTCATCTTCTTTGTTGATTTCTTTTGGAGTAGATTTTTTCTCCCTTGTTTTTTTGCTTCCTGATTTGCGTTTAAAAAGTCCCATAAACCATCCGAAATTCACCGCGGTGTAGATAATAAAAGTAAGTACAATGATAATGAAAGTTCCAAATGTACCGACTGCAGAGCGAAGCCAGTCGCTAACAAAATGTCCATGGGCACCACCCAAAAGAAGATATTTATCATCTATTGAATCAATCATAAAAAAGCCAATAGTAGTTGAAAGCCAAATTGTTATAATAGTTATTTTAAGAAAAGTTTTTCTTAATGGTAATAATTTTGCGCCTAATAATCTAAAACCAACAAGATAAATCATAAAAATAATTGATATTGAGGCTATTCCAAACCACCTATTGATAATAATATCTGAAAATAATGCACCAAATTTGCCCGTAACATTTTCTACTTTAAGGTCTGATTCTGTTATATATTCAATAAAAGGTATTTCTAACTTGCTACTATCTGCGGCACCTGACCAGAAAAACGAAAAATAAGCAAAAGTCATAAAAAGTGCAAAAGCAATCAGTAAAATTCCCATAACAAACTTTACTGTTTCATTTTGAAAATTTTTTCTAATTGCAGTAAAAATATTTGTTTTATTATTACCGTTAGATTTAGTGTTCTTTTTGGTTTTTAATGATTTAGATGCCATTTTTAGAGAATTTTGAAATGCAAAGTAACGCTTTTTTTTTGAAAAAACCAAAAAAAAAAGAATAATTTTTCGATAGTATATGGGAATGAGTAAATGAGTGAATGAGTGAATAAGTAGTTAGTAGTGAGTAATGAGTAGTGAGTAATGAGTAATGGTAGGTACGTGGCGTGCCACGTCTCAACAAAGGAACCTACAGAGAAAAATTCCTGAAATTTCGTGTAATTAGTGGCTAAAGAAACTGAAAACTTTGACATGTGGAAAGTTTAGAGATTTCAAAATATTAAAATGGTGGTCGTTAGTAACTATGAAATCTGCACCCGCATTGAGGGCACAATCAACGAATTTACGACCTTTCTGTAGTGCTATCCCTCCGTACATCCTACACTGCAGCACTCGGTAGAGTGCCACGTAAATAACCCCGAATAAGCGGTAGCGCAATTCGGGGGATCCCCTAAAACACAAACCCCATATATTTCCTACATCCCACGAAGCAGCACTCTGTAGAGTGCAAGGTAAATAAACGGTAGGGGCGTACCCTTGCGGTCGTTCGTAAGCGCAATTCGGGGTAACTCCAAAAAATGAGACATTTTTTGTTTGCGGTATCATTTTCCTAATACTTTGTAATTTAAGTTTATAGCAAATGATCAGTCAGGAGTTCTGAAATTATAACTTGCATTATTAATAAAGCAAATATGTAGTATCGTTTAACGGTGTCTGTTTGGGCAACCCTTGCGGTTGCCTTGAATGATATAAGGATAGATATTGTAGGGGCAACCCTTGCGGTTGCCTTGAATGATATGAAGATAGATATTGTAGGGGCAACCCTTGCGGTTGCCTTG
>JGI24701J34945_10001643_pt1 | contig 11133 bp, 9 predicted proteins | sample TergutTh196P3_FD_34945 | JGI IMG/M metagenome (IMG submission 34945)
CAGGGTGGTTTTTTCGATGCTTAGGACAAAACAAAATCTAATCTTATAAATTGTTTGCCGTTTGTCAAATCATAGATATGCTTATTCTGCAATAGGCAGTCAATATCTTTTAAGGTGTTTACAAGCTTATTTTCATCTTCTTCTTCCAAATTTAACACAACATCATCAAAAATATGTTCAACCCCGGAACAAGACGCGATTGTCCCGTCCGGATTATATTGAATCACACAGGAAATCATTTGCTTATGCTTGGGAAGACTGCCAATAAGCTTTCTGAAATTATCCATGCCGATATGTTCAATTAATAGGTTTGCAATAATCAAATCAGCCGACGCTAAAAGATTCGTTGCAAGCGCACATTCCGAAACAATGTCCAAGCAATGCAGTTTAAGCTTTTCGCCTAAATTTGAATGACGCGCGGAGCAAGCGTTCAAAAAACCTTGGTTTATGTCTATTCCGATAACCTTCCCTATATTGCAGGGTATTACATGCTCAAGGCCGTTGCCATTAGTAATCCCGAGAATGGCGGCGGTCGCGCATGGACGCCTGCCGTTCTCAAGAATTTCAAATTGTTCTTTCATTATAAAATTAAGCTGCTGCGTTTGCAGGACGTTTGGATGCGACATATGTTTATCATAATCTTCCGGTGCTATTTTGTGCCAAGGGTTATAGTCCATCTCAATCGAACCTTTTCTCATTTTTTGGCAGGGGGCATTTATGTGCCCCCTGCCATCGTTTTGTCAATCAACCGCGAGGACAACCGTACAATCCTTGTGATACTGGAGGATGGAGGCCGGAACCTTTGGCGTTACAGGGCCGTATAATGCTTTTTCGGCGATTTCTTTTTTATCCCCGCCGCTTATGATCAATAATATCCGGCGCGCTTTCATGATTGTGCCGATCCCCATTGAAATCGCGCTTTTCGGAACCTCGTCCCGGCTTTTGTAAAACCTTGCGTTCGCGTTTATCGTGCTTTCCGTTAACTGTATATGCTGCGTTTGAGGCGCAAAGAAATCGTCCGGCTCGTTGAATCCGATGTGCCCGTTGTGACCGATGCCTAAAAGCTGCAAGTCAATTCCGCCCGCATCGTCAATGGCTTTCTCGTAACGGATGCACTCCGCTTCGGCATCGGAAGCCATGCCGTCCGGCAGGTGCACGTTTTCCTCTTTGATATTGATGTGGTGAAACAGGTTTTCATACATAAAATAGTAATATGAATTTTTGTCGGTCCTTGGGTTGTTGTAATATTCGTCAAGGTTGAATGTCGTAATCCCGCTAAAGTCAAGCAGGCCGTCCCTGTGCATTTTGACAAGCTCGCTGTATGTGCCGACAGGTGTACTGCCCGTGGCAAATCCCAGCACGCCGCGCGGCTTCGCAAACGTTTCGGCCGCTATGATAACCGCGCCTATCCTGCTTAAATCCTCGTAGTTTTTCGCCTTGATAATGTTCATTTATTATCACCTCATATAAAGATTATCTAAAATTATTTACCTGTTGAGCCAAAGCCCTTGTCGCCGCGCGCGGTATCCGACAGCTCGTCGCAGTCTATAACCGGTGGGGTAAGTACAGGCATCAGAATCATTTGCGCCACGCGCTCAAAGGGCTGTATGAAATAATCGACGTCGGAATGGTTTGAAAGCCCGACGATGATTTCGCCGCGGTAATCGCTGTCGATGACGCCGACGGCATTTGACGGCACAAGGCCGTGCCGTATGCCAAGACCGCTTCGTCCGAACACAAAAGCCGCGGCTGTCGGCTCGATTTCAATCGCGATTCCCGTTGGGATTGTCACGCGGCCTTTCGCCGGGACAAGAAGCGGTGCGGTGATGCATGCGAAAAGGTCATACCCTGCGCTGTGCTCCGTCGCCCTTGACGGAAGCTTCGCGTTCTTAGAAAGTTTTTTTATTTTGAGATATTGCATAATAATCATCCTTTTATCGTAAAATAATGTTGACTAAAACCGGAATATGCGGTACAATGCAATTATCCGAAAGGGAGTAGCGGAATTATACTGCTTTATTCGTCATCACGGCCTATTGGCCCGGATAAGGCACGTCATGTATATTTATATTGACGCCGCAAGACTTTCGGCCTTGAATCAGGGCCGGACGTCTTGCGTCTTTTTGCGAAATAAAAGCGGTAAAACACCTAAAAGATGTTCGGTGAAAAAAGGGAGAAATGAAAATGGGGACAGTTCTTCAAGCGGTTTTGATGGTCGTGGGTTTTGTTTTGCTTATAAAAGGCGCGGATATTTTTGTCGACGCAAGCGTATTGATCGCGAAAAGGCTGAATATCCCGAACGTGGTGATCGGGCTTACCGTGGTTGCGATGGGAACAAGCGTGCCGGAAGCCGTGGTCAGTATCAGTGCCGCGCTCAACGGCTCGAACGGGCTGGCAATCGGCAATGTGGTCGGGTCGAATATATTTAACCTGCTGGTAGTTGTGGGTCTTTGCGCTTTCATTTCGCCCATAGCCGTAAGGTTCAGGGAGCTTGCGCGGGATTACTGGATTTCCGTGGGCGCGGCGCTCCTGCTGCTTGTGATGATGCTCGCGTTCGGCAGCGTTATCCCGCGGGCGGGAGGCTTCCTGCTTTTTGCGGTGTTTGCGGCATATATAACGATGATGGTGTTAAAAGCGCTGAAGGACAGAAGCCCTGAGGATGACGCGGATAAAAACATGGCTGCTCCAAAACCGATCGTGAAACCCGTATGCCTTGCGGTTTTAGGCATCGCCCTTATCGTGGCGGGAGGGGATATTACGGTAAAAAGCGCTGTTAATATCGCCGTGACGTTAGGCATTACCGAGCGGGTGATCGGGCTTACCGTTGTGGCGATCGGCACCTCCCTGCCGGAGCTTGTGACGTCCCTCGTCGCCTGCCGCAAAGGGGAAAACGATATTGCCATCGGCAATGTCGTGGGCTCTAATATCTTCAACATTTTGCTTGTGCTTGGCCTGTCGGGGATTATTATACCATTAGCCGTAGACGGCAGCCTGATATTTGATTTAGTAATTCTGACGGCAAGCAGCCTTGCGTTCGGTCTGTTTGCCTACACCGGAAAGCGCATCGTGCGTTTTGAGGGCTTCTCAATGGTAATGATGTACGCCGCGTATATGGCTTTTATTATACTGTAATATTACAGCACTCCGCGAAAATAAAGTCCCCGCGTGAAAGAATCAGGGGGCTTGCTTTTCCCCCCGCCGTTTTTATAAAGACCGAAAACCTCGGCGCATTTTTCGGGGGATTCCGTCGTGAAGTACAGCGTCAAAAAATCAATGCCTGTAAAGCTTTGAAGCTTGTCTTCTAAAAACAGCGGCACACAGTTTAAAAGCTCGGGAATTTTATCGCGGCATACAACCTTGAAGCGGCTGCCGCGCCTGTCTGTGATTTCCGCGCTGCGGCAAGTCTTGCAATCTCTAATGGGGCAAGCGCGCATAACCATAAGCGGAAGATAGCCGTAAGCGATGATCCCGCGGGGCACGCCGCCGTTTAAGGCGGCTATTTGTTTTGCGGAAAGCTCAAAGCTTGCGGTAAAGCTTCGAAGCCCAAGCGATTCATACCGCCCGGCTGCAACGGAGTTCGTGATATTCAGCCCGTAATCGCCGTGTACGGTAAAGCCGTGGCTTCTAGCTGCGTAAAGCGCGCCCGGGCTGCCGGCAACGGCGTTTACAACGCCGGCGCGCTTTGCGCTTTCAAGCGCGGCGGAAAGATTTCCGTATCCGCCGAATGAAACCCGCGGCAGCTCAACCGCGATTTTATCCTTATACTTTAACAAAAATTCATTTTTCAGGCGCGTTATCTCGCTTACAGGTATGATCATCAGCTCGGCGCCGGCGGCGATTTCTTCTGATAATTGAGCCGCCGATTCCGCCCTTGCGCGAAGCCCGGGGGGCGCCGCGGATTTGTGAGGCTCAAAGCAAAAAGATTCTTCAAGAGCTGTAAAGTTATGCGGCTTGACTGCCTCTCGCAGTTCCGGAAGCTTGTCAAGCGCTTCGCGCCTGAGCGCGTTTATCGCGGCCGCGGTCAGAATCAGACCGTCTTCAATCTCAAAAGTAAACTTATCAGGATAAAACGGCGTGCCTCCCGTTTTAGAAAGAAGCGCCTGAGCTTTCCCAGCCGTTACGGGCGCTGTTTTCGTGTCGCCGGGAACCTTTCCGGTAACGGTTACCGTATTCCCGATCTTGTCTCTTACCGTGAGCTTCGCAGGCTCCCCGCGCTTCAGGAAAAACAGAAACTCAACCGGCACAAGCGGGTTTTCGTTTTTATAATAAGCCGCGACGCGGTGTAAAAGCTTATGACTTGCCGCTGTTACATTATCCTTTGTTCTTCTGCCGAACATGTGCGCGCCGGGATTACCGTCAAAAAACGCGCTTGTAAATCCGCTTCTTGAAAACACGGCTTCAAGCTCCGCCATATTGAAGGGCTTGCCGTCGGCTGCAAGCTTGCACGCCGTCACGGCTGCCGCGACGTATTCGGGACGCTTCATGCGCCCCTCGATCTTTATTGATGTAACGCCCGCTTCGATTAACGCGGGGATTTTTTCAATGAGCGATAAATCCTTTAGCGAAAGAGCATAATCTGTGCCGGGGAAACGGTTGTTCTGCATAGGAAGCCTGCACGGCTGTGCGCAGAGGCCGCGGTTGCCGCTGCGGCCGCCGATCATCGCCGAAAGGTAGCATTGTCCGCTTAAGGACATGCAAAGCGCCCCGTGGACAAAGCATTCGAGCTCTATCGAAACGGCATCCGCTATTTTACGAATTTCGCGCGCGGACATCTCCCGCGCGAGTATGACGCGGGAAAACCCTTGCGCCTCAAGCGCTTTCGCGCCCTCTAAGTTGTGTACGCCCATCTGCGTGGACGCAAAAAGCGGCAGGCTTGGCGCATGTTTTTTCACNATNTCCAAAACCGCCGGGTCCTGCGCGATNACAGCGTCTATNCCCGCTTCACACGCGGATTTTATCACATTTAAAAGCAAGGGGAGCTCATTGTCGGTCAAAAGCGTGTTGAGCGTAAGATACGCCTTTACGCCCCTTGCGCGGCAATATTTTACAGCTCCAATGATTTCGCCTTTGTCAAAGTTTTTGGCCCCACGCCTTGCGTTTAAGCATTTGACGCCAAAGTAAACGGCGTTTGCGCCGCACCTTACCGCGGCCGTCAAGCTTTCCGGGCTTCCGGCCGGCGCCAAAATTTCAAGCTTTGTCAACCCTTGCCCCCAAGCCTCCGCTCAAGCTTTGAAAGCTCCCTGCGCGCCTCCGAGGCTTCAAGCCTTGCTTTCGCGGCGTCCTCAAGGTATTCCGCGATTTGCCCGCGCAGGCTGTCCGCCTGTTTTTCGGCTTTTTCATACGAGTCGATGTAGTTCATCGCCACAAGCACAAGCGCTTCGTTGAGCGACACGGCTTTCGGCCCCTGCGTGAGCTCATGCACCGATTCGTCGATTTTATGCGCAAGCCCCACGACGTAAGCCGCGTCTTCCTTTGTTGTGATGTGGTACTTCATGCCTTTAATCTGTATCGTTACCTTGTTAAGCGCGTCCATAACACACTCCCCCAGCATCTACTGTTCTAATTTTTTATTATACTATACTTTTATAAAATAAAAAAGGGGTGTGATAATTTTTATTTTCTTGCATTTGCGTTTTTCGTGGTTATATTATATAATTTAACGAGTATCGCTTAAACGCGATAAGATTAAGCGGAGGGGATTTTATGAAATACACGGCCGATACGCTTACGCAAATGATTCAGGAGAAACTGACGCACCGCTTCGGAAAGGTCGATCCGTTCGGGCTTTCGGACGAGCAGTACTATCAGGCTGCGGTCTATGTTATAAAGGATATCGAGTATCAAATGCGCAAAAAGTTCTGGGCGAGCAACCTGTCGCAGGGCAAAAAGCAGGTTTACTATTTAAGCATGGAGTTTTTGCTGGGCAGAAGCCTTAAAAACAGCCTTTACAATCTTGGGATTTACAATGAGATGAAGCAGGCGTTTTCGACGTTCGGCGTAACGCCCGAGGACCTGTTTGAGATGGAGCCGGACGCGGGGCTCGGCAACGGAGGCTTAGGCCGTCTTGCAGCGTGTTATCTTGACGCGCTTGCAAACGAGGAATATTTAGCGACCGGATATTGCATCCTTTATGAGTTTGGGCTGTTCAAGCAAAGGATTATCGAGGGTTGGCAGCATGAGCTTCCGGACCAGTGGCTTCCTGGCGGCGAGGTCTGGCTTTCGTCAAGGCCGGGCTACGAGGTCGAGGTGCGTTTCGGCGGAGTTCTTGAGGAGAACTGGGAAAACTCGCACCATATCTTACAGCATAAAAACTACACGTCCGTTATGGCCGTGCCTTACGACATAAATATACCGGGGTACCATTCAAACGGTATCAGCATGCTGCGGGTATGGCGGGCGAAAAACTTTATCGGCATGGATATGGACTCGTTTAACCGCGGCGATTACACGACCGCGTTCCAGCAGACCTCGATAGGTGAAGCCATCAGCAAGGTGCTTTACCCCAACGACAACCACACGGAGGGAAAAACCCTTCGCCTTCGCCAGCAGTACTTCCTGTGCGCCGCGTCAATCGCCGATATCTGCAGGCGGCATATGTCGGTTTACGGCACGTTTGAAAATTTTCACGAAAAAAACGCGATTCACATCAACGACACGCACCCGGCGCTCGCCATACCGGAGCTCATGCGGTTTTTGCTCGACGACTGCGGCTACGGCTGGAACCTTTCGTGGAACATCGTGCAAAACACGTTTGCGTACACAAACCACACCCTCATGAGAGAGGCGATGGAGTGCTGGGACTTAACGCTTTTCAAGACGCTTCTGCCGCGGATTTTCGGCATCATATGCGAGATCAACCGGCGTTTTTGCGAGGATTTGTACCACAACAGGTACCAAAACCAGGAAACGATAGACAGGATGACGATCGTAACCGGCATGCAGGTGCGCATGGCAAACCTGGCCGTTGTCGGCAGCCACAGCGTAAACGGCGTGTCGAAGCTTCACTCCCAGATGCTCAAAGACGATGTGCTTGGTGATTTTTATTCGATAGAGCCCAAAAAATTCACGAACGTCACAAACGGCATCGCAAGCCGCAGATGGCTGATACAGGCGAACCCGGCGCTTACTAAGCTTATTTCCGAAAGCATCGGCGGAGATTTCGATAAGGATATGTCAAGCCTTTCAAAGCTTCTAAAATTCAAGGACGACAAAGCTTTCTTAGATAAGCTTATGGAGTCAAAACACAAAAACAAGGAATTCTTCAGCAAGCATATCGCCAAGAAAACCGGCGTCAAGCTGGACCCGGACTCCATCTTCGACGTTCAGGTAAAGCGGCTGCACGAGTATAAGCGCCAGCAGATGAACGTGCTTGACATCATCGCCACATACCAGCATCTAAAGCACAACCCGAACGCGGATTTTGTGCCGCGCACCTATATCTTCGGCGCGAAGGCGGCGCCTGGGTACTACATGGCGAAACAGATCATCAAGACGATTTGCTCGATTTCCTCCGCGATTGAAAAAGATAAGGTCATACGCGAAAAGATGCGGGTTGTGTTCCTTGAGGAATACAACGTCACCTTGTCGGAGATTTTGATGCCCGCGTCGGATATCTCGGAGCAGATTTCACTTGCGGGAACCGAGGCGTCCGGTACCGGCAACATGAAGCTGATGCTCAACGGCGCCGTTACCATCGGCACCCTCGACGGCGCAAACGTCGAGATCCACGAGGAGGTCGGCGACGACAACATCCTCATTTTCGGCATGAAGGAGCGCGAGGTCGACGAGCTGCGCGCAAGAGGCTATATGCCGCGCCGCTACTACGAGCGCGATCCGGTTTTGAAAAACGCGGTCGACAGCCTGCTCATCGGGTTTGACGGAGAAACGTTCCCGACGCTGAGCGATATGCTCGTCAAAACCGACTACTATATGGCGCTTGCCGATTTTGCCGATTACAGGCGAATCAGAAACAAATCCGCCGAACTTTACAGGGACAAATACCTATGGTCAAGGATGTCGCTTGTAAATATTGCGAAGAGCGGCATCTTCTGCGCCGACCGTTCGGTGCGCGAATACGCCGACAATATATGGGGGCTCGAGCGATAATATGTCGATATACAACAGTGTTAACCCCGATTACAAAACGCCGTTCGGCGCCGTGAAGACAAATGAGACCGTATCCTTTACCGTGCACGTGCCGAAGAAGTTTCCCGCGGCAACGCCGCTGCTCGTGCTAAGGGACGGAGACGGGAACCTTTTTGACGCAGTTCCGATGGGTTTTTTAGGCTCATCGCTTTCAAGCAACCATTTTAACTGCAAGATAGAGCTAAAAGAGCCGGCCGTATATTTTTACTGCTTTGAGATTGTTTCAGGCGGCGAGAAATACACGATAAGGCGCGGCGAAGACGGCGCCGCCAAGTTTTGCGAGGACGGCGGGCTTTGGCAGCTCACCGTCTATGACGAAAACATGAAAACCCCCGAATTTTTAAAGGGCGGCATCATGTACCAGATTTTCCCCGACCGGTTTTATAACAGCGGGGAGCCGAAGGAAAACGTGCCGGATGACAGGATGCTTAGAAGCGATTGGGGCGGTATGCCGATCTGGCGCCCGAACCATGAAGGCGAGGTCTTGAACAACGACTACTTCGGCGGGGATTTATTGGGTATCGAGCAAAAGCTTGATTACCTTGAAAGCCTTGGGGTTACGTGCATTTATCTAAACCCGATTTTTGAAGCGCACGCAAACCACCGCTATAATACCGCGGATTACATGAGAATCGACCCGCTTTTAGGAACAAACGGGGACTTTGAGCGCCTTGCGAAAAAGGCGAAGGAGCGCGGCATTTCCATCATACTGGACGGCGTATTCAGCCATACGGGAAGCGACAGCGTTTACTTTAACAAAAAAGGCCGCTATGAGGGCGGCGCTTATAACGACCCCGAAAGCCCGTACCGCGAATGGTACATGTTTAAAAATTACCCTCACGATTACGAGAGCTGGTGGGGNTTTATCACCATGCCGAACGTGGATGAAACAAACCCCGCATACATAGAATATATCTGCGGCGAAAACGGCGTGCTGAAAAAATGGCTGAAAGCCGGGGCTTCAGGGTTCAGGCTTGATGTCGCGGATGAATTGCCCGATGTATTTATCGATGCGCTAAACGAATGCGTGAAGTCATACGACCCGGACTGCGCCGTGATTGGCGAGGTCTGGGAGGACGCCTCGACAAAAGTAAGCTATGGCGTGAGGCGGCGGTACTTGCTCGGTAAACAGATGGACAGCGTGATGAACTACCCGTTCGCCGACGCGATATTAAACTATATCCAATGGGGGATCGGCGATGCATTTCTCGCGCTGATAATGCAGATTCTTGAAAACTACCCGCAGCCTGTGGTAAACGCGCTTATGAATTTTATCTCGACCCATGACACGGCACGGGCGATTACCGTACTTGCGGGGCCTCCCCCGGCGGACAACGGCCGCGACTGGCAGGAGCGCCACCACCATTTAAACGAACAGGATTACGAGCGCGGCTTGAAGCTGTTTAAGCTTGCGTCTATACTGCAATTCGGGCTGCCGGGGATACCGTGCGTTTACTACGGCGACGAGGCGGGGCTTTCGGGATACCGCGACCCGTTTAACCGCTGCTGTTATCCGTGGGGACACGAAAACACGGATTTGGTAAGGTTTACCGCGTCCCTTGGCAAGATGCGAAAAGATTATCCCATCTTCACCGAAGCCAGCTTTATCCCGATAACCTTTCACAGCGATATTTGCGTGTTCGCCAGGAAAAAAGGCGATACCGCAATCGTGTTCGCGGTGAACCGAATACTTGAAGACCGCCGCGTCGATTTACCGCTTGCGTTTAAAGATGTGCGTCCGCTTGTTGTCTCGGGCCCGTATGAGAACGGCGTGCTGGGCGGCTACAGCGGCGTGGTGCTGGCGGCTAAAATATAAAAGGGGTGCGTATAGATTATATGATTTTGTTTCATGCGCTTATAAAATATGCGGCAAAACCTCAGTTATATACGCCCGGTACAAGCACCCTCTGGGATGACGTACATATATCCAAAGGAATGCTAAAAGCGCATCTGGACCCGGATGGGGACGCGGCGACCCGCAAGCATGCGTTTCTTGACAAATCCGTTTGCTGGATTTCACAAATCGCGCCGCCAACACGATATAAGCGGCTGCTTGATTTAGGCTGCGGACCCGGGTTATACGCCGAACGGTTTCATCGCGCCGGGTATTCCGTTACCGGGATCGATTTTTCAAAGCGGTCAATCGAATATGCTAAAAAACAGGCGAAGCGCAATAACAGCAATATCGAATATCATTATCAAAACTACCTGACGATTGACTATACGCAACAATTCGACGTCGTAACGCTGATCTATTGCGATTACGCGGCGTTGCCGGCGGCAGACAGGCTTGCCTTGCTTAAGAAAATATACAAAGCGTTAAAAGCGGATGGTAAATTTATTTTCGACGTATCTACGGATGAAAAGAGAAGCCCGGAAAGCCATACGTGGTACTGCTCTGAAAGCGGAGGCTTTTACAGCCCGGAAAAACACATCTGCCTGAATTCGGTTTATCAGTATGATAACGACGACAGGGCGGAATTGAGGCGCAGCGTTGTTATAACGGATGATTCGGTTCAATGCTATCATGTTTGGGAACATTTTTTCACAAAGGAAAAGCTTATTGCGGAACTGAAGCTAACGGGCTTTAACCCGTTTGAAATCTACGGCAGCGTCGTGGGGGAGGATTTTACAGATTCAAGCGAAACCATCTGCGGGGTTTTTACAAAATAAAAATTACGCAGATGTTAGCCGCGTTTGTTTGCTTGGGTGGAAAACGAATCATATTATACATTTCATAAGGACAGCTCAACCAATCTATACGCCGGCGAAAGCTATATAATGGATTATATGGACGCAACCTCTTTATTGCCGGAAAATGATTTCGACATAATATCTCTTGAATTTNNCGATATTGTTAAAACATTTGAAATTGTCGGGTAGAGTNTGTTCACATATGCTTGACAGGCCAAATCCGCCGGATATAAGTCCGGCGGATTTTATGCTGCGATTAAATCAAAAGATACGCAAGCGCCAAAATGAGCGTTG
>JGI24701J34945_10001646_pt1 | contig 11125 bp, 9 predicted proteins | sample TergutTh196P3_FD_34945 | JGI IMG/M metagenome (IMG submission 34945)
CTGGCGGGTACGGGCTTGGCGGTATCTGCATTCGCATTAGACGGGATTTCCGCCATTGCGTCGGCATTGGTATCCTGCGTATTGGCGGGCGCGGGCGCGGGAATTTTCACGGCGGTTAAAAACTACAACATAGAGGATTTAGCGGTTAATTCCGATATCAAAAGCGGCGCGGCGGTTCATTTTTATAACTTTTTATTCGTTTGCGCGTTTTGCGCGGTGTCCGCCATGTTTTTCTTATCCGCCGAATACCTCCTTTATATCGCGGCCGCGCTGCCCGTTGCGTCTGTTATAGCCTTTGCGTTTGCAAAAAAACGTCAAAGCGAGCTTGCAATGGATACGATTGATTTATTCGAAGAAGGCGAAATTATCCGCGACATCGAAATTGACGAGTTGGTAGAGGCCGAGCAAATCGGCAAAAAAGGAGAGGTAGAGGAGTGATTCAGTTTTTAGAACAGCAAGACTACGAAAAAGCGGCGCAGCTAGCCGCAAACTACAACCTGCTTAACCGTAGCGGCGCGGGACGCGTGTTTTACATAACCGAAAACAGCGAAACACTTGGCGCGGGCGCATTAACGTTAGACGAAAACGGCGTATCGCTTTCTTTGCGCGCCGCGGCGCGAGACGACGGGCAAGACTTAAAGGATTTTTTATTAAGGTCTTTATTAAACGTGTGCAGAGGCTTTAAGGATACGGGCTTTTTAAGCAACGCCGTAATTTTTATTTCTGCGCCTTCCGCACAGTATTGCGGAAAAGAAGTGCTACAAAAATTCGGCTTTACGCCGCACGCAAACGGCGGCTTTACGGCAATGCCTGCACAGATACGCTTAGGCGGCTGCTGCGGCGGACAATAGACAGCAAAAGGAGAGAACAAAGTTTATGAAAACCGATATCGAAATTGCACGCGGCACAACCTTGCAGCCCGTTAAAAAGGTTGCCGAAAAAATAGGCATTAAGCAAGACGAGCTGTTTTGCTACGGCGATTATATGGCTAAAATTACGCGCGGCGCAAACGCTAAGAGCGGCTCGAAAAAAAACAGCAAGCTGATTTTAGTTACGGCCATCAATCCTACGGCGGGCGGCGAAGGAAAAACCACCATTTCAATCGGTCTTGCGGACGCACTGAATAAAACGGGGCGCAAAGCCGCGCTTGCGTTGCGCGAGCCGTCATTAGGCCCCGTGTTTGGCGTTAAGGGCGGCGCGGCGGGCGGCGGATACGCACAAATCGCGCCTATGGAAGAAATCAACCTACATTTCACGGGCGATTTACACGCGATAACCGCCGCAAACAATCTGCTTTCCGCGATGATAGACAACCACATCTATTGGGGCAACGCGCTAAAAATCCGCACGGTTGAGTGGCACAGGTGCTTAGATATGAACGACCGCGCCTTGCGCAACACCGTAACGGGCTTAGGCTTTTGCACGCGTGAGGATATGTTTGATATTACGGCGGCAAGCGAGATTATGGCGGTACTATGTTTAAGCACGGACGAAAACGATTTGCTTGCACGTCTGCGGCGCATGGTTATCGGCGTAGATTATGATAATAAAACCGTTACCGCCGCCGATTTAAAGGCAGACGGCGCAATGGCGGTATTGTTAAAGGATGCAATTAAGCCTAATTTGGTGCAAACCTTAGAGGGTACGCCCGCCTTTGTTCACGGCGGCCCGTTTGCCAACATTGCGCACGGCTGCAACAGCATACTAGCCACCCGCACCGCGCTTTCGTACGCCGATTACGTGGTAACCGAAGCAGGGTTCGGCGCGGATTTGGGAGCGGAAAAGTTTTTAGACATCAAGTGCCGTGCGGCAGACTTAGCACCCGACGCGGTAGTTATTGTGGCTACCTTGCGCGCGCTTAAAGCCTTAGGCGGCAAAAAATCCGACCTTTCGCAGCCCGATGTAGACGCGCTTAAAAAAGGCATACCCAACCTTAAAAAGCATATCAGCAACATCACACAGGTTTTTGGGCTGCCGTGCGTGGTTGCGGTTAATAAATTTGATACCGATACAGAAAGCGAAATTGCCTTTGTTAAAGCCGAATGCACAAAGCTAGGGGCGGTGTGCGCTGCTGCCGAGTCTTTTGCAAAGGGCGGCGCGGGCGGCACAGAACTGGCAGACGCGGCGGCAGCGGCGTGCGAACAAAAAAATTCGTTCAAATACGGTTACGAGCTTTCCGCACCGCTTAAAGAAAAAATAAGCTTAGTCGCAACCAAAATTTACGGCGCAAGCGATGTTAAGTTTTTACCCAAAGCCCAACAGGCATTAGACAGCTTTGCGGGTACGCCGTACCAAAATTACCCCGTATGTATCGCCAAAACGCAGTATTCGCTGTCGGATAATCCCGCGCTTATCGGTGCGCCCGAAGGTTTTACCCTTACGGTGCGCGACATTAAACTGCGCGCGGGAGCAGGCTTTTTTGTCGCGCTGGCAGGTGATATATTGTTAATGCCGGGCTTATCCAAAAAGCCTAACGCCGAAAACATCGGCATAGAAAAGGGAATAGTAAAAGGTTTATTTTAAAAAGGAGAGCAACTTAACTCATGGGCAATTTTATAGAGGATATTATCCAAAACGATTTGGATAACGGACGGATAAAAAAGGTGGCGGTTCGGTTTCCGCCTGAGCCAAACGGCTATTTGCATATCGGCCATGCTAAGGCAATATGTCTTAACGTAGGCTTAGCCGAAAAATTCGGCGGAACGTGCAATTTGCGTTTCGACGATACCAACCCCGTTAAAGAGGACGAAGAATACGTACACGCCATCATCGAGGATTTTTCGTGGCTGGGCAAGCCCGATAAAATTCTGTACGCGTCCGATTATTTCGGCATTATGTACGAATGCGCCGTTAAGCTGATTAAAAAGGGCTTGGCGTATGTAGACGATATAACGCCCGAACAAATGCGCCAAATGCGCGGCACGCTTATCGAGGCAGGCACAGAAAGCAAAAACCGCAACCGTCCGATTGCGGAAAGCTTACAGCTTTTTGAGGATATGAAAAACGGCAAAATAGCCAACGGCGCGCTAACCTTGCGCGCGAAAATAGATATGGCATCGCCCAACATGAATATGCGTGACCCCGTAATTTACCGCGTTTTAAACGCGCCGCACCACCGCACGGGCGATGCTTGGCACATCTATCCGATGTACGATTTTGCGCATTCGATAGAGGACGCGGTAGAAAAAATCACGCATTCGTGTTGCAGCTTAGAGTTTGAGAACCACCGTCCGCTGTACGATTGGGTAGTGCAGCACTGCGAATTTGACCCGCCTCCGCGTCAGTACGAGTTTGCGCGTCTTAACCTAAAACGCACCGTTATGAGCAAGCGTCTGTTAAAGCAGTTAGTAGACGAAAAGCATGTTGAGGGCTGGGACGACCCGCGCATGCCCACGCTTGCAGGCTTACGGCGGCGCGGCTACACGGCGGCATCTATCCGCGAGTTTTGCGCGCGTACAGGTGTTGCTAAGGCAAACAGCGAGGTTGACACGGCGCAGTTAGAAAGCTGTATCCGCGATGAGCTGAATATTTCTGCCGATAGGGCTATGGCGGTTTTAGACCCCGTAGAATTGATACTCACTAACCGAGCGGACGATTTTTCGGAAACTTTACGCTTTGATTACACCGCAGACGGGCAAGAAAAATCACGCGCTTTGTCCTTTTCTAACCGCCTATACATCGAGCGCAGCGATTTTGCCGAAAATCCGCCGCCCAAATATTTCCGCTTATTTAAAGACGGGGTAGTGCGGCTTAAAAGCGGCTATATCATTAAATGCACAGGCTTTGATAAGGATAAAAAAGGCACGGTAACCAAAATATACGCCGAGATTATCGAGGGTACCAAATCAGGCGCAGACGAGGGCAAGGTTAAGGCAAAAGGCACTATACACTGGGTGGACGCAAAAAATTGTATTCCTATTACTTGCCGCTTATACGATTATCTGCTGCTAGACGGCGAAAGCTTAGAGAGCGGCTTTTTAGAGCGTCTAAATCCTAATTCTTTAATTACCAAAACCGCCTTTGCCGAGCCTTTCTTGCAAACCGCCCAAAAGGGACAAGCCTTTCAGTTTTTGCGCCTTGCCTATTTCGTGCGCGACAGCAAAGAATCGGACCTAGTCTTTAATAGGATAGTAAGCCTAAAAGACACCTTTAAAGCCTAAAAACCTACCCCAAAACTTTTCTTGCAATTTGCTAAATAAAATGGTATAATGTTTTTTTAAGGAGAGTTTCCGCTATGAAAATTCTTATTGCAGGCGCGCATACGCCGATAGCCAAAGCATTTGTAAAGCAGCATAAAAAAAAGCACGAGATGTTGGGCTTAGATGTAAAAAAAGCAGACTTTTCGCAGTACGAGCCGCTAAGAGATATTTTTGCGGTGCATAAATTTGATGCGGTTTTGTATCTTGCGGCGCAAGGCGCTATGCAAAATTCGGGCGCAGACGCGGACGCGCTGAATTTGTTTAAAAATCTGCAATACGCGGCAATCCTCAACGGTGTACCCAAAATGATTACCGTTTGCGATGCGGGCGGCGAGTTTGGTTCAATCATGGCATCGCTGGCAAATAAAGACAAAATCGGCACGTTTTTGCGCGTGTACGGGCTTATCGGGGCGGGCCTAGATGTTAAGCTTAACCCAATTGCCAAAATACTCAGCGATGCGCACAAGCGCGGAGAAATTACCCTGCAAGCCAACCAAGCCGTTTCTCCCGTTTTTATAGACGACGCCGTAAAGGTTTTAACCGCCTTTACCGAAAAGAAATTGCCGCAAGGCGTTTACGATATTGCCCCCGCCCAAACCGACCTATTAAAAATTGCCCAAGCTGCCAAAAAAGCCTTAAAGGCGGAGGGCGGAACAGATATCCGCATTACCTTAGCCGATAAAAAAGCGTTTTTGCCGCCTTTTACAGGCAATATCGAAGCCCTGCGCACGGCGTATAAATCGTCGTTTACATCTATGGCGGCGGCGGTAACAAAAACCTTAGCGTAAAGTAAGCCCGTTAAAAGGAGATTTTATTCACACATGTTTGATAACGTTATATTCGATGCGGACGGAACGCTGCTAGATACGCTGCCCGGTATTTGTGCGGGATTTAATTACGCCTTAAAAAAACTGGGCAGGCAAGAGGTAACGCCTGCACAGGTTAAACCCTTTATGGGGCCGCCGCTGTATTACACCTGCACGGCATCGCTGGGCTTTTCAGCATCGGAGGCAGAAAAAGCCGTACAATACTACCGCGAGTTTTACTGGGACAAGGGCTACAAAATGTGCGAATTTTTCCCTGGCATACCCGAATTATTAAAACAGCTGCATGCTAACGGCAAAATTTTGTGCGTAGCAACCAATAAGCCGCAAATTTTTATAGATAAAATTTTAATCGAAAAAGGTGTGCACGGTTTATTTACGCGGGTGTGCGGCCCCGATGTTTCCGAAACCTCCGCCGACAAAACCCCGCTGGTTAAAAAAGCGGCGGCTGCGGGCGGCAAAAAGGCGGTTATGGTAGGCGACCGCTATGTGGATATCACCGCCGCCAAAAATGCCGCCATTGCCTCTATCGGAGTTTTATGGGGTTCGGCAGAGGACGAAGAATTTATTCAATACAAGCCCGATTTTATTGCCAAAACCCCCCAAGACGTGTATACTGTATGCACAGACCCTGTATAACCGAAAAATTATTGTTAAAAAATGAACTGTAAACGGAGATTATTCTATGACTAAAAACCTAACCGTATCGTTAAAAAGCCGTATCCCCGATGCCGACTTTTCGTTTGAGGGGCGGCGCAGTGGATTATTCTGGGCGATATTAAGGGCAAGAGCAGGGCTTTTAATTAAAATAAACCTGATGCTTTTATTGTTTTGCGCCCCTGCAATTCTAGCGGTTTTTTATTACATGATGGATAATAGTGCGGTAGGCATATTTTTGCCGTTTTCGTCTAACGTAGGCATCGGCTATCCGATGATTACCGATACGCACGCCGCCGCAAACAGCTTGTATTTGGTCAACAACATTTTTATGCACTTAGGCGTAACTTTGGGCATTGTATCGTTGTGCGTAGGGCTTAGCGGCGCGTTTTACGCCATGCGCACCGTTGCACGCGGCGAAACCTTTCCGGTAATTAAAACCTTTTTTACAGGCATCAAAAAGCACTGGCTGCCGTTTTTGTGCGCCGCGCCTATTTTAGCAGGACTGTACTTTTTAATAGCGGGCGGCTTTGCCGCGTACAGCGCGCTTGCTTTAAGTGCGGGCTTAAAAATCTTTTTGCTTGTATTGATTATTATGGTTGCCGCCTATGTGTTGTTTGCTGCGCTGTTTTATTTTACGCAAGCCGTTACATTTAAAATTAAGCCTGCAGAATTGTTAAAAAACAGCTTTATTTTAGCCTTCGCGCTATTGCCGCGCAACTTCTTTATAGCCGTATTTTCCGCAATTCCTATCCTGCTGGCATATTTTATGATGAGTGTATCTATTATAAATATGTTCGCGCTTATGCTGGCGGCGTTGTTTTTATTTTCGTTTATTATACTGCTTTGGACGGTGTACGCGCACTGGGTATTTCATAAACACTTCGAGGCATACGCAGATAAACCCGACGAATCGGGCGCACAACCCGCAAAAAAAACCGTAGAGGTGAAAGCCTCTAAAATAGAAAAAATTACCGAACAAGAATCTCCGCAGGCAGAAGAAGAAAGCATAGAAGTAAGCGAACAAGTAAACGAAGACATAAACGAAGCAGTAAACGGGGAAGCACCCGAAAAATCCGAACCCTCACAGCCGCCTGAAAAACCCTCATCCCCTAAAACAAACGCGCCTCAAAAAAAGAGCAGCAATGCGGCGTATAAGTTTAAAAAGAAATAAGCATATGAGCAAAATTATACATCTTAGCACCGATGCCGAATACTATTACGAAAAAGCGATTCAAAAGTCCGACGCAAACGATTACGTCGGTTGCTTAGAGCTTTTGCGCCGCGCCGCGCAATTTGTAAAAGAGCCATACGGAGAGGACGGCTTATCTATCCGATTAGAAATCGCCGACACCTACTCCTTTATGGAATTATACGAGGAGTCCAACCGCGAATATTTTAAACTAACGGCATTCGATTACGCCTTAGACGAGGTATATTACGGCATTGTAAAAAACTTTGTGTTGATGAGCATGCCCGAAGAAGCCGCACATTTTTTAAATTTTGCCGTAGATGCGGGCATACTTTCGCCCGAAGACGGCTTTGACCCGCCTGATTTAGGTATGCTTACAAAGCCTGTTCCGTCGGATAACATCCGTCTTGTAAAATCCGATAACGGTGCATACGCATTAAGCATAGCCAAGCAATTACTAAACGGAAAAGACACGCAGTTTGCGCGTCAAATGCTGCAATCCGTTTCAGAAAAATCAGAACTCTACGCCGAAGCTATAAACTTGCTAGCTTTTATAGAAATATCCGAGGGCAAAACCGAAACGGGCTTAGTGCTGTGCGAAAAGGCTTTGGCGTTAAATCCAAACGACATCTACGCACTAACGGCGCGCATAATGGCACTGGACTTATCGGGGAAACGCGCCAAAGCCGCCGCCTATTTAGACGAGTTAGACGCAATCGGCTTAGAGGAGTGGCCGGATATTGCTAAAATAGCGTTATGCGCTTGTCAAATCAACGCAAACGAAACCGCCTTTAAATATTTAGCAAAGTGTATGCGGCACGCACCTTTCGACCGCAGTATCGGAATTTTATACGGCATCGCGGCGGCAAACGAAGGCGAAATCCGCACGGCTAAACATAAATTTGTACAGCTGCAAATCATTTACCCGCGTGATGCAGCCGTAAGATACTTTGCGCGTAAAACCGACATGCTTAACGGAAAAAAAGCAAATTTTGTTTTAAATCCCGAATTACCCGACGAAGTTATACAAGACTTTTCAAAATTGTTAGATAAGCAGCTTGCAAGCATTACAAACGCCGTTCAGCTTAACGAAAAAATGCGGCAAGACGACAACTTTTTCGATGCGGCAGAATGGGGGCTTTACGGCACAGAAAGCGCGGCGTTTCCGTATGCGGCAAAAATCGGCGGAATTTTAGCGTTGTCCAATTCGGGCAATGCACTGGTGCGCGATATATTATTAGACCCCGAATATCCGATAGTACCCAAAAAAGAAATTTTCACGCAGCTGTTAAAGTCCGGCAAGCAGCGCGTGATTGCCTTATCCACAGGCGACGATATTCGCTATTTCCGTCCCGCGCCGCCCAAAGAAATCAAAACGCCTAGCTTATTAGAGGCATACTGGCGCGTGTATTCCGCACTGGCGTTTATCGATATGGGCTTCGACCGCAAGCTAAACTTATGGTTTAGAAAGCTTGCCCTTGCACTGAAAGGAGTACGGAATATCAACATAGACGCCGCTGCCGCCGTACTGGCGTATAAATCGCGGATAAATAAAATATTTAATACCCAAGAGGCGGTATGCGAGGTATTTAACTTATACATCGAAGGGGATGACGAAGATTTTGACGCATACTGCGCGGCTTTAGACGCGGTTACAGGTCAAGCGCGCAGCAAAAAAAGCACGCTGACTAAACCGTAATAGACGTTAGGTTTCTCAATAAAACCGTTCATATTTATTTTAAATCCCGCTATATATAAAGTATGGCTAAGGGTGTTGGTAAAAGCTTTGCGGTGGCAATGCTGATTGTTGGGTCTATTGTGGGCGCGGGCTTTGTTTCGGGCAGAGAACTGGTTTCGTTTTTCGGTTCGGGCATTTCGCCGCTTATCGCTATTCCGTGCGCCGTTTTTATTTTTATACTGTCGGTGCTGTTTTTGTTTATCGGTTCGCGCCTAAACGCAAAAAACATCTCCGAAGTTAACGTAAAGCTTGCGGGGCGCTTTCATTTTGTAACGGACGTCTTTATTTTGGTAAACAATTTAATTGTACTGGCAGGAATGTTAGCGGCGGCGGACAGCTTAGGCGAGGCAAGCATCGCAAGCCTGGCGCCGCTGTATTCAATCATTTTTGGCGTGCTGTGCGTACTGGCGGTATTAAAGGGCGTTAAGGGTATGCTGAACATCAATAAAGCCGCCGTTCCCGTTATGGCGGCAACGGTAGTTTTTGTAGCAATTTTTACGCTGTTTGCACACGGCAGCGGCGGCGCGGCAAGGGGAGTGAGGTTGGCAAGCATAGGCGCGGCGGCCGTGTACGTCTGCATGAACATGATGCTAGCAAGCACCGTTATCACCACGCTAGGAAAAATGAACAAAAAAACCATTTTACTATCGTCTGCAATAGCGGCGCTTTTAATGGGCGCACTGGTGTGCATGCTGATACTGGCACTTAACGCACGCGGCCAAACAAACGCCGATATGCCCGTATTAGATATGGCAAAAGCTATCCACCCGTCCGTATACTGGATTATGATAGCCGTTTTAGCGGTAAGCATATTTACCACCATGCTAGTGGCTATGGGCGGCTTAGTATCGTGGTTTGAAGGACTTTTCGGCAAACGCTTTTTTTCGGCGGTGCTGATACTGGGCGCGGCGTTTATACTGTCTAACTTAGGCTTTTCTAACGTGGTACGCTTCTTATACCCCGTAATCGGCGCACTAGGCGTAATTTACACCCTACTAGGCCTAATCTTCGCCGCCAAAACCCTCCCACTAAAACCCCTACTTAAACGCCGCCCAAAACCCACCCGCTAAACATGGAGAATGGAGAATGGAAAATGGAAAATGGAAAATGGAGAATGGAGAATGTCGGCTAATGATTTTAAAATAATTGCCGCTAAAAAATTCCCCTCTGATTGACGCGCGCTAATAGACCGCAGAAAAATTCCCCTCTTGAGGGGTGGACGCGAAGCGGACGGGGTGGAAAGAAAAACCTATACCCAAAATCGGACGGAGTAGAAAAAACAACTTAGCAAAAAGCTGTGGTTGAGGGCTTTTAATTTGCGCGCGAAAAAACGATTGTGGATAAGCATCATCCGCAAAAAATAAAAAAGTAGGATTTTATCGAATTTTATACAATTTTGTTGCAAAAATCGCTTGACATAGACGACGACGACGACGACGTATACTTTTTATCATGCAATATAGTGTGGATAACTCTATTTTTGCAAATAAAAATGTACCTTAGACGGCAGGAATTTTACTTATGGATTTAGAAGAAAAGGCATTAAGGCCCCGAATAAATTGCCCCTCATGCGGTTGGCCTAACGGAATAACCCTAAAAATTTGTTCCGACTGCGGCGCGTCTTTACTGCAAGAAAGTATAGCCCTCGAAGAAGTCTTGCAAGATACCACATCCCCCGAAGAAACAGTGCAAGAAGAAAAAAACACCCAAAAAACCTTTTGGATTGTATGTATATGCCTATCTGCAATGCTTGTTGTGTTAGAGTTATTTCCATCTCTTGGGTTATTTCCATCTCTTGGGTTAGTGCCATTTTTTTGGTTAGTGTCATCTATTAATCTGGTTTTTTTTACTATCACTATACTCATGTTGTGTACCTCTGTATTCATGTTGATTTTCTCTAAATTTAGGTCAAAAAAGACTGCCAAAACCGCGCTTTCCTTTAAAACTTTTAGCATTGTTTGTATTTGCACGGCTGTGTTTTTTGTTCTATATAGTGTATTTGTTCTATTTAGTGTAATGAATGTATTAGTAAGCCGATATTCTTTTTTGCCGAGTCAATTATGGTTGTTTAATGTTGTTTTTAGTATTCTTATGCTTGCGGCTGCGATTGCGGGTTTAGTTCGGGCTGTTGTTATGATGTGCAAAAAAAAGTTTGTCGGCAAAACAGTTTCCACTAAAGCTATTTTTATCTTTGCAGTGTGTGTTGCGACATTCTATATTATTTGGATGCTTGTTACGTTAGGGGAAGTAATTCTTTTCGCTTTCATAAATTTCATTGTATACCTTGCTTTGCTGTTAAAAACCACTGCCGCTAAACGAAAATTACCAAACGGCAAATTTATAGGCACAAAGGGTACAAAAGCATACGGCGGCGCGGCGGTTGTGCTAAGCGAAATCTTTGCGTGGCTAAATGTAGCCGTTATAGTTGTATACATTATTTTGATGATTATATTTGTCGGTGGTTCTAACAACGAAATAGATTCTTTTGGAGCTGCGCTATACCTTACAAGCTGGC
>JGI24701J34945_10001648_pt1 | contig 11123 bp, 5 predicted proteins | sample TergutTh196P3_FD_34945 | JGI IMG/M metagenome (IMG submission 34945)
TCAATACTGCGCCAAAGGCAGCCATTATACCAATTATAAAGAAAAGGTTTATTAAAAGTGCAAGATTTGCAACATTTCCTGCTTTATATCCGTAATATACTATCATATAAATAATTATGACAATAAATGCCCAGAAGAATGAAGTTAAACCTGCGTCAACTGCTTCTTGTCCTAATGAAGGACCCACAACTGTATCTTCAACGATACGTGCGGGTGCAGGGAGTTTACCAGATTTGAGGATATTTGCTAAATCTTTTGCTTCGTCGGGAGTAAAATTACCGGAAATTTCACTTTGACCACCTTTGATTTCTGTCTTAACGGATGGATGACTATAAACATAATTATCAAGGACAATTGCAATTGCCTTTCCGTTACGGTTTTCATTACTTGGGGCATTAGCTTTTGTAAGTCGAGCCCATGTTTTAGAACCTTCGCTGGTCATTGACATACTAATACTGAAATTTCCTCTTTCATTAGTTGTTGTTCGTGCACTGGAAACAGCGTCTCCTTCCAATGGAGCACGACCATCATGGGTTGATTTTATTGCTATTAACTGATAATAATTATCTCTTGCATTTGCTCCGGGGACGTACATCCGCAATTCATGTAACGGTAGTGGTTTTACTGTCCAAAGTAGTTTCAAATCGCGGGGTAAAACTGCTCTAACTTGCTCAAGATGAAAATAAGAATTTACTTTTGCTGTATCTCTACCTGCAACCGTTCCAATAATGGGACCCAGTGGACTATTACTTGGATGTAGATATGTAAAGAGAGAAATACCTGCTGTTTCGGGTTCGGTTTCGGAGTCGTCGTCCAAATCGGTGAGTAAGTTAATTTCCTCGTCGGTTGTTTCAGATAATAAATCAGAATCTTTTTCAGATAGTAAATCAGAATCTAAAAGTTCTGTTTGGGTATCGATTTGTTGTTCTGTATCAGTTTGTTGTTCTGTCTCACCAACTTCATCAATAAGAGGAATTTGTATTTCGGGTGCTAATTTACTTTCTTCTAACCGAGCAACAATGTTGTTAGCGCTCATAATAGCATCTGAAATTTCTTGGAAATCATAGGTTTCCCAAAATTCGAGGCTTGCGGTTCCTTGTAGAAGTTTTCTAACCCGTTCTGGTTCTGTAATTCCGGGCAGTTCTATCAAAATTTGTCCTGCTTTTTGCAATCTTTGTACGTTTGGCTGCGCAACTCCGAAACGGTCAATACGTGTACTGATAATATTAAACGCATTGTCGATGGCGCTTTTAGATTCTTGATCTAACACTTTCAGTACTTCTTCGTCTGAGTCGCCGGGTTTCACTTTGTCTCGGAGGTCAACAGTTGCAAAAATTGCTGATAAATTTCCGTTTGGCGCAACTTCTTTAAATGCTTCGGCAAAAAGCGGCAAAAAATCACGTGATGTCGATTTTTCTTTTAGTTCTGCCAAATGCATCGCTTCTAAAAATTTTTCGTCTTGACTGTAGTTGGACAATGCTCGAACAATGTCAGCAACTTTAACTTCAAGGATGAGGTTCATTCCGCCTTTGAGGTCTAATCCAAAATTTATTTCCCTATTTTTACATTCCATATAGGTATATTTCCTTAGGAACAGAAAATTATAGGCGGTTTCGTTAGCGACTGAGTCCAAATATTGAAATTGATATTTTGAAATCAAATCAGGTTCGTCGCCTGCTTTATTTGTAGCGTATTCTAACGCTTCGTTCTCGACCTTTTTTGTGAAAAAGGTAAAACTTATCTGATATAAACAGACTAATGCCAAAAGAATGGCGAATAATCTGATTGCTCCTTTGTTTTGCATCTCTATTTTGCTATCTATTTAAAATACAAATTATTATATCTATTTTTTTAATTAAAAAAGTGTGCAAATATAATTGTTTTTTTATAAAAAAAGTAAAAAATGATTTTTATTGCATTATTTTTAAAAAAAATTTAGCTTTCACATTCACTGAATTTTTTTACGGTTGCTGTTTTATTATTACCGTTCTTTAATCCTACTATTGATTTACTCATTTTATTGTTTTGGTGTAAACCTATTTCGGACGAAACAAAAAATTGTCTCTTTGGAGTTGATATTGAATTAGCAAATAAGAAAATATTTTCAAGCATTGAATTGGGAACAGTCGGGTATCAAGACTTTTTCTGACATAAGGTTATTCAAAATATTATGCAAAGGTACGCATTATTTGTTGATATTTCAAAAAATAATTATTTTTATTCATTTTCGAAAAATAGAAAAACTTTATCCACAAAAAATGAAACAAAATAAAAAATTTTACGTTTAAGGGCTATTAAAAAAGATTATGAATCAAAAGGTAGTTTATTATGTTAAATTATTCATTATCAGATAAAAAATGGCTAAAACTATTATTGCTTTCGACAATAATTGTTTTGCTGCTTTTTTCATGTAAAAAAGATAGTCAGGGATGTAAAGCAAAATTTGATGAAAAATTGCTGATTGGACAATGGTTGTTGAATGATGCTCGAAAGTATGGAGAATATTGGCTCTATAACTCTAACAATAGAGGAAAGTCATGGGACGAAAACGATGATGTAAATGAAAACGAAGCCCAATCATTTGAATGGTCTCTTTGCGGTGCTAAGTTGGAACTTTTACACGGAATGGAATCCAGTCAAGGAAGGATACCGAAACAATATACTATAACAGAACTAACATCAAAAACTTTAAAATACAGAGATGATTACAGAAGTTATTCTTATACAAAAGTCAATACTGTTAGAGGTAGAGTAACACAAAATAACTCACCGCTGTCTGGGGTATTGATATCGGCATCAACGGGTACAACTTTCAATACTGACGATAACAAAGACCATGAAAACAAGTTGGGGACTTATACGATAAACGTTAGCCCGGGTAGTTCAGTAACAATAACTCCAAGTCTAACAGGTTACACATTTTCGCCTCCAAATATTACAATTAATAACGTAACAAGTAATCATAATAATCAGAATTTTACGGCGATTCCTGTTACTCAACCCCCTAATTATTAATACAATGAAAAGATTTCTTAAAATATTTTTAATATCACTTTCGAGTTTAATTCTCTTTTTGGGGATTATTATCGGAATTGCACTCTGGGTGGTGTTTACTCCAAAAAAACTTACTCCAATTGTCCAAAAACAAGTTGACCAATATATAATTTGTGAATCTGAAATAGGCGAAGTAGAACTCACTTTTTTTAGTACTTTCCCTAAATTCGGAATAAAAATTAATCACACAACACTTATAAACCCTCTTGAAGGTGCTCCAAATGACACTTTGCTCAATTTGAAAAATGTTATCGGAATTGTGAATTTACGATCTCTTATCAAAGATAACGATTTGATAATAAATGATTTCAGGCTTAATGAAGGTCAAATTGCTCTTTTTACTGATTCTACGGGAATTAGTAATTATGATGTCTTTTTATTAGAAAGCGACACCACCGCTGTAGATGAACCTACTGAAATGCCTTTTAAAATTATTGATATTCAGAACGTTGAACTTAAAAAAGTGGACGTAAAATATGTTGACGACCAACTTAAAATGAACGCCGAATTGCACGATTTGTCGGCACAAATAAACGGCACCATTAAAGATGACATTATAAAAGGCTTTATTGATGCCAAACCATTCGACCTCTCTTTTGATTACCAAATTGACGATACATCAATACTGATTGCAGAACTAAATAATTTATCTTTAAATTTGAATGCGGGAATGGAAAAAGATATTTCTGCAGTTTTAAACTTAAATCCGACCGATATTAATTTTAGATATAAAAGTGATTCGTTAGATTTAGTAACTTTTCTTAAAGATTTTTCAGGAAATTTTGATATAGTTTCCCCTTTGGAATTTGATAAAGAGACCATTTCAGCACAAATTGCTACAAAACCTTTCGAAATATCTTTAGATTATAATGGCGACAATTATCTCCAAAATACTCAAATAGAACTAAATACATCAAGTGATATTAATTTATCGCGACAATTTATAGAAATGAAAGATACCAAATTTAGTGTCAATGATTTATCTCTCTCACTTTCGGGTTCTGTTGAAAATGATACCATTAATAACAGTATAATTACAGATATTTCTTATAAATTTGATTCGTGGCAAATAAAAAAGATAATTGCACTGATTCCGGATATCTTTTCATCATATCTTGAGGGTATTGATTTATCGGGAATTATTTCGTCAAAAGGCAAAATATCAGGCAAATATGACGAGCAAAACATTCCTAAAGTAGATATTTTTCTAAATATTCAAAATGGATTTCTGACATACGAATCTTTGCCTTTCCCCATGGATAAAATAAATGGCAATATTAACCTTTTTACAGACTTTAAATCACCATCTTCTTACCTTCGCATCAATAATTTTAGCGCCAACACTCCATTGTCGACTATATCCACTAAAGGAATGATTACTAATTTGTTCGGTGATATTCGTGCCGATTTAACAACAGTCGCTAATATGAATTTGTCAGAATTTATGCCAATGATACCTGATTCGTTACAAATAGATATGAAAGGTAATCTCTTAGGAAATTTCAAAACGCTCTTTTTGATGTCGCAAATAGAAAAAATGGAATTAGAAAAGATGAAAATATCTGGTTCATTGACTTTTACTGATTTTGCAGTGAAATATGATAGTCTGTCGGTTGCAAGTAATAAAACTGACATCGAATTTATGTTGCCTCACTACAACCCGTCAATTGCCGAAACAGGATTTTTGTTCGCAAGTTTGACAACAGGTATGTTAGAAGCCAAAAAAATCGAAAGTTTTAATACTACTTTGAAAAATATTACAATTGATGTTGAAACGTCTGACGTGCGAGATTCTACGCGTATTCCAAATATTTTGTGTTCCTTTAAAATTGGTTCTCTGACAGCCACCGATATGGATTCCATGTCTGTTTCAATGCTAAAGCCCGACGGCAAAATTACCATTTCTCCAAGAAAACGGAACGCCACGCAACCTGAAATAAAATTAATTTTCAATAGCGACCGAATTGATGGCGATTTTGATGGGCAATCAATGATTGTTGATAAAATTAACCTTGAAGTTGATGTTGAAAATAATCCTAATAGAAAAAGTTTGATAGCACAATGGAATCCAAAAGGTGCAGTGAATATTGAAAATGGAAGATTTATTTCTCCAACGTTTATTTATCCTGTTGATATTCCTGCAGTTAAAATGCGTTTTGATACTGAAAAATTTACTGTGGACCACGCCAAACTTATTATTGATAAATCAGATTTTGGATTGTCAGGGCAAATAATAAATATTTCATCATATTTTAGAGGCGACTCCATATTAAGAGGCAATTTGCATTTTATGTCCGAAATGACTGATATAGTTCAACTTATGGCATTGACAAGCGGCATCGGCGACAACGAGGAGTCAAAAAATGAAAATCAAGAAGAAAAAGTCGTTTCTCAACTTGCAGATGCTGTCGTGTCCGAAGAATCATATCAAGGACCATATATGGTACCGCAAGGAATAGATATTATTCTGCACACTAATATCAATAAAGCAACTTATGGTTCTACCGTTATTTCGGATATTAAGGGTAATGTTCAAGTTTATGACGGTATTTTGGTTTTAGATGAACTTTCATTGACAACTCCCGCCGCAGATATGATTGTAACCGCAATGTACCGAACTCCCCGAAAAAACCACTTATTTATGGGAATAAACCTTCATTTGTTAGATATTGAAATACATGAACTCTTAGGGATGGCACCAGATTTAGATTCTATTATGCCGATGCTTCGCTCTTTTGCAGGAACAGCAGAATTTCACTTTGCATTTGAAACATATATGGATTCCTTATATAATCTAAAAAAATCAACAATTCGAGGTGCTTCATCAATAAGAGGGAACGATTTGGTTTTAATGGATAGTGAAACATTCGGAAGTATAGCTAAAACTTTGCGTTTCAGTCGTAAAACCGAAAACAAAGTAGATAGTATTTCTGCCGAATTTACTATTTTCCGAAGTGAAATCGATGTCTATCCATTTCTTATTGTTATGGACAAATATAAAGGGGTCGTCGGCGGTAGGCATAATTTGGATATGAGTTTTGATTACAATATATCATTGGTCGAAAGTCCTTTGTTTATCAGGCTGAACGTTGACGTGAAAGGAACTCCTGAAAAAATGAGATATCGACTAAAATTGCGCAGCCGTTACCCAAAATTTTATCGACCTCAATCCCCCAAAAAAGTCGAAAACGAGCAACGAAATTTAAGAAACTTTATTCGCGAATCACTTCTGCGAAGTATCGCTGCGAAAGTGAGTGAAGAGGAGGAATAAGTTTTTTAGTTTTCGATTATTAGTTATCAGTTATTAATTACTATTTCCTCAATTCCAGAATTCTTTTACTTTTGGAATTTAACTAACATCATTTTTAGAATTTATACAAAAAAGTATTCGTTTTTTTCTTATTCTCCTCTGATCCACTTTCCGTTAGGCGATGCTTTAAGCTTGTCGAAAATGAATGCGAAGCTAGGTAGAAAATAATTTCAAAGCATAAGGCATCCGGCTGGGAATGAGACCAAATCACCATTCACATAACAAATGATACATTCATTTCAATAAATTCAATACATTCCTATAAGGAATGCAAAAACCAAAATAGTTTTTACTATTTACCTTTCTTTTTTTCTTTCTTTTCCAACCGCTTTTCTTTTAATGATTTGGTCGGCTCTTTCTTTTTCTCTTTTTTTCCTATATCTTTCTCTTTTCCCATAATAATAAAATTTAAAGTAAAAAAATTAAAGGCGCAAAGATAAATGATATTTTTGAATCGCACAAATAAAAATAACTCTTTTTTTTCTATTTTTGCATTTTTTTTCTTTAATTTATATAATTGAAAAAACTTCTTAAAATACTTATTTTTACGTTATTATCATTAATTTTTATTGTGATAATTGCACTTTCTTTGACTCAAACTAAACAATTCAAAAATTTTGCTAAAAATAAAGTAATTCAAATAGTTAACCAGAATATCAACGGAAAAATATTTATTCACGAATTAGAAGGCAATTTTTTTAGAGACCTGCATCTTAAAAAAATTAAAATTACGCTTTTAGACGGCGATACACTTTTGTTAATGGATAAAATTTCATTGAATTATTCACTTTTGCCGTTATTGAAAAAAAATATAGAACTAAATTCACTTATTTTTGAAAAACCAAATATTAATCTGATTGCATTAGATGATAGTACTTGGAATATAATGTCGTTATTCCCTGAAAATAAACATGATACATTAAAAACGACAACATCATTCAACTTACCATTTGCCATTAATATTGAATCATTTATATTAGATGATGGACAAGTAACTATCAGAGACACAATTGATTTATTACCTGAATTAATCGAAAATATAAATATTGATTTTAAGGGTCAATATAATCAAGACAACACATTGACTGCCTCACTCAACACACTTACATTTAGTACTCAAAGTCCTGATATTCAGTTGTTAAATTTGATGGTTGACATCGAGTTCGATACAGAAAAATGGTTTTTGAGAAATTTAAGACTTTCAACAGCGCAAAATAGTATAAAAGCAAATGCAGAATACAAAGATTTTGATAATTTTGAAACAAATATAGAAATTCCAGAAATAGAGGTCAAAGAGTTTGGATTTGCGTTTCCTAATATAATTATTCCTGCGAATCCCGATTTCAAAATTGCGGTTTCAAAAATAGACGAAAAAGTAAACTTAAATTTGAGTTTGGGTTATAAAAGCGAACTTTTGGAATTATCGGGCAGCGTTGATGAATTTACCACTCTAATAGAAAGCCCCCAACTATATAATTCTCCTTTTGAGTTTGGAGTTAAACTTGTGAATTTCAGACCAAATACGTGGATTGAGATGGAACACATTCCACTTTTAGCAAATATTGATATGAACATTTCGGGTAACGGAATTAAGCCTGACACAATGAAAATGCGCATCAAAAGTTGTGTGAGCGGAACAGTTTGGCATGATTTTTTGCTAAAAACCGGAAATATTGATGCTTCTTATGATGGTGGTAAAGTGAATGCCGATGTAGAATTGGCGACTATTTTTGGAGAAATAACCGCTAAAACTAAATTCGACATCTTTACGCACGATAACCCTTTTGTTGTTAATTTGATTGCTAACGACCTGATATTAAATAAATTCCTGCCCGATAAATTAGAAAATACAGTAGTTTCACTATACTTAGATGCCAAAGGAAATGGATTTTCACTAAATTCGTTACAAACTGACTTCTCTACCGAAATATATAATTCTGTTATCGAAAGTATTGATATTCAAAAACTTAATATAAACGGAAATTATGACAAAGGAAACATAAAATTAGATGCCTTACAACTTATAAATAATTCTGCAAACATCGAAGTATCAGGTGCTTATAGCGAAAATGGATTAATTGATGCCCATTTAGATGGAAATATTTACAACTTACACTCTTTTAATCATTTTTTTGAAATACCTGCAGAGTGGGAACGTATTTATTTTCAGGGAGATGCATCAGGGCTTATCGATTCACTTGCATTAAATATTTTTTCAGATATTCATTCACTTAAAAAGGATACAACGCTGTCAGTCAACCAAATAAAGTTGAAAGGAAAAGGAGTTATAATCGAAAAAAAAATCTTTGCGGAAGCAGAAACATTTTTTTCACAAATAGAAACAGAGTTTGTTAAAATAGAGACAGCAACTCTCATTTCATCAATGAACGACTCACTTTTTGAAGTAAATCTTAAAACAAAACTTATTAACGATTTAAATTTTAATCTTTTAGCGTCAGGAAATTTAGGAAAAAATATTGAAATATTCCTTCATCAACTTGATTTTGAATCTCCTCGCGCAAATTTAACGCTTGCAAATCAACCCGCACTTATAACATACTGCGACTCCACTGCTATTCTCAAAAATTTTAATATCATAAACCGAAATGAAGAACAATTTTCATTAAATATTGATGCTTACTACTCTTTTTTAGACTCGCTCGGAGTTGAATTATCGCTTAATGCCCTCGACCTCAAACTATTGTCCGATTTTGAACTATTCGATTTTCCCCTTGTTGGAAATTGTAAAACAAAATTAAAATTTGACGCAAACAAACAAGGGACCTCACTTTTCGGAAATAGTTATATATCTGGTTTAGAACTTGATAATATCAATATTCAAAATATTATTCTTGATTATAATTATAATGGAGATATGATGTTGATAAACACTGCATTATATAATAATATGGGAGATTCTTTGTCTTTGAAAATAAAAACTCCTTTGATTGCAAAATTACAAGATAGCTTGCTTATATCGTGGTCAGAGGAGGTCTTTGCAAATATTCTTGCCGAAAATTTACGTATCAAAAATTTTATACCTACTGACACCGATTTTCAATTTGATGGCTTTGTAAATATTGACTTAGATGTTAATGGAACTATTTATGACCCTCACTTTAAAGGTGATATTTTGTTGTCGCAAGGTACATTCCCCATGCCTAAATATGGCATCGATTATCGTGATATTTTGTTAAAATTGTCAGTTATTGATAAAAATATCGAAATTGACAAACTATTTATCAGACACGCAAAAGGAACAATGTCTGCACAAGGACATTTTGAATTAGATTCCATTACGACAACACCTCACATTAAGAATGCCAACCTTGATATAAAAGCCGACAGATTTTATGTTTCCAACCATAAAGACCACCAAGTTGAAATTAATGCAGATATTTTTCTTAAAAGCGACAAAGATATTCTATTTGGTGGTAAAATCAATGTTTTGCGTGCATGGATTAATGTACCTGCCGTTTTGGGCATCGCAACAGCAGAAACACACCGCAGCGACCCTCTTTTGATACAAGCATTATCTATTCAAAAAGAACACCCCGAAGATTTTGAGTTTATTATTGCAAATATTTCTGATTCAACAAGTTATCAGAATAACATTTCATCTCTTTTGAAAAAGGTTTCAGGGTCAATTAAAATCGAGATGCCACGAAATATTTGGCTCAAATCAGACGAAATGCAGATGGAATTACAAGGAAATTTAGAAGCAGTTAAATCTGATAAAGATTTCGAACTATTCGGAACGCTCGGTGTCAGACGTGGATTCTATATTTTATACGGAAAAAAATTAAATATTAAAAAGGGAGAAATTACTTTTTCGGGTGGCACTGATATAAACCCTGACCTAAATATTACAACAATTTACAATTTTAGAAGTAACAAACAAGAACGACACGAACTAACTCTCGCTATTTCCGGGAAAATTAATGACCCCGTTTTTAATTTTTTACTTGACTCAAAACCTATCCCCGAAGCAGACGCAATGTCATATCTTGTTTTCGGTCAATCGTTTGATGAATTAAGCCACGGAACACAAGAAACTATGTCTGGTGCCTTACCATCAAAGATTTTGACAAATATGTTTGCAACTCAAATCTCAAAAAAACTTGAAAATAAGTTACATTTAGATATGGTCGAAATAGAATCAGAGGATAATTGGCAAGACGCTACTTTTATGGTCGGAAAATATATCACAAAAGATTTGTTTGTTTCATATAAGAATAGTTTTGGGCAGTCGCAATCGGACAATATTGCGCACGAAATAATAACGATGGAGTATGAATTTACTCGCCGCCTCTCTTTGCGACTAATGAAAGGAAACGCAAAAGAAACAGGCATAGATTTCATTGTTAAATTTGAAAAATAATGGGTTATGTTCTTTTGTTTAATATTTATTTTAACGCAAAGGCGCAAAGTTGAGGACGCTTTAATAGTTTTCAGTTTTCAGTTTTTAGTTATTTATAGTTTTCAGTTATTTTTTGTGTTCCTTTGTGGTTAAAAGATATTTTTATTTCTTATGAAAAATGCAAGTGAGATACTATATTTGGGTTTAATCATAAATTCCAGCCTTCCTTACACCCCACGCAGCAGTACTCCGCAAGGCGATGCATTGAATTTATTGAAATGAGTGCCACGTAGATAACCCGGTAGGGGCGTACCCTCGCGGTCGCACAAAAAGCGCAATTCGGGGTATCTCCCAAATAAATATTTTTTTTTATTTTTTTTTGTTGTTTCAAAAAAAATT
>JGI24701J34945_10001649_pt1 | contig 11122 bp, 7 predicted proteins | sample TergutTh196P3_FD_34945 | JGI IMG/M metagenome (IMG submission 34945)
GGGCGGGCTACCTTGTGTTCTTCACGATGTTTGAGCAAGCGAACTGGGCGGAGGGAGAATTCCGGCTGGCAACAATGGCAGGTTCGATCATCGCCGGGGCGTACTCCCGAAAAATGAGCGAGGATGTTATGTTTGCGGCGAAGGAGTCGGAACTTCGCACACAGGAATTCATCTCGAAGTTTTCGGTGCCGTTCACACGACCGTACGATTTCGGCAAACTTATTAACAATGCGCTGTTCGAATTGCGGGACTTTACNGAAACAGACCGGGCTGTTATTTTCGAGGTACAATCGGACGGTTCCCTGGTCTGCACTCATGAAAGTCTCATTAGCGAAGACACGCCGGGACTTCTCGGTCGCCTGCACTGCAGCAGAGATTGTCAAATAATTCTGGANGAAGCAGAAAAAACAGGATGNTACTATGAAAAAGAAGCGAGGAAATTTTTTGCAAAGCATCCTGCGGCAGACTTGGGAGAGAAAAGTTTTTGCTGTATCCCGTTGACTATCGGCGGTATCAGGGCGGGTTATCTCGTCTTTTTCACGATATTTGAAGAGGCAAACTGGGCGGAAGGGGAGTTCCGGTTAGCCACGATGGCGGGTTCGATCATTGCCGGGGCGTATTCCCGAAAAATGAGCGANGATATTATGTTTGCGGCNAAGGAAGCCGAACTCCGCACGCAAAAGTTCATCTCAAGGTTTTCCGTACCGTTCACACAGCCGTATGAATTCGATGAACTCATCAACAACGCTCTTTTCGAGTTGCGGGACTTCACGGGAACAGATAGGGCGATCATTCTGGAATTTCAACCGGACGGTTCGTTACGCTGTACATGAAAGCGTTATCAACGAAGACACGCCGAAAGTTTATGGTCGCTCGCTGCTCTACGAAGATGTCAAGCCGGTTCTCGATGCTGCGGAAAAGACCGGATGTTTCTACGAAAAGGAAGCAGCAAAGTATTTCGCCCAATACCCCGCCACGGATTTGGGAGAAAAAAGTTTTTGCTATATCCCGCTGATGGTGGAAGGAGAACGGGCAGGGTATCTCGTGTTCTTCACGATGTTTGAAGAAGCGAACTGGGCAGAAGGGGAGTTCCGGTTGGCAACAATGGCAGGTTCGATCATCGTCGGAGCATTTTCTATCCGCAAAAATGATGAATTGAAAGAGGCGGCATTAAAAGCACAGCAAGAGAGCGAAGCAAAGAGCAACTTTCTTTCCGTGATGAGTCATGAAATCCGTACCCCGATGAACAGCATCATGGGTTTTGCCGAACTGGCAATGGACAGCAATGATCTTCCAACGCAAGTCAAAGATTATCTCGTAAAAATAAAGGATAATACACAATGGCTTCTGCGGATCATCAACGACGTTCTCGACATCTCAAAAATCGAATCGGGCAAAATGGAGATGGAACATGTCCCCTTCGGTTTACATGATGTCATNTCNCGCTGCCAATCTGTGACCCTGCCGGACGTTAAAGAAAAAGGGCTTGACCTGAGAGTCTATGCAGAACCGCTTCCCGGCAAAAAATTACTGGGAGACCCCATCCGGCTTTATCAGGCACTCTTGAACCTTTTTTCCAATGCCATCAAATTTACACCAACGGGCGTGATCAAACTTTCAGCAATGGTCAAAAGTTCGGATGACAGCAGCGCGGTCATCTATTTTGAGGTCAAAGANACCGGCATCGGCATGACATCNGAACAGATCGCAAAAATCTATGAACCCTTTATACAGGCAGACTCCAGCACAACCCGAAACTACGGCGGCACGGGACTAGGGCTCTCCATCACGAAAAATATCGTGGAATTGATGGGGGGAGAACTCACCGTGGAAAGTTCCCCCGGTCTCGGCAGCGTCTTCAGTTTTGAAATCGTTTTTGAAACCATCGCCGTATCGGATGACGAGCCTGACCGCGTGAAACATGATGTGATTGAAAAGCCGTTTTTCGACGGACTGATCCTGGTCTGCGACGATAATTTCATGAATCAGCAGGTCATGTGCGGACATCTTTCAAGCGTGGGACTGCGGACAGTTGTTGCCGATAATGGACAAGATGCTGTGGACAAGGTCGAGGCGCGCCGGCAAAACAACGAAAAGCCTTTCGACTTAATTTTGATGGATATTTTCATGCCGGTACTAGACGGCATCGAAGCCGCAAAGCAAATCACAAAGTTGAACACAGGAACTCCGATCATTGCCGTTACCGCGAACATTATGACCAGCGAAATTGCAAAATACAAGAAAAATGGAATGTCGGAACATTTGGGCAAACCGTTCACATCGCAGGAATTATGGCGTACTTTGTTAAAGTTCCTCACCCCTGTCAGCACTTCTTTTCTGGATGAAGACGAGCAAGAAAAAAGCAAAATGGAGATGCAGCACCAACTGCGCACCAATTTCGTGATGAAAAATCAAACGAAATATGCAGAAATAACGAATGCGGTTGCCGCCGGCGACGCGGGACTGGCACACCGGCTCGTGCACACCTTAAAAGGCAATGCGGGCTTTATCGGTAAAACCGTCTTGCAGAACGTTGCCGCAGAAATCGAATCGTTAATTTTAGGAGGCACGCTGACCATCCCCGCGGGAAAAATGGCACTGCTCGAATCCGAATTGGCATCGGTGCTTGAAGAACTCAAACCGCTCCTGCTGGAAGAACTAGCGGCAAGAGAAAATGCACCGGCACTGAATGCGGAACAAATAGTGGCACTCCTTGAAAAGTTGGAGCTGCTGCTCGAAGAGAGGAATCCCGATTGCAGAAATCACCTGGCGGAACTCCGCACAGTGCCGGGGGCAGAAGAACTGGTGCGGTCCATCGAAATCTTTGACTTCGAGTTGGCAGTCCAAGTGCTTGATGAACTCAAAAAGAAGTGAGTGTGTGATAGCGTAGTAGTATGAAACAGCACCTGCGCTCTTTGCGCTTCTTTGTGTCCCTTGCGGTTAAGAAATTCACCCGCAGCGGGCACAAAGAGACATAATCGGAACCTTTCAACTGGAAAACGCTCCCAGCAGCAACCATAGTTTTGTCCACCGGGAAAGGACAGGACGTTTTTCCAAGACGTTGAATTGACTGTCTTCAATAGCATCCAGAATTGCCAAACCGCCCCGAATGAAGAGCGAAATGTCCCGCTGCAGTTTTTTCGGGACCGTCTCCACCAACGGCTTGCCGGTGTAAAAACGGCTGCGTGCATCCGCAACAAGTTCTTGCATCATCCGGCGAAACTCCGGCGAATCATGCAGGTCCGTAAGATCGACCCCAAATTTTTGAGCGACATCCTGCGGAATATAACAGCGTCCGGCAGCTTTGTCCCGCCGGACATCCTGCCAAAAATTGGCAAGTTGTAAGGCGGTGCAGAGGGAGTCCGACCAAAATAATTGTTCCGGTGCCGGGATTACGCTCCCAATACGGTGCAGCGGGGACACATGGCTGTGGAGAGGCTGGTCGTTGAGAGACGGGTTGCTTCGGAACGTTGCGAAGCAGAACAGGGGCGGTTTCTTGTGAGTGTGGTCATAGTGGGCATTGAGAATCAGATGCAAAACAATGCGTCCGACCGGATTGGCAGAATATCGGCAATAGCCCAGCAGTTCCTCGAACGTTGTATAGCCGTGCTGAGTTTGGTCTTGCCGAAATGCGACCAGAAGATCTGCAAAAGGTTCTTTCGGCAGCGCATAATGCCGGATAAGCCAGCGCAGAGCAACGAAGACCGGGTGAGTGCCCTCGTTCGGCATGGCATCCGGTGTCGCTGGTTCGAAACAGTGGTCAAGTTGGCGTTGCCAATCATTCAAACGCTGCAATGCTGCCAGCCGGGATTGCGGTGAACCGTCATGTTCGTCGGCAAGATCATCGGAACACCGGCAATAAGCATAGACGATGTAAAACGGCAACCGAAGCGGTTTCGGCAGAAACAAACTGGCAACGTGAAAATTTTCGTAATGGGTCGTTGCCAGTTGTTTACAATAGATAAACGCTTCGGCTTCGGTCATAGGGCAAAAAATAATTAAACAGGGTAAATGCTCTTGTTTAACCGCAAAGAACGCAAAAGGGAACCTCCATGCTGTTTACGGACTCATGATACAGCATCCCCCAAAAACGGCAAGAGCAATTCCACAAAATGAGCATGAGACCGAAAGAAGAGCACTGCAACCAAAAACTTGTGAGCGGACTGCCTTTTACCGCTACGGTCTATAACACCCAGTCCGCTAACAAGTTTGCGGGAACCTCTAAAAATAGATTCTTTGCGAACCTTGCACTTCTTTGCGTCTTTGCGGTTAAATTCTCTTTTTTTTAACCGCAAAGTTCGCAAAGGACGCAAAGAAAACGTCCAATTTCTCCCCGTTTACAATATATTTGTGTAGAAGAATGACAAGGACGTGGACGCACCCCATACTTGATATGAGCACAACGATCTCGTACAATCGCTCACTGGATTGTTTCAGAATGATTTTCGTTTCTCTTTTTTCTGACGATCATGCGAATTTTTCAACGGCTGCTGTGCGTTATTCTCGTTACATTTCCCTTCGGCATCATCTTTGCCGACGAACGTCCCAATATCCTTTGGCTGACTGCCGAAGACATCGGACGGCATCTCGGCTGTTACGATTTTTCCTATGCGGAAACACCCGTTTTGGATCGGCTTGCATCCAACGGAATGCGTTATGATTTCGTCTGGTCAACCTATCCCGTGTGTGCCCCAGCCCGAACAGCCATCATCACCGGTTGCTATCCCTCCTCGCTCGGCGCTGGAAATATGCGAAGTTCCGTTCAACTGCCCGATGCTCTCAGAATGTATCCCCATTATCTGCGTGAAGCCGGATACTATTGCACCAATAACAACAAAGAAGATTACAACGTTCACAACAGGGATTACAGAACCGGCTGGGACGTATCAAGTGCCCAAGCCCATTGGAAAAACCGCCAAGAGGGACAGCCCTTTTTTGCGGTTTTCAACTTCACAGAAACGCACGAAGAGTACCTGCGGGACCGAAGCGGACTCGGCACGGCGGATCTCGCTGCCGTGCCGATTCCGAAACATCATCCAGACGTTACGGTTGTCCGTGCCGATTGGTGGAAATACCATGAGAACATTAAGAAGTTTGACACATGGTGCGCCGGTCATCTCCACGAATTGCAAGAAGCAGGTCTTGCGGAGAATACCATTGTGTTCGTTTACGGTGATCACGGCAGCGGCATGCCCCGAAACAAACGGACTCCCCTCGACGGCGGGCTGGGCGTTCCGTTGATTGTCCATTTCCCGCCGAAGTATCAGCACCTTGCTCCGAAGGACTACAAAGAAAACGGAAACAGCGGCCGGCTCGTCTGCTTCACCGATTTGGCACCGACGGTTTTGAGTCTTGCCGGTGTCGAACCGCCCGCACACATGCAAGGTCTGGCTTTCGCCGGTAACCACGCCCAAGAACGGCAATATGTGTATGGTTTTCGGGAACGCATGGACTACCGAAACGACTTGGTGCGCTCGATCAGCGATGGACGTTATGTTTATGCAAGAAACTATCACCCGGAAATTATTTACGGAGTGAGGATCGATTACATGTGGGGAACCCCGATGACACGGGTTTGGCGGGAGTTGTACGACGAAGGAACACTGCCGCCGGAGCAAGCGTTTTTTTGGGAACTCAAGCCGACAGAAGAGTTGTATGATCTGAAAACCGACCCGGATGAAATTGTCAATCTTGCGGATTCGCCGGAACATCAGGAGATCAAAAACCGCTTGAAGTCGGTACTGAAATCGCATTTACTGGAAATCCGCGATACACATTTTCTCCCGGAGAGTATGTTGCATGAACGTTCCGCCGGTTCGACTCCTTGGGAAATGAGACGGGATACGGCAAAATATCCGATGGAAAAAATCCTTGATGCGGCGGATGCGGCAACCGACCGTTCGACACCGGATGCTGCCATCAAAGGCTTTCTTGCGGATGATGAGCCGGCAATTCGTTATTGGGGGGCTGTCGGCATCTTGATACGGATTGCAGACTCCGCTGGTTCCGACGGCACAAAGCCGACCGAAGCGACCAAAGCATTGCTGGAACGCTGGCAACCGGAGATTGTTGCTATGCAAACGGATGCTGAAGCAACTGTTCGTTTTGCCGCTTCCGAAATCTATGGTCGCTACGGGAACGATGCCGAAGCCGACCGGGCGGCAAAGTCTCTGATTGCTGAGGCGAAGTCAGCCGATTTGCCGCACACGATTTGGCTTGCTCTTGAATCGCTTGACCGTTTTGCGTATCGTTGCGGTCAGTATCGAACCGAGATAGAATCGATGACGAATGAAAAATTCACCGGACGCAACGGAATCATGTTCCAGATTATGCCATCGATCACGAGGCAGTTGCCGAGTAGATAGGCTTCTATGAAACTCACCGATTTGGTGCCGAACACCGGGAAATACAGTCTGAACCGGCTCCGTGTACAATGCCGAGCCATCCGTCGTGATCCCCATGTTACTCTTGTGTATCCAACCAAATCGTTACAGGACCATCGTTCACGAGATGGACGTGCATTTCTGCCCGAAATGCACCGATGGCAACCAGAATTCCCCGCTGCCGGACCTCTTCGACAAAATACTGATAGAGATGATATGCCCATTCCGGCGGAGCAGCATCCGTAAAACTGGGACGGCGACCGCGCCGGCAGTCGGCATAGAGAGTGAATTGACTCACCACAAGCATAGCACCGCCGACATCGGTTAGGGAATGGTTCATCTTGCCGTCTTCATCCTCGAAAATCCTTAATTCGGAACACTTTCTGGCAAGCAATGCCGCCTCACTTTCGGAGTCCGCCGCCCCCACGCCGAGCAATACTAAAAGCCCGACGCCTATTTCACCGACAAGCCGATCCCCTTCTTGCGGAAGTGTTACCGATGCCGATTGAACTCTTTGAATACACGCTCTCATGTTAAGGAGTGAGAAGTTCGTATCCCGTCTAAAGTTAAAATCGTGTTTCTTTGCGTCCTTTGCGGTTAAAAAAACTTAACCACAAAGGACAATTTCATGCCGCTTACTGCCTATCATTTCTGAAACGTGCCATAGGCGTATTGCAGAGCCTCTTCGACGTACTTGAAGATTTCCGTCCGAATTGCTTGATCCATCAGCAATACATTGACGGCTCGTCCATTTTCCTGCCAGTATTTCCGCACGAAACCTTCGTAGGGAATGCGGGATGGCGCAACAGCCTTTTCCGATGCTTGGCGTTGTTCCGCTGCCGTCGTTGGTCCGGCGACCTTCCCTTGTTTGTACTGCGACTTCCAGCTTTGAATGGTCGCGAGCGAGCACTTAAAATGTGCGGCGACCTGTTTTTGAGTGTATCGCTCTTCAACCATCAACCGAATCGCTTCCGACTTATCAGCCGGTGTAAAACCTCTTTTGCTTGATGCACGTCTTTTCTTTTTAGCCATAAATCGTTTCCCCTGTAATTGTAAGTAAGTGTGATTCAGTAAGAGTATAGTACATAAAAATGGAATTGTAACTTACAAATAGAGAAATTGCACAAAATAGGCAAAATTTCCGTCGTTATAATTGCTACAATCCATCCCATCCTGATAAACCATAAGTGGTAACGGCATTGGTCACGCAGATTGAGTCAACTTCATCGGAGCAATTATCCTACCCGTAGCGTCCCTCACACGCAATCTTTTTACAACCGCTACGAATGGTATTTTACAGGTTTCTCTGAAAGCGGGAACGTTACTTGTCGATGGTCTCTACTGACGGATGACATAAAGCCGAATAATCGGCACCCCCACGGATGGTCGGGCTACCAGAATTGGTACCGACCCGCTTTGACAGGCAGACCCCTACCCCGGAATGTTTCGCCATCAATCTGGTTTCTGCGCCTCTTTTCTGGATAGACCGTAAGCCGCATGAAAATGCCCGTTGCGTATTTTGTGATTAAGTCCTTTTTTAACCGCAAGGAGCGCAAGGAAAGCGCAAAGGACGCAAGGTAAACACGGTAAATTTGTCCCCGTTTATGGTATTACATCCTCATCCCCGAAAGGATACAAATTATGACGAAAAAGATAATCCTCCCTTCCCTTTTGGGAATAATGCTTGTTGCCGGGCAGGTGGCGGCGCAAAACTTTGACGAGTTTGAACCCAATGACGTAGCCTTTTTTAATCCTGCTGCCGGTGTTTTTGCAGCCGCTGTGGTCATAGATAGCGGAGGGGTTTTTAGTGGCTCAACCCCGACATATTATTGGTACGATGGTGCAGATTGGAAGAGCCAGACCTTTACTTCCGGCACACACAACTACAACATCAGTAGTTTTGATATTACGAACACCAGTGCTCTTGCTGTTCCGACATCCGCCATCACAACCGATGATGCGGGTAGCACGTACAACATTGGGGACTTTAAGATAACAGCCGACACCTCGGTGAGTCTCACCGGCTTCGCTTACACCAATGGTTCGCCGTTTCTAGGCACGGTAACTATGGGTGAGATTAGAGTACATAACACCGGAACCGGCGAAGCCTTTGGTTGGCACTCCGATGCAGAAATCACAGGCAAACTGAACCTCGGTACTATCCATGTAACGGCACAAGATGCGGCTTATGGAGTTTGGATTGACGGCGATTTACATGATGACGACAATTTGAATAAGAGAAGTGTCCTCGGAAATATCACCGCCATATCAAGTGCGGGAGACGCTTACGGACTCTTCGTGACCGGCGAGGTGGAGAACGTTTTCCTGAAAGGCGATATTGAGGTTATCGGTGCCGGAGTGAACACTTCGGGTATCCGCACGGGCGGTTCTGCTACGCTCACTCTCTATACCAATGATGTTGCTATCTCGACAACACCCAGCGGTGATACCGGACTTTGGGTCGGAGCGGACATCTGGACAACAGGAGACTTAGAGATTCAACTTTGCGGTAAGAACCTGACTACGGGCAGTGTGAAAATGGAGGGTGACGAACTGTGGATCAGAGGTCATGGGCGTGCCGAGTTGGGAGTGGTAACACTGGCGGAGCCGACCGCCCTCTTCAAAATCGGCGACGATAACTTTCATAAAACCACCGTTGTCGTGGATGGCGAAAGAATGATTAAGGAGGGGGGGAATCTTGGTCTCGTGACTATCCAGCGCGCAAGCCGACTCGAAATTCATGGAGAAACCGATAAAGAAACCTCGCTCGGTGTTTTGGACAACGGCAGCAATCCGTTGCAAGTAGTGAGCCGCTCTCTGTTCACCAAATGGGGAGTTGATGACGGTAACTTTATCCGGGCACTCGGTCTTTATGACCGTGTACAAGCCAATGACAACTATCTGGCAGCGGCAATGGTTCATCACACACGCACCGGTTGGCATGCGGTGCGGGACCACTTGATTTCCGGTGCCGTGCGGGCTCAGCCCCGGTATGGATATTATGGACAAGCCCAGCAACGGGTTCATCCTGCCACTCGCGGTGCTTGGGTGAACTACGTCGGACGCAGTTCTTACTATGAGAGTTCCTTTAATGGCAACACGTGGGATTTCACTACCAATGGGGTACAACTCGGAACCGATCTTTGGCAAGTCCGCAAGCACCAACTGGGAGTGTTTTTTGGTCATGAAAAGTCGAAGGGGTCGAATCTTACCGGCGGGAATCTCCAAGACCGGCTGACCGCGAGGGATCATTATATCGGCTTATACGGAGTCACGATTTATCAAGGGGGAACAGACCTCCGCACGGTCTTTACCTACGGTTGGCAGGATTATAGTACCGACCGAAATGCAGCAAATGGAGAGTTGTACCAAACGGTTTTTAAGGGCAACACTGCCGAGTTGAATGTCGAACTGGGCAGACGCTATTATTTCCCTGACCGCTACGGTATCGTGAGTTTGAGACCTGCCGTCGCTTTGGATTGGTATTACAATCAACTGGGCGGCGGAGTGGAAGTTCCGACGTATGATCCAGAGGCGACCAGCCAAGCCATTCGTTACGGCAAGGCGGATATTTCACAATTTTTCTTGCGTTTTGGAGCAGATTTTCGTTATGAAAAAAGGCGCAGTGCTGTCGAGGCGGGCTTGTACTATTCGTATGATTTGCGCGGTTCCGATTTGTGGGCAAGTGCTTCTTCTGTCGATACTCCCCGGCTTCAAAGTACACTCGTCAGCAGTCAGCAGGGACGTTCAGTGTTTACATTTAATCTCGGCGGTTCGTATTGGCTGTGTCCGAACCTCACGGTGTTCGGCGGTTACCGCGGTGAAGCCGTGCTGGATAAAGCAGGCAGAGGCTATGAACATATCGGACACGTCGGCGGAGCCTGGCGGTGGTAGAACCTTGCTATAAGAGTCTGAATTCTCCCCTATTTACGTTTTAATTCGCGTGTTGTATAATCGGCGGGACTTGGGACGAATACATTTACATTCATTTCTGGGAGGTCGTACATGCCGGTAGTAAAGTCAAACGGGATCAATATCAATTACGAAGAATGCGGCAGCGGCGAACCGCTGCTCCTCATTATGGGACTCAGCGCACCGGGTGCCGCCTGGGAACAGCACGTGGCTGAATACAAGAAACATTTCCGCTGTATCGTCCTCGATAACCGGGGAGCCGGTGCGTCGGATAAGCCTGCCGGTGATTATACTACCGAACTGATGGCTTCGGACTGTATTCATGTGATGGATGCACTTGGAATCGAGCGGTTCCATATCAACGGTATTTCGATGGGCGGTGCTATTGCTCAGCAGATTGCCATCATGCATCCCTCGCGGGTCAAGAGTTGTGTGATCACCGCTTCCTGGGCGGTATGCGGCAATTATATGAAGGGCGTTTTTGAAATGTTCAAGAATTTGCGGAGCACACTGGCACCCAAAGATTTCGCTCCTATGTTTTACCTCTGGCTTTATTCCGCCAAATTTTACGAGGAACATCCCAAAGAGATCGAGGAAGGCATCCGGGGCAATGCCGGTGATCCTTCGCCGATGCCGCACCACGCTTTTAATTCACAGGCGGTGGCGTGTATGTCTCACGACACACGCGGTAAGTTGGGGGACATTATCGCACCGGTGCTCATCACGGCAGGCGACAAGGACATCTTCACGCCGATTGAGTGTTCGCACTACTTGCATGAACATATCAAAAATGCCGAGTTTGAGGTGTTCGAGGATTACGCCCATAC
>JGI24701J34945_10001652_pt1 | contig 11118 bp, 8 predicted proteins | sample TergutTh196P3_FD_34945 | JGI IMG/M metagenome (IMG submission 34945)
TTATCAAATGAATGTGACCTTGAAATATTTTTCCATAGTTCCCATTGCCTTGGTTTTCTTTTTAACCACCGACCCGGCTGAGTTTGCCTGGTCTCTTAACACTCTTGGGGTGAGNTATAAAATTGCCTATGCTGTTTCCCTAGCACTTCGATATATTCCGGAAGTCCAGAGAAATTATCGAGACATCAGCCAAGCACAGCAAGCTAGGGGAGTAGATATATCAAAAAAAGCACCTATTAAGGCGCNATTAAAGGGAGTTTTAACCATATTGTTCCCCCTTGTTTTTTCCAGTCTCGATAGAATTGAGCAAATAAGCAATGCAATGGAAATGAGAGGATTCGGACGGGAAAAGAAACGAACTTGGTATTCTGGGCGGTCTTTTATATCATATGACTATATAGTCGCAGTAATAGCTATTCTTTGCATCGGGCTTTCCGTATACACCATTGTTCTCAACAATGGACGTTTTTACAATCCTTTTATTTAAACAAATGATATGGAAAAATATCTTGACATTTTGGTAAAATATTCTATATACTCATTTTATAGAGTATATGGTTAAAGTAACATATTAAATATCGAAAGTAGCAACTTTGTCAAAACCGTGGAAAACTCGCATAGATACTATATTCCCAATAATAACATTGTTTGGTGAGTACCGCCAAACTAATGTGATTATAGTCCAGCGGATTATGTGTAAGTCATAATTTAATCACTATAATTTGATTAATCAACTATGAATTATAACTTTTCCGTAATGCAAAAGGCGCAGTAGCGTCAATTATAAAAAGGAGGAATATAATTTGCTTACTACAGGAGAAAATTTCCTTAGAGCAGCAAGAGGACAGGTTCCAGAATACCTGCCAACTTACAGCCTCTTTTGGGGAATGAACGGCGCACCATTTTTTAGACCACAACCAGATGAAAATGGTGTAATGCGCAACCTATTTGGTGTCGAATCTGTTAGAGACCAGGGCGGGATTACAAATGCAGCGATGCCAAAAACATGGGACTATGTATTAGATGACATTAGAAAATGGGGTGATGTCATAAAACTACCAAATCCCGATGACATTACTCAACGCGAATGGGAAGATGCCGCAAAAGAAGCCAGAGACAGGCACGATTGGGAGCTTCCCTTTGGTGGTGGAGCTGGTAATCCAGGAGTATTCCAAACACTTATGGGAGTAATGGGTTTCCAAGAAGGTCTCATGGCTTGCTTGGAAGAGCCGGATTATGTTAAAGAGTTCTTCGCATATATTGGTGAATACACCACTAAAATGGCGAAAAATCACGCATTCTACTATAAGCCGGAGTTTACAATCATTGGTGACGACATTGCCCATGAATATGCTCCCTTCGTTTCCTTGGAAGTCTTTCAAGACATCTTTGCACCTTGCTGGAGAGCTTATTATGACATTTATCGTGCTGATGATGTTGTCTGTGGACATCACAATTGCGGCTGGTTCGAACCCTTCCTTGATGATCTTGTTAGTATGGGTGTTACATTCTGGGATCCGGTGCAGTCTTCCAATGACACATTCGCAATAAAAGAGAAGTATGGCAACGGTCTTGTTATGTGCCAGGGCTTCGAAAGTCGCTTCACAAAAAAAGGTACAGTTACCGAGGAAGAAATTAGAGAACAATTCCGTGATTATGTCACAAAAATCGCAGTTGGCGGAGGATGGGCGTATACAGGCAGAGGCGCGCGTCGTCCTGATTTACCACCACTGGAAACTCCAGAAGAACAACCAGCTTTTCAAACAATGACCGATAACTTCTACCTTGATAGAAGAATTGGCGAATGGGTAAGCGATGAGTTCCAAAAGATGCAATACACTTTCTATAACTAGCATATGTTAAAGCAATAAATTTTACTTGATTAAAAAACTGGAGGAAATCGTATGTTAACTACTAGAGAAAATTTCCTTAGAGCGGCAAGAGGGGAACAACCGGAATATATACCCACTTATAGCCTCTTTTGGGGAATGAATGGCGCACCATTTTTTAGACCACAACCAGACGAAAATGGTGTAATGCGCAGTCTCTTTGGCGTTGAATCTGTAAGAGACCAAGGCGGAATTACAAATGCAGCAATGCCAAAAACATGGGACTACGTATTAGATGACATCAGAAGATGGGGCGATGTCATAAAACTGCCAAATCCTGATGATATTACCCAACGTGAATGGGAAGATGCTGCAAAACAAGCCAGAGACAACCACGATTTTGAGCTTCCCTTTGGTGGTGGAGCTGGTTCTCCAGGTGTCTTCCAAACACTAATGGGCGTTATGGGTTTCCAAGAAGGTCTCATGGCTTGCTTGGAAGAGCCGGATTATGTTAAAGAATTTTTCGCATATATTGGTGAATACACCACCAAAATGGCAAAGAATTATGCATTCTATTATAAGCCGGAGTTTACGAACCTTGCTGATGACATAGCTCATGAGTATGCTCCCTTTGTTTCAGTGGAAGTATTTCGTGACATCTTCGCTCCTTCATGGAGAGCTTACTATGACATCTTTAGAGCTGATGATGTAATATGCGGACATCACAATTGCGGCTGGTTCGAGCCCTTGCTTGAAGACCTCGTCAGTATGGGTGTTTCTTTCTGGGATCCAGTACAGTCTTCCAACGACGCATTCGCAATAAAAGAGAAGTATGGCAATAAGCTTGTTTTGTGCCAAGGTTTTGAAAGCCGCTTCATTAAAAAAGGCACTGTCACTGAGGAAGAAATTAGGACAGAATTCAGGGATTACATCACAAAAATGGCAGCTGGCGGAGGATGGGCATATCTAGGTAGAAGCGGACGTCGTCCTGATTTACCGCCTCTGGAAACCCCAGAAGAAGCACCGCCCCCAGCGACTGGATTTAACGACAACTTCTATCTTGACAGAAGAATTGGTGAATGGACAAACGATGAGTTCATGAAGATGCAATACACATTCTACAAATAGCATTAACAAGCATTTTTTTGGAGAAACAAAATATAAGTACGGGGGCTGAGTAAAATCAGCCCCTTACTCACAATCATACTTTCTAGAGAGGATTGGTGCAATATGGGTGTTATTCTACAAGCAGAAGGACTGAGTAAAACTTTCCGTCTTTCAGCAAAGCAACAAAAGTTGCAAAAGACCAAGGAAAAAGTCATTAAAGCTGTAGATGATTTATCATTTGAAGCCAATGAAGGAGAAATATTTGGGTTGTTGGGTCCCAATGGAGCAGGTAAAACAACCACACTGCGAATACTTGCTACACTGATAAAAGCGGACTCGGGAGAAGCAACAATCGATGGAGCTAGCATCAGGACACAGCCAGAAATAGTTCGCTCAAAGATAGGCTTTCTCACCAGCGAATTGAAGCTGGAGGATTTTTTTACACCGAATTATCTTTTCGACTTTTTCGCCAAACTCCACCACATCGATGCAGCGAAAAGTAGTCAACGCAAAGAAGAGCTTTTCAAAAAGTTCGGTGTGGACGAATTTGCCGAAGTGAAAGTATCGAATCTGTCCACGGGTATGAAGCAAAAGGCATCATTGGTAATTTCCATTGTCCATGATCCCAACATCATCATTTTTGATGAACCCACAAATGGACTCGATGTCCTCACAGCGAAGGTTGTTACTGATTTTCTAATAGAGTTGAGGGAACAAGGAAAGACGATTATTGTTTCTACACATATATTCAGTCTAGTGGAAAAGATATGCGATAGGGTGGGGATAATCATAAATGGGAAAATGGCTGTCTGCGATACATTGAAAAGTCTTGTGTCAGATAAACCTCTAGAGGATGTTTTTTTCGACATATATTCACAGGAAGTTGGTGATACACTATGAAAAAGAAAAGCAACATACTAACAGTGACAAAGAAAGAAATCGCCCGCTTTGTGGGAGATAAACGTATGATCATGATGATTTTGCTCCCAGCTGTAATGATATATGTGATGTATTCGTTCATGGGGTCTGCTTTTACTAACCTTTTTTCTGTGGATGATGAATATTCACCAATAGCTTATACAGTGAATCTACCGAGACCTTTCATCCCAATGCTTGAAGCCACTGGGCTTGAGATAATAGAGGCAAGTGACAGGGATGTAATACAAATTAAGGAATATATATCGAAAAAGCAAGGGGAGTTGCTACTGGTTTTCCCAGAAAATTTCATCGAAATCATCAATGATTATAATGTTCAGACTTCAATGGTTCCTGCGCCCAATGTGGAGATATATTTNAACTCCTCTGATATCAACTCTGCAGGAGCTTTTAACAATATCATTTTAATTTTAGACAATTACGAAGCATCATTGGTAAATAAGTTCGATATAAATAGGGGTATATTAAATGCAGATTTAGTTACAGCCGATGACTTGTCTGCAAGTATTATGTCCATGATGATGCCAATGCTTTTGCTGATGTTTTTATACTCCGGCTGTGCTTCCCTTGCTCCCGAATCTATAGCTGGTGAAAAAGAACGGGGTACCTTGGCTACGCTCTTGGTGACTCCTTTAAAGCGAAGCGAGCTTGCCATTGGAAAGATACTCAGCCTTGGCTTGCTGTCATTACTTTCTGGTTTTGTCACAGCATTGGCAACGATACTCTCTCTACCAAAACTCATGGGTGATGCAGCAGAGTTCATGGACACGGGAATCTACAACGCAACAGATTACCTGCTGCTAGCTTGTGTGATTCTCTCCACTGTTTTACTCTTAGTCACACTTATTTCCATCATGTCTGCCTTTGCAAAAACAGTTAAGGAGACGACTGCAGTTGTCACCCCCTTGATGATTGTTATTATGCTCATTGGTCTAAGCGGGATGTTCAGTAGTACTGTTCCGGACAGTTTATACTTCCTAATTCCCCTTTATGGCAGCGTCCAGAGTATGAGCGGCATTTTTTCCATGAGCTATTCCACTATAAATATCGCCCTCTCCTGTGCAGGCAACCTGCTACTAGCTTTTATCGGAGCTTTCGTCCTAACAAAAATGTTCAACAGTGAAAAGGTAATGTTTTCAAAATAGATGAATTCTAAATAAATTATGCCTCCAATACATTTACTGCATATAATATACGCCATTATATGCAGTAAATCAATTTATTTCTTTGCTTTTCTGCATATAAGATTGGTATTTATATGCAGAAAGCAACTTGTAAAAGACTATATTAAATACAATCAGCACGATATTGTATGTTTTATCCCCTGTTTTCAGCTATAATGCGTAATACCAATGAATTATACCTGTTCTCCCATCTTCTATTTCCACATAATACCATGCGCCACGGTACCACCACTCTACTTCGCTCATTTCGATAAGTGTAAACCTTTTCCCTGCAAAGAGACTATCGTAGACATCGGAGTCGATGGTAACTCTATTGGGATAATGTGTTGCATTTAAAATCAACTCCTGAGCAAACTCATCAGATGGGATGCCCTCGGTTTCATAAAAGCAAAATCCAGTGTAATCATCAGCGAAAGTAAGTGTCAACCCTTTTACGGATAGTTGTATTTCTTCCAGTTTCCAATCTTTCAATTCATAGTATGAACGCGCTATTAAAGGGTCTGATATTCGCCCATGAAGATTAGCACCCGTGCTATCAGTTCCGACTATTTTTCCATTGCCATCGAAATGAATCAAGCTTATGAATTGAGCAATTTGGCATACTGAGTACCCATCGTAATGATATATGGTATTAACAAACCAGTCATTGACACCAAATTCCACTGCCAGGATCTCTCGAAATCCATCATTAATATCAATATCAACTATATGTAATGANGTAGGTTTGTTGTAATTNTCAAAAGGAATTTCAATCCCGTCGATTAGCAAGTATTCTTCTGTGAAAATGATGGTAGTGTTTTGTCCTTCAATGAGGGAAACGGAGTATTCACCGAAGGGTAATTGTGTATCGGAGTAATAATTAAGAGCTCTAAATTCGCTGTCTACTTCAGCGAACCTGACGATATTTTCGCTTAGTACTCCAGTACCGTCATTTATCATGGGTATAGGGGTAGATTCACTTGCTTCTGATGCGAGGATTTGCCATGCGCCGTTATTCATTTCCAACATAATGCTGCTTTCGGTTGAATCTTCGTTAGAAATTGTTATTCGATTGTCTGAAACTTCGAATAATGTTTTGTACGCGTTGTCGTCCTCGCCCAGCTCTGATATGAGTAAAGCATATACCTGCTCTTGCGATTCGTGGAAATTATACTCTTGGATAGATATACTCCAGTACCCATTATCTAGCGGATACTCGACNGATGGTGAAATGTTGACAATTTCATCACCATANATGCTATACATTATTATCGAATATGTATCCTCATGTTTTCCGACATTGTTATATTGTTTCATATATACAGCAACAATCCCATCCTCGTCAAAGAAACTATATCCCATTATTGTTCGCATACTCGCTGCGTTGTTTGTTGTATTGGCAATTAGCAGACAGCTGACTTCGTCTTCCGTCCAATATTGGAGAAACAATCCGTCAAAGGCTCCCATAGTGCTTTCTGTGTATCTGCTGTTTAACTCAACAATTCGGAATGTGGTTTTGTTTGTTTCATGTAACTCAGAGAAGGTAACAGAGAACCCGGTTTGNAAATNTGCAAGCTGCTCGAGTTCGGAATCGAGGTTTTGGATACTCTCCATTTGACNCAAAATATCAGATAATAATGTGTGAAGCTCGCTAAAGTATGNATAATTATCATACCCGCTCTGGCTTGTTTCATTATCGTAGNTGATTGTCGATTGTATAAAATTTTCAAGCATTATTTCATATGAAGCATCGACATGGTTGTTTTGTGCTTCATCAAGTGCAGTTATTATTTGTGCGTCAAGTTCCTGGGCGATGGAAGCTATAGAAGCATTAGGATTATTACTGTGAATATATACACACACATTGCTCCTAACAAAATACAGCATATGAACGTACCCAAATGCCACATCTCCTACTGTGATACCTGACACCTCTAGTGCAGGAACTTCTGGAGCTTCTGTGTTTTCTAAAAGTAATGTCAACCATGCGTCTTGTGCTTCCTTTGTTGAAGAGTATATATTTAGCTCTATCCAAAAACTCCACGATAAACTCTCTGAAGTGTATCCAACAGTTGTTTTATTCACGTTATCTGCTATTGTGGATCGACTAGTATATAGGAGATAATCTGGCTCATAAGATTCTGGGAGCATCAGTTCAGATATGCAAAATTCGTATTCTTGTATTTCGATAACAAGCATTTCAGCATACGATATATTTTCTTCCTTATCTATTACCTTTAAATTTGTTATATTACTCCTATCTGTTCTAATATTTGCTTTATTACATGAAGCGAGTACGATAACTGCTAGTATGATAGTAAAACTGATTGATAGTAATAAATATCTTTTTCTTTTCATTTTATATCTTGCTCCCATATTCGCATTGTCCCCTTTTTGAATAATTTTTAGTAATTGTATCAGCATTGTGATACAATTACTAAAAACAGGAGGAGTGACCATGTTTATTATACAAATTAGACCAGTTAGAGATTTAAGAAATAATTATACTGAAGTTGAATCAATGCTGGAAAAAAGAAATCCTGTCATTAAAACAAAAAATTGGCGTAGTTCAGCTGTGCTATTTAGTATTCAAGATTTTGAAGAATATGAAGAATTTTTACACACTAGATATGTTGCACAAAAACTGAGAGAAGCAGAAATAGAAGCGCAATTGCCTGGAGCTCAATGGTACGATTACAAGGAAGTGCTTGATAATCTTCGAGAAAAGTATAATGGCCTATAATGTCACAATTCTCAGTTGCTTGTGGATTGTATGAAATTTTCAAGTATTTGTGTTTGCTATTATTAGTTAGCTTCTTGTTATTTCGTCCATAATTTGCTGGACTGACTTGCATGTGTCATCGAATGTAATGTCTTTCGCATATTCAAAGTCTTTTTGATACCTTTCCCAAAAGCTGCGCATCTGTGGGTTTTCGCGTATATTTCCGACTATGTTGATGTATTGCGCAAGTATAGTCCGGCTGCCACGCTTGTTTACTGTTTCGTCAAGAGCTTGCCGCAGCATGGTCATGTCACAGTCACTACTGCGCAAGGTGTACAGGATGTGTATGTCGTAAAAATCCCTCGGCCTTGTGTTCGCTATGTTCCGCGACAATACTGTTTCGATCTTCTTTGCAAGTATCGTCTCCAGATTATATGCGAGAATTGATATGCTGCGGTCGTCAAACATAAGGCTGATGGAATACTCGATCTCACGGGGAGTGATTTTGTCGCCTGTGGTTACATCGACTGCCAGTGGTACGGACAGTGGTGGGTAACTTGCTATCAAGCTGACGCGCAATCCAGGGTAATCGTCAAGCTCTCGTATGTCGGATATTTTTTTTATTGAGAACGAAACGTCGTCTTCTACGCTTATGGCGCAGATTTCCTTGAAAGCATTATGGAGCGATTCATGAGTCAGCGGCAAACCTTTTACGGTTGTATCCAAATCCATCGTAGCTCTTGTATCAAGCCCGACGATAGCTGCGATAAGGAAACCGCCCTTTAGTATGAAGTTTTGCTTGTATGTTGAGAGGGATATGCGTTCAAGAAGCCGTTCCATCATGTAGTTCTGCATAACAAGCTGCGCGGAAATGCGATTCTCCTGCGATTTCTTCTTGATGAACGCTTTCAATTGCATAGGGTTTTTCGTTATCACAGCAGAACCTCCATATATCTGAGTATTTTCGGCTTGACGCGCAGCCGCTCTGCGAACCCGATCAGTTTTGCCATATCTTTCTCTTTAGATACGGTATAGGCTTTCATCGCCTGATTCACAAGCTGGATGTCGCAAGAGTTATTGCCTTTTACAATGTCGCACAGCGTCCTTTCAATGTCATATACGCGAATGGGGTTTCCTGCGGACGAGTTGAGTTCGATAATTCCTAAATCGTATATTTCTGGAGTTACAAACTTCGCTTTCGCATTATGCTTTTTCAACCCCGATGCATTGTAGCCATGCGGGAACGTCAGCGTGTAGCTTATCGGCGTCCTGTCGGATAACCCGTGCAGGTACAAAGCCGTTTCATTTGAGTAAACACCTTTCGTGAATTGGTATTGCAGGAAGTACATCTCATCCTCCCACACTTCCGGCAAGGCGTATATGCCGCGTCCTACGCGATATAAACGATTAGTCGCAACAAGTTCGCTAAGCATCCTCCGCTGAATCCCCGCCGCTGTTACTTGTGCAGTAGTAATGATTCCATTGTTTTCGCCCAGCATTGAGAAGATAGCTTCATGTCCGTTCAGTAAAATCACCGCCTTAATGAACAAATACGCTTCATATTATAACATATTGTAGCGCAATAGTTCAATAGCTTTTTCACAGTATTTGAATTTGCTATACTTTACTGATTGTCATTAGCGATTGTGTTTCGTTACCACTTGTGATAAACTTCCGACTAGAGAGGAATGATGCGTTATGAAAAAGCTGCTGGTAATTATACTGACTATCTTGCTACTGGTAGCAAACAGTTATACAAACAGTGTAAACGCAGCTGTCGATACACAATTTCGAGAAACAATTGCTAGTGCAAGTGGGCGTGTTTATGTGATTAAGAGCGATGGAACGTTATGGTATTGGGGTAAAGGAACATTCAACGATTACATCACCCGCGCCGAGTTTTGCTCTCTTGCTGTATTAGTATATGAAACAGTTACAGAAGAAAAGCTGAACGAACGCAAGCCTTTTTCTGATACCAACAATGTTGATGTTGAAAAAATGGGTGCTCTGGGTGTTGTAGATGGCATAGGTGATGGCTTATTTAACCCTGATGGGAATCTTACCAGAGAACAAGCTGCAGTTGTATTGGCGCGGTTGGCAGACAGCATAGGGATTCATCTGCTTACAGAAGCAGCGAATTATGTTGATACCAATGAAATTTCAATATGGGCTCGCGAGTTCGTTGGACAGATGCAAGCAGCGGGTATTATGGGAGGTGTCGGAGAAAACGCTTTTTCACCAAAAGGTGCATATACAAGAGAGCAGGTGATTATCACAATGGTTCGGCTCTTTAATGCTGTTTCTTAGAAACAGACTCATTAACATCGCTGTTGAAAAAATGTCGAATGTGTAGACTACAGAAATACCAATTTGAGTTATTTGATAAGAGCCGTGAATGTATACATTATCGTCTGAGATACTTTGTGCTTCTTCCCGCTCCAACTTTTTCCACTGCACCGCTTTTTACCAACATTGCTAGAACGGCTTCTACTGTTGTCGGGCTTACATCAGGTAAAATGTAACATATCTCCGATTTTGATATTGGCAGTAGACTGTTTAAGACTGTTGCTTCAATTCGTTCTCTTTTGCTGACTTTTTTTTCGTTGACAAGAGCAAATCTTTTATCTAGTTCTTTGTAGCAATACAATAGTGTAGTTATAAAGTTTTCCATGAAGGGGAAGTAACTGTTTGTACCATCGTGCCAACCTTCTGATGACAATTTTAGTGCTTCGTAATATTCGTTTTTCGTTTTATTTATTTGCTCTTCAAAAGAAATATATTTCATTACATCAAAACCATTTTTATACAAAAGCATCAATGTGAGNAATCTAGATATTCTCCCATTGCCGTCCGCAAAGGGATGAATACATAAAAAATCGAGGATAAAACAAGGTATTAACAATAATTGATTAATGCTATATGAGCTTCTCGCATCCATAAAAGCTAGAATTAATTGCTCCATTACGACTTTAGTTTCACTTGCGGGTGTCGGTGAAAATCGTATACGCCTTGCTCCAGATGCATCAATTTCCAAAATCACATTATCATCTTTTTTATACTCTCCACCGATGGTGGTAGTGTAGGATAGCATGATTGCATGTAAACGTAATATGATATGTTCGTTGATGTCGAGGGATACTAGGTCGGTATGGATGAGGTTAAGCGCATCGCGATATCCGGCAATTTCTGCTTCATCGTGATTTATGGGAGTGCTATTTTGGTTGACAATTTCATTAATGCGTTGATCGCTTGTTACGATGCCTTCAATCTCGTTTGATCCCTTTATAGATTGTACTTTTGCAATGCTCTCAAGTGATGTGAAAACATCGGGATACATACTCTTATGCTGAATTTCTCGTTC
>JGI24701J34945_10001671_pt1 | contig 11052 bp, 10 predicted proteins | sample TergutTh196P3_FD_34945 | JGI IMG/M metagenome (IMG submission 34945)
ACAAATGTTATCATTTTTGCTGATATATTTTTACGCCTAGAATCGCTGTTTATAAGCATCATTATAAAAAAATTAAGCACAGCAAAGAAAGCCGGCATACCAAACACAGCGACAGCCTTTGGAGCAAACCAATTCGGGCTTCCGTCAAAAGACCATTGCATTGCAATATTTTCCGGCAAATCGTTATAAACCGCCAACCCTAAAATGATCGGCGAAAGACACACAATAGATGTAAGCGCCAAAGTGAAAGCGTTAATTTTCTTCTCCATTATTCTCTCCTTTAAATTTAAATTGAGCTAACCAGAGCATTGCTTCTTCAAAAACAGATGCGTTTAGCTCGTAAATAATAAAATTTTTTTGCCTTGTTTCAAAAACAAGACCTGCCTTTTTTAACTGCGATAAATGATAGGAAATTGTTGCGCCCGTCATATCAAAGTGCTCACCAATTGCCCCTGCTGTCATACTGCCCTCTTTCAGCATGATAAGAATTTCCCGTCTGACCGGGTCCGATAAAGCCTTAAATGTCTCCGCAAAGCCCAATTATACCCTCCTCTAGCTATTTAGAATTCTATCTAAATACCAGTATAATTGAGCCGAAGGGGAATGTCAAGGGCTATTTGGAAAATTTTCTAAATTTGATGAAAATACTAAAAAAACCTTTTTATGTCAATTTTTTGATTATAAGGAAGTGCCAGCTAAATGTGTGTTACCAATTTTAACAGAACAATTATAGACAACACTGCTTGTGCCTAGATATTACGAGAATTATTGTCTAGCATCATCGCGTGTGCTGTCTCAAAGTGTATTAAAAATAGTCATAATGTCTTTAGTTGTTTTTGAATTATCAATAGCGTGTAGAATAGGACTATTTTGACCACCATCACGTATTTCAATAGTGCCATTATTATGCTCATACCTAAATGCATATTGTTTGCTATTAATTGTTACCCACAACATATTTGCAGGCTGACCATTATATTCACGTACTTTTATGTCAGTTCCTTTAAGAATGATTAATCCCGCAAGAACGTAAATGCACTCTGTAACATTTGGAGCATGATGCGATGCACGTGCTACTACACCCCCTAAATAGTCTTGGAACTCTTTAATTGTATTAGTCGTTAATGCCATATAAGCACTCCTTCATTTAACCCTTTTGGGTAGATTTGCCAAATTTTTATATACTTTAGCATTCTGTATATAATAGAAATCCCTGCACGGGCGCGGACTAACAGCCCGCATACCCCCGCGCAGTAATTACCAAAACTTACTCCCATAACGAATACGCCATTCTGCCACCATCGCCTCCAGCGACAAACCTGCCGTCGCCGTATGCGATGCTGGTGATACGGTAGATGAATGTGCTGCCTCCGTCTCCGGCAGGTATAGCTGTCCATTTCATGCTGCTGCTGGTACCACCGCCATCGCAAGCTACAACGGTAAACCCGATGATTGCTATGACAGCAATGAGCCGCCATAATTTAAATATGTTTTTCATAAATAACCTCCATAATTGATTGTTGTATATAAATGCCTGATGATTGTAGATCACACGGCGATTTACAAAAAAAAAGAGGAAAAATAACTGAGTTGGATTGACCGATTGACCGAGGGGAAAATTTGTCTGTTTTGCACTGGATTTTCTACCATTGTCTTATTTTAGGTTTTTTGGAAATTTTTGTCAACCGTACCATAATAAACATCTTCACACTGGAATCATACGGCATAACCATTTGCGCGGAGAATGAATAATCACATTAAATGGCTATATAACATTATAGGGTAACAATTGTTAATTAGTGTCCGATCGTAAGTTCTGCCCTAAAAGCTGCCTGCCCCGTTTCTTTTTTACGGCCTTCAAAAGCAAAGGCATGAGCACTGTCTGTATCCTCAATTTTTGCAGACAGAATTTCAATATTTTCACCGGGCAGAATCTCACTTAAATAGTTTATATCCATGCGCATTTTGTCAGCGGTTTCTAAAAGTTTAGAATCAAGAGTGTCTTCTATCCATTTAATATAACTGACATTGTTGACATGGCCATTGTAATCGACATCTGTGTAGAGCGCTTTTCTTTCTGCTGTTTTTTCTAAGTTGTCCCGCTCAGGGAGACCGGCGGCGGCGTTTGTTTCCGGGGGAAGAGAGTCCACCCCTTCATTCTGAGGCAGTTGATCCATTATGAATTGTGGGCGTAATGGCCGCCGTTTTTCAATGTCCACGATGATCCATGCGCTTTTTGCGGCAGCCACAGGGGTATCATCTTTATCACGGATGTCAAAATTGCGCATGGCAAAAAGTTTTTCTCCGCCCCTTGGCCAACTGCGGACAGTGATAGTTTCACAATAATTTGGACGCCTGTTTATTAAAACCGTCAGCCGTGAAAGTACCCAGCCCTGACCGGTTTGCGCCATAGCTTCCCGCCCCACGCCAAGATTTTCTGCATGACTTATTGCCGCTTCCTGAAAATAATTAAAAACCGCATCCAGAGTAAGCCTGTCTGATCCGTCTATCGAACCAAAACGAACAGGATAAGTTTCTTCCCAAATATCAAATTTGCCGCCTTCTTGTGGATTTGCCGGGTTACATTTCATCGTCTTCCGCCTTTACTTTTTGTTTATCTTTTTTTCTTATAAAGAATCTAATTATATATGACAACAATCCTGATACTGCATAAACAAAGTATATTAAAAAAATAATATTTTGAGGATACACAACTATCAATGTAATTAAAACAATGACCACTGCTAAAAGTTCTATGGTTCTTACCTTTGTCAGTTTAATTTTTTTAAATGCCAAATATGGAATATTAGAAACCATTAAAAATGAAAGCACCACCATTACAATTGGCATAAACTTAAAAAAGCTGGGCATTGCTTCCATCAACACAGGAATTGTTTTAAATGTAAGCGATACTTCTTCCGGGGTTAAAAGTTCATAGCTTAACACAAAAGAAATAATAACGCCTGCCGATGCCGGAGTAGGAAGCCCCACAAAATGCTTGTGAATTTCTCCGGTTTGGGACAAGGTGTTAAACCGTGCAAGACGTAGTGCAGAACAAAGCACAAACAGCACGGCAATTGCAATACCGATGTTTCCCATTGGTTTAAGCGCCAGCATATATATCATCATTGCAGGTGCAACTCCAAAAGAGACTAGATCACTTAGTGTATCTAATTGCATTCCAAATACGCTGGTTGTATTTGTCATTCTTGCAATTCTTCCGTCAATAATGTCGCAGGCAAGTGCGCCAATTAAAAACCACGCCGCCCTTATGAAGTCACCATCAACTGAAGATAAAATAGATAAAATCCCCAAACTCATGTTTCCGCAGGTAAAAAGCGATGGTATTATGTATATGCCTTTTTTTAGTTCTTCTTTTTTTATTGGGATTTTTATTGGTCTTTTAATGCGAGGTCTTTTTTCTCGTACTTTTTTTAATCTTTTTTCTCTTATTTTTTTTGTTTTCATATCTTAGCCGCTATTGTTATTCCCGCTTTTACTTTGTCACCGAGTTTGATCAGTACTTCCGCTGTTTTGGGCAGGTGCAGATCAACCTGAGAGCTGAATTTTATCATACCGATTTTATCTCCTGCTTTTAAGACATCTCCTGTTTTAACCCAAGAGACACAACGCCTTGCAACAAGCCCGGCTATTTGCCGCACTATGAAAATGCTGTTTTCATTTTGTATTGTAAAAATATTTTGTTCATTTTCTATATGCGCGCGCGGATTCCATGCGGCAAGAAATTTTCCGTCCTTGTGGACAATGTTAGTAACAGTCCCGCTTACAGGGGATCTCTGCAAATGAACACTAAAAACGGAAAGAAAAATACGGATAACCTGCATTCCATCGTCCTCTGTTATTTCCATAACAGTACCATTACAGGGCGATAATATTATTCCGTCTCCGCGGGTAATTGTAATTTTTGGGTCTCGGAAGAAAAAAACGCAAAACAAAGCAAAGACCAAAAAAATCAAACCAACAGCAAGGCAGATATTGGATAGTCCATAATTGGAGATAGAAAAAGATGCGGTTACCAGCACAACAGACACCAATAACGAGGGTAAAATAAACGGAATTCCTTCTTTCAGAATACGCATATTACTTTATTTTACCTAAAAAAAGAGGTCTTGAAAAGACAGTGATCATTCGATTATTTGCCAAAAATGTGATACACTTAATAGAGATGTATACTCGTGAAATACAGGCTCCCAGAGCTTCGCCAATAGAAGATGGAACCCCTCTTATAGGTACCTGGAATAGGGCATTTGACAAGGTTGACCTTTTGGAAATTCGCAAGCCTTACTCTTGGCCTCTTCCTCGTTGGGCAAGAAATTGGCGGATTAAAGAATGGCAGAGCTTTAGTATCCAGAACGATAATATCATGCTGGAAGCCCTTTTCTGCGATCTAAAACTTTTCAGAATGGCGCAGGTTTTGGTTTACGAAAAACAAAGCGGAGAAAAGCATCTTTACAGAAAAATCAAACCGGGTACGGGCTGGACTTTACCTCAAAGCTTGGCAAATACATCCATAGATAGCCACTCATCCAACTTTTATTTCCGTATTCACAGTTGGCTGGAGGCCGATACAGTAAGACTTGATATCGATATTACAGCGGCTAGGCGCAAACCTTCATTGACCGTTCATCTTGCGTACAATGTCAACAGCCAAAATACTGACCCTATGGCGGTTTCACTAATGATAGCTGAACGGCGCATAATGTACGCTTATAAAACACTATCTCCTGTCCACGGCGATATAGCTTTAGGGGGGCGGCGTACCAATTTTAAAGAGGATACTTGTTCCGGATTTTTTTGCGATTATAAGGGGTTTTTCCCCTACCGTATGCAAGCGATTTTTTGCAATGCAATTAGTTTTAAAGAAAATAGACGGTTTGGCTTTCATATTGCCGAAAATCAAACAAGGGAGCAAAACAGAAATAATGAGAATGCTTTATGGATCGATGGAAAGCTTACACCCTTGCCGCCTGTGCTTATTACCATGCCCAATGGTCCTGATGGCGTGTGGGTTATTCAGGATGTCGAGGGAATGATTGATCTAACTTTTACGCCAAAAGAACAGAACAAAAGTGGTATGCAGCTTGTCTTTACAAATGCTGATTTTAATGCACCCATAGGTTATTATAATGGAATGTTGGTAACATCAGAAGGTGAAAGGATAGAAATAAAAAACCTATTGGGAATTGGAGAAAAACTTGTTTTACGGGTATAACTATGGCAAAGAAAAATAACGCCATTTACGCGCCGGGAGAACTTAGCAAAGTTCGGGAAAAATTAGGTGTTACAGATGAAGGTGAAGCAAAAAGAATGATGCAGCTTCTTGGCGGTGAGATAGGTTCTGAACGCGTTGAAGAAGTTCAGATATCAAAAAGTAAAAAAATGATTAAACGCGGACAGAGTTCATACCCTATAGAAGTTGCCCCAGTAAAAAGACACGGCCGCAGGGTTGATATCACGGGTAATGACGAAGATAGAGGCAGAAGTAGAAGCAAACCTACAGGGCCGTATCCCGGAGACGATCCTACAGTTCCCGCAAGGTTGGGGTATATAGAAAGAGTTAAAATTGATCAATATGCAAGCCAGATGATATTTGAAATTAAAAGTTCCATGCAGGTTGTTACATCGATCTTTTCTTTCTTTAAAGAGCCGGTTGATTATGTAAACCAGCGTTTTGTAACTAAGCGCATGAATGAATATTACAACAAAATTGAAAGATTGGTTAGTGCCACAAGGAATCTTTTTCCAAAGTCCAACAATAAGCGTAATAATCAACTAAAAAGAGCTTCTATTTTTGTATATAAAATTCTGGATACCATGCGCAGTTGGAACATTGAAGGTTTGGCGGAAAATATTGCGGAGTTGCAGGCGCATCCGCGCGCTGTAAAAGTTTCAGATTTTCCTGATATTTTAAGGTATATTTATAAACCTCTTTTTATTCTGGATGACTTAAGTATTGAAAATATTAAATCTGCGTTTAAATTAATTTATAAAGTTCTTTACATAGAAAGTCCAATAGAAGCAAAAGATAAATATCAGGTTATTATACGCAATATTATAACATCACTAATGGATATAAGAAGAAATGTTCATTTTGGAATGTATCCGCTTTTAATGAAACTTATATCGGACCGTTTCATTGTTTATGAACGATTCTTTACAGAAAGACGCAGGCGTTTTCTGGCGTTCTTGGATACCACAGAAGCAGAGCAGTTGAACGCTGTTGATTTAAGTCCTCAGCAAATTGAAAATATTGATGTTGAAGCGCTTCAGAAGAATTTAAGCACAGAAGATGAAGAGGAAGAGTTGTCTGATGAGGTTTCTGAAGAAGAAGCAAAGTCAGAAGAAGACCCCAGTGATCCTAAAACAATTGAACGCAGAGCAATAGAAGAAGCAGAAAAAGCAGAACAAAAAGTTATGGATCAGGGTCGTAAAGCATTGGAAGCTATCTTCCCGCAAGCAGGATGGGAAAAACTACATGAGTTTCCGGATCTTTACCCGTATTTTGCAAATGTTTACAATATGAAGCACGGTTATGAATTAATTGCCCCTACAGATCCATTACAGCAGGTTTCTGTATTAATGAATATTTTAGATGATCTTTTTATTGGACTGCGCTATGTAAGTTTTGGTATTGTAACAGGGCCTGATGGAAACTCTGTAAGGGTAAGTGATCAAATAGGTGAAACTTTAAATAATTGGAGGCGATACATAGAAGATAGTTTTTCCAAAGATTATCTTCCGCGTTTGTCTGAATATTGCCGCATTTTGGAAAATTCACAAGAATCTAGGGCATCGCCTTATGCTAGGAAAATTCTGAATGAGATTCACTGGATAAAAAGACTTTACTTCCTCCCATACTATAAATTTGAATCGATTGGGCCGCCGCCATTTACAAAAAATGAGATTGTTCCTATTTACAGTATGATAAGAAAAATTAGAAAAATCCTTACGGGAGTTGCAATGGGTATTGAACAGGGAATACGCGCAGGAGGCGCTTCTGCAAAAGCATCATGCAATGGAATTAACAACCCGTGGGAAAATTATAATTTTCAGGTTCCTAACCCTGTTTCAAAAAGACTGGATTTACTTTTGCCGCCGGAAAGAAGAATTAATGCGTCTATTATTTTCTTTACATTGTCTGCGGTTTCCATATTGGATCATCTTATTAATTATGAAACCAGTTGGGCTTATGGAACCCGTCCCGGCCCACCATTTAGAAGCGTAAAGAACGAGGGCCTTATCCCATTATTTGGCGTAGATGAAAAACTGGATGCGGATCAAATATTCAGAGATATTTTGAAAAAAAATAAAACAGTGTAGCGCAGCTACCAACGCAAAGGCAATGTGTATGAAACTTGCAGGTTGGTTAATTCATCGTCCTTTACTGGGACTCCTAGATCACAGGTTAGTTTAAGGGTGCTGGAGGCTTCCCTAAATTTTAATCTTTGCAATTCCGGAAAAACAAAATAAAGATCCCTGTAATAAACAATTATTCCGAATTCAATATTGGTGGCAGAAAGAGCAGGAAGTACTCCGTGGTTTCTGAGCCTGCTTCTAATTATCGATGTTTCAAACACCTGATAATCAAAAGCCAATTTGGGCTGAGGCAGTTCAAACCCATTGGGGTTTTCCACATTAACAGAAATATACAATTCCACCATAGTATTATTGATACTTTCCACCCTTATATCTTGCAGAGCAAATACAGGAGCCTGAGGCAGTTCTACAGCAGGTTCAGGTTCAGGGGGTGGTGGCGGCGGCGACTTACAAGCTGTAAATGAAAGAATAATGTAAATTCCAGCAATAACCACAAAATTTCTGAGAATATTTGTTTTCATATATATTTATCGGCAAAAATGTGTTATAATAATACAAAAAATGAGGGGTATACATGGCAAGTGACTGGTGGAAAAATGCCATCGTCTATCAAATATATGTCCCCAGTTTTTGCGACTCCAACGGAGACGGAATTGGCGACATAAACGGCGTTTATTCAAAACTTAATTATATAAAAGAGCTTGGCGCAAATGTTATCTGGCTTTCTCCCATCAACAAAAGCCCCATGAAAGACAATGGCTATGATGTAAGCAATTACCGCTCTATTAACCCCACATTTGGAACTCTGCCGGAATTTGATCGTATGGTAAAAAAAGCGCATAGTTTGGGGATTAAAGTTGTCATGGATTTTGTTGCCAATCATACTTCTATTGAACATCCGTGGTTTAAAGAAAGCAGGACTAGTATCGATAGTCAACTGAGGGATTTCTACATTTGGCGCAAACCTAAAAAAGTTGGCAAAAATCTTGAACCGCCCAATGATTGGATTGCGTGGTTTGGCGGACCGGCTTGGACTTATGATGAAAAAACCGGCGAATACTTTCTGCATCTTTTTTCCCCGCATCAGCCCGATCTTAATTGGGAAAATCCTGTTATGCGTGAAGAAATTTACTGCATAATGCGTTTTTGGCTGGGCAGGGGAATAGACGGTTTCCGTTTGGATGTTATTGGTCATATTTCCAAACCTTTGAATTCAAAAGGCGAGCTTATTTTCCCGGATGGCAATGAAAAACTGCTTGTTCCAAACGGCCCCCGCGTGCATGAGTATTTGCAGGAAATGAACAACAATGTTTTTTCAAAGTACAATTTGATAACAATAGGGGAAACTGTAGGTGCTAATGTTGATGATGCTGTCAGATATGCAAATTCAGACGGCACTGAACTTAGCATGATAATTGGTTTTGAACATCTTGATTTAGAAGGCGATTTTAAATGGACGGATAACAAGATTAATTTAGTCGATCTTAAATATGTTTTTGAAAAATGGCAGACAGGTCTTCATGGCCGCGCGTGGAACGCATTATATTGGTGCAACCATGATCAGCCGCGTATTGTTTCCCGCCTTGGAGATAATGATGAACACCGGGAAAAATCCGCAACTATGCTGGCAACTTGTTTGCACTTTATGCAGGGGACACCGTTTATTTATCAGGGGGAAGAACTTGGCATGACAAACGCGCCATTTGCCGACATCAGTGAGTTTCGTGACATAGAAAGCATTAATGCGTATAAAATATTTGCGGAAGAATCCAATTATTTTACAAAAGAAGATATGCTGCGTTATTTACGGTTAAAAAGCCGCGACAATTCCCGAACCCCCATGCAATGGAATGACGGCCCCTTTGCAGGGTTTTCCAAAAATGAACCGTGGATTATGGTAAACCCAAATTACACAGAGATTAATGCTGAAGAACAAAGACATCGTACAGGATCGATTTTTAATTATTATCAAAAATTAATTAAGCTCCGTAAAGAGATGGACATCATAACTTATGGTGATTTTGAATTATTATTGCCTGAACACTCTGACTTATTTGTTTATACGCGCGGGTATCAAACTAAAAAACTTCTTGTAGTTTGTAATTTTTCCAATGAAGAAAGAACTTTTATTTTGCCAGCAGGTTTTACAGGAAAAAATTTGCTTATAGCAAATGATGAAACTCACAGAACATACACCACAGAGTTAAGCTCTCAGGGGTACAGACCTAAGCCCTGTGTTAATTTAAGCCCTTATGGGGCAGCGGTGTATAGAAGATGTTAAGATATTGATGTCAATGAAACTCACCCCAGCTTTTTCCAATCTCAACTCTTGCTCGTAACGGAACACTCAAACTTACGGCATTCTCCATTTCCGCTTTTATAAGTTTGGCGATTTTTTCAGCTTCATTTTCAGAGCATTCAAAAATAAGTTCGTCATGCACTTGCAATAAAAGACGGACGGAATTTTGCTTTGCCAAAAGGTTTTTGTCTAAATTAAGCATTGCCGTTTTTACGATGTCTGCCGCTGACCCTTGAATGGGGGTATTAACCGCAATGCGTTCTGCGGCGGACTTTTCCGTTTTATTAGATGAATTGATCGTGGGAATGTAGCGGCGTCTGCCAAAAATTGTTGTAACATAGCTGGTTTGTTCTGTCTTTTTGATCAGGTCTTCTATAAATCGGCGGACATCAGAGTATGTATTAAAATAGGCGGTTATAAAATTATTTGCTTCTGTACGGCTTATATTCAGTTCATTTGCAAGACGGAATGCGCTCATGCCATACATTACGCCAAAATTTATTGTCTTTGCCATGCGTCTTTGGTCGCTGTTTACTTGGCTTTCATCTATTCCAAAAATAAGAGCCGCTGTCCGTACATGAACATCTTTTTCTTCTTTAAAGGCGGCAATAAGATTTTTATCCTGTGAAAAATGAGCAAGTATAACCAATTCTATCTGACTGTAGTCTGCGGAAATTAACACACTGCCGGGTTTTGCAATAAATGCTTTGCGGATATGCCTTCCTTCTTCTGTTCGGATAGGAATATTTTGTAAATTGGGTTCTCTGGAAGAAAGGCGGCCAGTAGCGGTTCCGGTTTGTATAAAGCTTGTATGCAGCCGTCCATTGTTTTCAGTCATGCCGGCAAGAGTATCGGCATAGGTGGTTTTTAATTTGGACAATGTCCGGTAGCGTAAGATTAAACCGGGAATTGGGTCTTCATGGACAAGTTCTTCCAGTACTGCAACATCGGTGGAATAACCTGTTTTTACTTTTTTACCGGGGGTTAATTTGCGTTCTATAAAAAGTACTTCCTGTAGCTGCTTAGGAGAAGAAAGATTAAACTCGTGTCCTGCTATCTTCCATGTTTCATTTTTTATATTATCCAGTTCGATGCCCAATTCTATTCCAAATTCTTCAAGTGTTTTTGGTTCAATCAAGATACCTTCGCCTTCCATTTCCGCAAGAACAGGAAGCAGTGGCATTTCTATATTTTCTAAAAGTTTAATTTCATCCGTTTTTTTAAGCAGAGGTTCCAAATACATTTTTAATCTAAGGCAAAAATCCGCATCTTCTCCGGAATAACGAGTGGCAGTATCTAAGGGTACGGCTGCAAATGAGCTTCTTCTTGGGACAATATCTTTGTATTGTATTGGAGTATAATAAAATAAGTATTTAACAAGCGAATCCAGAGTGTATTTGCCTTTATCCGGGTCA
>JGI24701J34945_10001679_pt1 | contig 11005 bp, 8 predicted proteins | sample TergutTh196P3_FD_34945 | JGI IMG/M metagenome (IMG submission 34945)
GGATTGGTCGCCCGTCAATGTCCCCCCCTCTTACGGAATCCTGCCTATGATTTTGGGAAGCTTGTATGTAACGGCGGGTGCGATTATAATCGGTGTACCGATTGGGATTTTTACGGCGGTTTTCATGGCTGAAATCTGCCCTAAGCCGATTTACGGCTTCCTAAAGCCCGCCGTCGATTTGCTGGCGGGGATTCCGTCGGTGGTTTACGGGTTTTTCGGAATGGTCGTGTTAGTTCCGCTTGTAAGGAATTGGTTCGGCGGAAACGGCTCGAGTATGCTTACTGCCTCTATCCTGCTGGGGATTATGATACTTCCGACTGTAATCGGGATTACCGAAAGCTCTATAAGAGCTGTCCCCCGTGAGCTTTACGAGGGCTCAATCGCGCTGGGTGCGAGCAGGGAAAGGTCGATTTTCGGGGTTATTCTGCCTGCCGCGAAGTCCGGCATTATGGCGGCTGTCGTGCTCGGCATAGGGCGCGCTATCGGGGAAACCATGGCGGTAAAAATGGTAGCGGGAAATCAAGCCATTATGCGTATGCCTAACGAATTTTTAAGAGGTGTCCGCACCCTTACGGCGAATGTCGTCATGGAGATGGGCTATGCTGAGGGACTGCACCGCGATGCGCTGATTGCAACGGGGGTTGTCCTTTTCGTATTTATCCTTATTATCAATCTGCTCTTTTCAATCTTAAACGGGAGGGGAGATAAATGATAAAAGCATTAAAAAGAAAAAAGCCCTTTGATACTTTTCTTTGCTTGCTGACATGGCTCAGCGCGATAATTACTTTTTTTGTCTTGATTTTTATTCTTGCATATATTATAATAAGAGGAGTGCCTAATTTACGCCCCTCGCTCTTTGAGTTTACATACAACACGACTAACGTGTCGCTCCTGCCCGCGCTTATCACAACGATTATGACTGTCGCGCTTTCGTTGGCTATATCCGTTCCGCTGGGTGTGTTTTCGGCAATCTATCTGGTTGAATATGCGAGCAAGGGAAATAAGCTGGTGAAAATCGTCCGCATGACGGCGGAAACCCTGTCCGGCATACCATCTATTATATACGGGCTTTTCGGCTCATTGTTTTTTGTCATATGGCTGGGCTGGGGAATTTCACTGCTCTCGGGCGCGTTTACCCTTTCAATCATGATTCTGCCGCTCATCATGCGGACAACGGAGGAAAGCCTTAAAGCAGTACCCGAAACCTACCGTGAGGGCTCTTTCGGGCTGGGCGCGGGTCGGCTTCGCACCGTGTTCAGAATTGTCCTGCCTTCCGCCGCTCCGGGAATATTAGCGGGGATTATCCTTGCCATAGGCAGAATCGTAGGAGAAACCGCCGCGCTGATTTATACGGCGGGAACGGTAGCTCAAATCCCCGTAAATCCGACAAATTCGGGCAGAACCTTGGCAATCCACCTTTACGCGCTTTCAAGCGAGGGCTTATACACAGGGCAGGCTTACGCTACGGCGGTGGTATTACTTGTAGTGGTTGTAGGCATAAACGCGGCGTCCAGAGCGGTAGCTAAAAAAATCGTTAAAAACAGATGAGCCGAGAGGCATAGCGGAAAGGACGAGTTAAATGATTAAATTCAAACTAAGCGGGGTTGATTTACATTATAACGATTTTCACGCGCTGAAAAATATTTCAATGGATATAGAGGCGAATCGGATTACCGCCTTTATCGGTCCGTCCGGCTGCGGAAAGTCAACGCTTTTAAAAAGCTTAAACCGTATGAACGACCTCGTGGAGGGCTGTAAAATTACGGGGCAATTTTTGCTTGACGGCGAGGATATATACGAAAACATTGATGTTAACCTGCTGAGAAAGCGCGTTGGCATGGTTTTCCAAAAGCCGAACCCCTTCCCTATGAGCATATATGACAATATCGCCTACGGACCGCGCACCCACGGTATCAGGTCAAGATATAAGCTTGATGAAATCGTTGAAAAATCTCTTCAGGACGCGGCAATATGGGAAGAGGTAAAGGATAGGCTGAAAAAAAGCGCGCTGTCCCTTTCGGGGGGGCAGCAGCAACGCCTTTGCATCGCCCGCGCACTTTCGGTATCGCCCGAGGTTTTGCTTATGGATGAGCCGACAAGCGCGCTTGACCCCATATCAACGTCAAAAATAGAAGATTTGGTTCTGGAACTGAAAAAGCAGTACACGGTTGTAATTGTAACGCACAATATGCAGCAGGCAACAAGAATTTCCGACGCAACGGGGTTCTTCCTGTTAGGCGAGGTAATCGAATACGGTGACACGGAGCAGATTTTCTCTATGCCGCAGGATAAACGCTGCGAAGATTATATTACCGGGAGGTTTGGATAATGAGAAATAAATTTGAAGAGCAGCTTTCACAGCTTGACAATATGCTTATTGAAATGGGTACGCTGATTGAAACCATTATAGCCATGTCGGTAAGCGCGTTAAAGAACAGGGATGCGGAGCTTGCTAAAAAAACGGTCGCTTTCGACTATGAAATTAACCAAAAGGAAAAGGATATAGAATCACTATGCTTAAAGCTTCTGCTTCAGCAACAGCCCGTGGCAAGAGATTTGCGGCTCATATCAAGCGTTTTAAAGATGATAACGGATATGGAGCGAATCGGCGACCAATCGGCGGACATCGCTGAAATTGCTCTTTACATCGATAAGCCGTATATAAAGAAGCTGGAGCATATCCCCCAGATGGCTGAAGCCGCCGTCAGAATGGTAACTGACAGCATTGATGCCTTTGTAAACAAGGATTTAGAGCTTGCCAAAAAGGTTATTACATCGGACGATTTTGTTGATAACCTTTTCAGAGAGGTTCGCAACGACTTAATATACCTAATCAGCGAGGATGCCGAAAACGGCGAGCAGGCGATTGACCTTATCATGATAGCTAAATATTTCGAGCGCATAGGCGACCATGCCGTAAATATTGCCGAGTGGGTAGTATTTTCCCTCACGGGCAAGCACGTCAGCGTTGGCTATTGTGATAAGAAGCTTTAGCTTGCCTTTGAAAGGAGCAGATGTATGCGTAAAATATATATTGTAGAGGACGACGGCGATATTCGCGACATCATCATATACGCGCTTCAAAGCCGCGGGTTTGAAGCGGTCGGCTTTGACAGGGCGGAGAGCTTTTTTGAGGAATTGGAAAAAAGCCCTCACTTGCCCGATTTGTGCCTGCTTGATGTTATGTTACCCGAGGAGGACGGCTTTTCAATCCTTAAAAAGCTCCGCAACTATCCGCGAACAAAGGCTCTTCCCGTAATCATGCTTACGGCAAAGGTCAGCGAACACAGCAAGGTAAAGGGGCTGGACATGGGCGCGGATGACTATATCACAAAGCCCTTCGGCGTTATGGAGCTTATATCCCGCGTAAATGCCGTTCTCAGAAGAAGCGGAGGGGATGAGGAGCAGATTTTTGACTATCTTTTGCTTTCTCTTGATAATAACCGCCGCAGTGTTTATGTAAAGGATGAACTGATTCCTCTTACATTCAAAGAATACGAACTGCTTTACTACTTGTTTTTTAACAAGGGATTAGTTTTAAGCAGGGATAAAATTATGGAAGCGATTTGGGGCTGTTACCATGAAAATGAGAGCCGCACCCTGGATATGCACATCCGCTCTCTGAGGCAAAAATTAGGAGAGGCGGGGGATTATATTAAGACAATCCGCAACGTAGGCTATAAATTGGGCGAGGAGCAATTCGGACCCGCTAAGGAGCATGTATAATGGCTGTTAGGAAACGTATTATTAAATTACTTGAAAGCATAGACTTTGATAACGACAGCCCGGAAACCTATGACAACCTGGCACCCTTTGTAAAAAAAATCACAAATCAAAAAAAGGCACTGAGGCACGAAATTGAAATTCAAAAAAACCGCGCGGATACAATCGAAAAAATTACCGAAAATATGAAAGCCGGTCTTGTTATGATTGACCGCTCATACAAGGTGCTTTCAGCTAACAAAAGTGCTTTTGATATTTTCGGGGCTGACCTGTTAGGCAAAAATCTGCTGCATATCTGCCGGGATACGGAATTTCAAAGCGGTTTAAAAAGTTGCTTTGCAGGGGATGAATCCGAATCCTCACTCTCTAAAGACGGCAAGGTTTACAATGTCTTCTGCCGCGCGGCGAACGATATTGGGATTATTCTTTTAGTTGACCATACCGTTCGCTATGAAGCCGAAAAATTACGCCGGGAATTTTCGGCAAATGTTTCGCACGAGCTGATGACTCCTCTGACAACCATCTCAGCACTTGCCGAAATGATAGGGAACGGTATGGCAAGGGGCGAGGATATAGTCGGGTTTGCCTCTAAAATTTCCGCGCAATCAAAAAGACTGATTGAAATTATAGACGATATAATAAAAATTTCTAAATTTGATGAAAACAGGTTTGAAAAGGAATACTCCGAATTTGAGCTTAACAAGCTTGCGCTGACGATTATTGAGGCATTGCGCTTAAAAGCGGAGGAGAAGAATGTTTCTTTAAATTTAGAAAGCGAAAAAATAAAGCTCCGTGCAAACAAAAGAATGATTGACGAGCTTTTATATAACCTGATAGATAACGCGATAAAATACAACAAGGATGGCGGCTCAGTTTCGGTTTCGCTTGATTCCACGGGCGGCTTTTGCAGCATTACCGTAGCCGATACGGGAATCGGGATTCCGCATAAGCATTTAAACCGCGTTTTCGAGAGGTTTTACAGGGTAGACAAATCCCGCTCCAAGGAAACGGGCGGGACGGGGCTGGGGCTTTCTATCGTGAAGCATATCGTTGAGTATCACGGCGGAAACGTATCCATAAAAAGCGGCAAGGACGGGACATCAATTACCGCGCTGTTGGCAAACGAATAAGCTTTAGCTCCCTATTCTCCACGGCTGAAATATAGTCGTGAATATCATTGAATTTATAACTCGAAGCAACGCCGAAGCCGTCAAGGTAATCGGCGTTGTGCGCGTCCGAGCCGGAGGTTTTCGGGAGGTTGTAGCTGTCTGCATACCATTCGGCGCGCAGGTCGCACTCCAAAAAGCGGTTTCGCGCATTATAGACCTCTACCGCATCGGTGATTTCCGGCAGCAGGGTGAACTTTTTTATATAAAGCTCCTGACGGAATGGATGTGCCTGCACAACATATCCGCCGTTTAAGCGCGCAAATTTTATATAATCGTAAACGGGCATATCCATAACCTCGGGGTGCTCTGCCAGCCAGTCGCCGTCTAAGCCGTAGGTAAGAAATTCACTTCCCTCATAGGCATATTCCCAACCGAAGAAAACAGACAGACCGATTCGCTCCCCGTGCTTTTTTGCATTTTCATATCCCCGGCAAAAGCGGCGCACCTTTTCTTTCCAAGGCAATCTTCGGTCAACGCTGGTATGACCGTTAAAAAAATGGTCGGTTACGATGATTCCGGCATACCCCGCCTCTTTATAGGCTCTCGCCATCTCCGCCCCCGTAGCCGCGCCGCAAGCACTCGCCTCCGAGGTATGGAGGTGGGTTTCATACTTATATAGGCTCATATCAAAACCCCCTTTTTACAATGTACAATTAACGTATTGATTTAGTCGCTGAGATATTGCACAAATTTTTCGTAGGGGCGACCGCCTCGGTCGCCCGAACAATCCCTCCGCCTTANCTCCCTCCGCCGCCTGCGGGCGGCACCTCCCTCAAGGAGGGAGGCAAGAAGTTTTTTTGCCTCCCTCTTTGAGGGAGGTGTCACCCGCAGGTGACGGAGGGAGCTAAGGCGAACGAGGCGTTCGCCCCTACAATAGCAATAAAATAAACTGCTTAAAATGTTACGCCAAGGGCGTAACTCCTTCATTGTTAACTGTTCATTGTTCATTGTTAATTGAATTAAGCAGTTGTTCAATTTCTTTTTGGTGAAGCTTTAGGCTTACCGTGTTTACGATGAGACGGGCTGAGATGGTGGATATTTCTTCTATTACTTCCAGTCCGTTTTCTCGCAATGTACTGCCGGTTTCAACGATGTCCACGATGGCGTCGGAGAGGTTCAAAAGAGGTGCGAGCTCAACGCTTCCCTCGATTTTAACAATATCTACATCTATGCTCTTTTCCTCAAAAAAGGCGCGCGCGGAATTGGGGTATTTCGTGGCTATGGTTTTGACATTGTAGCCCTTATAAAAATCAGTGCCTTTCTTTACGGCAAGCGAAAGCCTGCATCTGCCGAAGCCCAAGTCCGCCAGCTCAAAGAATTTACCGCTCCGCTCCGTGATAATATCCTTGCCGACCACCCCCATGTCGCATACTCCGTTTTCGACATAGGTGATAACATCATCCGCTTTAGCAAGCACGACCTCTATAACGCTCTGCGCCTCTTTTTTTTCTATTGCAAGAATCAGCCGCCGCCCTTTATCGCGGACATCGGAGCAGTCATAACCGATTTTTTCGAGCAAAGTAATGGTATCCTTTTCAAGCCGTCCCTTTGTCAAGGCTATGCGTAAGGGGCGGGGTTCTTTTAAGGCAGAGGGAACGCCGTTTAGTTCCTTATTCAGCTTTGAAACGGCGTTAATATTAACGGCAAAGCCTACTGCGGGGGCGTTTGAGCCGAATTCGGAAAGCAGGTTATTATATCTGCCGCCCGACAAAACAGAATCGCCGTAGCCGCGGATATAGCCCTTGACGACAATCCCTGTATAATAGTGCATCTTGTTTACGATTCCCAAGTCAACGGTAATCTGACCGCCGAGCCCCAAGGAAACGAGAGAATGATAAAATTCCTTCAAATTTAATAAAAAGCAATCGGTTTTTTCATCGGTAAAAAGCTCTCGTGCAAAAAGCTCCTGCGCTTTTTCAAAAACTTCCTCACCTCCGAAAAGCCCCGGAAGCCGCTTTAGTACCCTTGTTATGCTGTTTTCTCCTATACTGTCTAAAAGGTCGTTTAACGCGGGATAATTTTTGGCTTCAATCAGTCGGCGGATATTCTCCTTTTTGTCTTCATCCGCATCAAGCCTGTTCATAAGCTCCCTAAAGAAGCTTATATCGCCCAATTCAATGCGGAATTCGCCCCCGCAAAGCGATAAGGTTTCTATGGCGGTCTTTATAACCTCCATATCCGCATCCTCGACATCTCCTATAAGCTCAATTCCCATCTGCCTTATTTCAATGCTTTTACCCCGCATTACGGGGTTATTGCGGTACACATCCTGACAGTAAAACAGGCGCAGGGGCAAGGAGTCTTTCAGTCTGGTCGCGGCTATTCTGGCTATGGGCAGGGTTGAATCGGGGCGGGCTACTAAAAGCCGCCCCTTGCCATCGGTCAGCTTATACATGCTTTCTTGAGGAAAATACCTTGAATTAAGGTTAAATATATCAAAAAACTCCAAGCCGGGCGTAACAACCTCGCGGTAGCCCTTTTCGGTGAATAGCTTCGCGAGCCTCTCCTCAACTCCGCGCCGAACGGCGCAATCCTCAAAAATCAGTTCATTTGTGCCCTCGGGCGTTATAAGGTCAAATCTTTTCATAGCAATTCCTTAATAGATTTTAATTTTATTTAGTTGCTCCAGCAGTTCCTTTTTATCCTCCAGTGTTTTCATACCCTTATCGAAAATCTGCTCCATGCGGTAGCGGATATAATCATCGTAAAGCTCCGTGCCGAATATGTGCTCATCAATCAGCTCCTCGTAGGTTTCCGCATCTACATTGCCGGAAACAATCCGCATAAGCTTTTCCAAGGCAATCATTCTCTTGTCCTTCTCCGAAAGGTTTTTGGAAGACGGCAGAGCGTTCAGAGAAACAAGAAGATTTCTCTTATCCTCCCTTATGGAATACCCACTAGATTCAATCCCGCCTAAATCCCTGATAATATTGCTTTTAAATGCGGACGCGGCAAACGGGAACATTTTAAGCGGTAAATCCTCCTCCTTAACGCCGGTGTAGATGCTTCGGTCGCAAGCGGGGAACAGCAGAATTTTAAAAATCCCGGAAAAGCAGAATGTCCCCTCATCGAGGAATACAAGCGGGTATTTGTAGCCCTTGCAGTCGGCTTGAAGCCCCGTTTCGTTAATCGCTTCCCTGCCGGAGGTGAAGTAATTGTCATAGTTTTCGCGGCATTTATCGGATACAATGCGCGCCGTTGCCTTGGCATTATAATCGCTCGCGCCGTTCTGAGCACCGTCCAAAAAGGTGCGTATGCCGTCCGAGGTGCTTTTATTCAAGTCCGATGCAAAGCTGACCGCGCTTACATAGTCGGAAGCAAACCTTACCGTAGCGGCTTCGGCGGCGTTAATCGCGATGAGGTCGTCCGGCTCATTGTAATCATAGTTCTTTTTAAGAAAATCCTCCAGAGCGTTTAAAAGTGCCTTATTTTCTTCAAGGCTCAGATTCTTTTTGTATAAACGGTTATTTACAACATTAAGTATCACTTGAAAGGGGACTTCTCCGCTCACATATTTCATTCGGTCATTGTTCAAAAGCACTGCCATCTTGGGCAGAACCTTGCGCCTGAGCGCATCGGGGGCTTTTATATCATGCGACATTACACCCAAGCAAACTAAAAATTCCGCATATTCGCGCATGATGGTCTGCTCCGACAGGAAGTTGAAGAAATAGCCGTAAACATATCCCGCGAAAAACTCCTTTAAACTATCCCTAAGAGCGGGCGAGGAATTGATTTCCTTGATAAACCTCTGCTTCAGCGAGCTTATTTCATTGACGTTAATTGATTTTTTGCCGCCGTTTAAAGCGGTCAGCAGTTCCTCCTGCCGTTTAAAGAACAGTTTAAGGTAGGTGTAATACTGCGATTCCTTAACATGGCTTTTACCGCACTCATCGTTTAAGGTCCAAATCAGAAAAGACCTCTGCATATTGCTAAGTGTTTCGGAAGATTTCCCTGTAAGAAGCTTTACATCAATTTCTGCGGATTCTCCGAAATATTTAGTTTCGTTAAAATCCGAGATAATTTTCTCAATTTCCTCCTTAAAAGCACTTAGAGCGGGAGAATTCTCCATAAAAATTACCGCATCTAAAATTTGCGTGGTCGCCGCCGTCAAGTCTAACCTTACGCCCATACCTAATTACCATTCCTTTCCGAGTTTATTCAAATCGTCTGTTTTTAACTTCAATTGCTTTAAAGTATTTTAATTATAACACATATATCTGGTAAAAGCAACCTTATTTTTAATAAAAAAACCACGGCAAAAAAACCGCGGCATTTTAAAAGTATTACAATTCGGTACAATTATTGACACCCCCGCCAAAATCCGCTATAATAAACCACAAGGAGTTAACGTGTCTTATAATTTGTTTCGGCTTGCGTGTCACCGAGGTTTTCGTAGGATTACGGGAGGGGAGTCCCTCCGCTGCCTTAATCCTATGAGAGGAGGTGTACATATGGATAAGTTTTTCTTTGACTTTCTTTTGATTGTAACGGCAAATATTGCAAGCGGACTTATAATGCTTGCAATACGCGGCATACTCTCCAAAAGAAAAGAAAAACGATGCCCGCCGTGCAAAGATGAGCATCGTTAACCCCGATTTAGAGAGGGAAAAGCCCTCTCTATTTTTTATTACTATTATTATACCACACAAAAATAAAATTGTCAATACTTTTAAAATATTTCTTTACCGCCCCTCTTCTTTTGTGCAAACTACACAACCCCATATATATATATATATATATATATAATGCCGAAATCCCCCCAAACCCCTTACATCTTTTCAATTTTTATGTTATGATTAAAGCAGAGCAACGGAAAAATAGTTGCTCAATCATGTAAAAATAAGAGAGTGGGTTTATTTTATGGGAAAACAAAAAACAAAAAAGCTGTTGGCTTTGCTGACGGCGGCGGCTTTGGCGGTTTCGGTGACTTTAATTGCGCCTTTGACGGCGAGTGCTGACCCGGCGACTATTACAGTTACAGGCGCAGTTAGCATTTCTAATGATGCGCTGGGCGGTGGTGAGGTTGGATTTGAGGCAGATTCAGACCCCATTCCGGCGTATTCACCCCACGAAGAAACGGGGTATGAACTTCAAGACGACGACACAATCATCGTTAAAAACGGCGCGACATTAAGCTATATCGAACGTATCGAAACAGCAACGACAATCATAGTAGAAGCCGGAGGGACAATACAAACCTGGAACAATGGCACTGCATTTAAAGTCAATCCCGACACTCTTATGGGCATTGGCACGGAAAAAACGACTTTGACCTTAGGCGATAGCGGATGGAATAGCGGCGCGGGCTTGGAAGAGGTTGTTCTTTCCGGCGATGGCTGGATTGTAATGCAAGGGAATATAAGTTTGGAAAATGTTGCCTTTGAGGTTGCTGAGGGGGCGGACTTGGTTTTGGAGTTATTATTTAATAACAACGTCACTATCGGCAGTATAGACAATAAGGCGGTTGGCGTTATCATCAACGAAGGCGGCACCGGCGGTATACGTATCACGTCCCACTCTGATAATGTGACAATTAAAGAATTGACAAACAGCGGGCGTTTTTTTATAAGTAATTCCGATATTTTTGTAGAAAAAATGGTAAATCAATCTACGGGGGTCGTTCAGCTTTTCGGGCAGGAGACAGTTCAAACTGCCGCAACAAAGTTAGATAATAAAGGCATCATTTACATAGGAGGTGGTGCAGAATTTATTGCGGAAAATTTGACACCGGGAAACGGAAATACGGGAACAATCAATATTATAGGTGGTACTTTCGGCTTCGATGATAAATTCGGTACGCTTACCATTGGCGGAGCATTTACAAACAGCGGCACTATTAACGTAGAAAAAGACGGCGTAGTTAACGTAAAAACCACACTTACTAACGCCGCAGGCAAAACAGTAGCAATCAAAGCCGGCGGTACAGTAAACTTAGACGGAACAAACGGCGCGTTTATAAACCGCGGAGAAGTAACAATAGCGGCGGGTACAAGTAGTCCTGCTGTTAATGCAGGTTTGCTCACTATTTCAAATTTAGGCACAGGCAGTTTTTCTAATGAAGGAACACTGACAAACAACGGCGAAATTGAAATTGACAGCGGCATTTTATT
>JGI24701J34945_10001689_pt1 | contig 10963 bp, 8 predicted proteins | sample TergutTh196P3_FD_34945 | JGI IMG/M metagenome (IMG submission 34945)
AGTCAGTTAAGCATGTATCAAAATGTCGTCAATGACGTATTGCGACACCCGGATGATAAACCAACAATAGGATTGCTGTTGGTCAAAGAGAAAAATCGTACGGTTGTGGAATACTCATTATCCGGTTACACAAATCCGATTGGCGTTGCGGACTGGCAAAATGAAATTGCCGCTGTTATGCCGGATGAAATTATGACAAATCTGCCGACAATCGAAGAAATTGAAAGGGAAATTGAGTTTGCGGAGTCCCAACTTGAAATACCTGAACCAGACGAGGAGGGTGAAAGCCCCTGCGCGGAGTGATTTACTAATCTGTCATAATAAGACTAACATTAGAAAATGTTGAAGCCACAAGGGTTTCACAATGTTAGTCCTGTTTTTTATACCTCACGTTTATGGAGAGGTTTACTTGTAAGCATGGAATCTAAACTCCTTAAATCTTTCGCACATCATTGACACCCGAACAACGATTGCACAAAAAAATATGTACGTTTCGTGTAGAAATTTCGTACATATTGTTCACAAATGTTAATAATTCGCAAATTTTTCTTGCATTTTGCCGCCATATATGATAAATTAACGCTCGCAAGGCCATAACAAAGGGCCGCAGCGACCGCGAAGATGCTTGCAACATCTTCACGGCGAATGTAGGGACACTCTAAAAGTCAAAGCCTACAAACACGGAAAAACCGCCGCTACGACATTATCAGTATACCTTTTCATCTCGGTATTTTCAACCTGATTTTGTGACTTTCGCGGCAGGCTATCCGCAATAAACGCTGAATGTATACATCGGCGCACAGGAAGTAGGCAAAGCCCGCTTCGCGGGCTCAGGCAATCACTTACGTGATTGCACAGGCATTATAAGCCCTTCTGCGTGCGTTTTTATTATGGCCTTTTGCTAAAAACTAAAAATTAATAGCAAAAGGAGAATGAAACAAATGAAAAGCAAAAGAATACTCAGCACGGTAATAGTAATCGCAATGATGGTTGCACTACTCCCTGCCATGCCGAATTCGGCACACGCGGCCGGGGACGCGGATGGCGACGGGTGGAGCTTTGTCGCCGCGACAGGCACGCTCACAGTCATGACTAATGAAGGTACAACCAATTGGCACAGCGGCGAAGTTAGCGATGATGATGTTCAAACACTCATCATAGGGGAAGATGTCACGTCAATAGGCGACGGGGCATTCGCTTACACCGCAATTACAACGGTGACAATCCCGGAAAGCGTTACATACATAGGTCATAGAGCATTTATGCAAGCTACTAACCTTACATCAGTGACAATTGGAAAAGGTGTCACAGCTATAGAAAGTGGAGCATTTCAGCTCTCGCCCATATCCGCTTTTGAAGTCAATCCCGAAAATACAGCTTTTTCGGAGTATGACGGAGTTTTGTTTAACAAAGGCCAAACGACGCTCGTCATATACCCTAATGGTAAATCAGATACATCATATGAAATACCGAACGGCGTCGAACGTATAGACAATTTTGCGTTTGCTCACACCTTTAACATCACATCAATAAAAATCCCGGACAGCGTCACAACCATAGGCTATAGCGCATTTGAAGTTTGCAATAAACTAACCGCTTTTGAAGTCGATCCCGAAAATACAGCTTTTTCATCAGAAAGCGGAGTTTTGTTCAACAAAGAGAAAACTACACTCATTCGCTACCCGAGCAATAAAGCAGATACATTATATGAAATTCCTGATAGTGTGGAAACCATAGCTTTTAGAGCGTTTGCTGAAAACTGGACCACTGAATCAATAACAATCCCGGACAGCGTTAAAGTAATTGAGGCTGAGGCGTTTTTTTACACGGGTAATCTTTACTCAATAACAATCCCGGACAGCGTCACAGAAATAGGCAATGGAGCGTTTGTTGGTTGCTGGGACCTTACGTTAGTGACAATTGGAAGCGGTGTAACGGCCATAGGCGACAGTGCCTTTGTATTAGAATACTGGGAGGTTGGTGATACTGATGGTCATGAACGGGCGGTTATATTTGGTGGAGAAGCTCCGCCAACAACGCTCGGCAGTAATGTTTTCGATAACCGGGCGAAACCAACCCTATATGTCCGCATTGATTCAAAAGAGGCTTATCAAAGCGTATCGCAGTTTGTCGGTTATACGATTATAGAGTGGCCGCTTAAAGTGGAATTTGATTCGCAAGGCGGCTCTGAAGTTTCGGCTTTTGAGGCTATTTACCCCATGGACAGAATCACCGCTCCCTCCGCGCCTACGTATGCGGGGCATACATTCGGAGGGTGGTATAAAGACTCGGCCTGCACAACTATATGGGATTTCAGTACCGATACTGTAAAAGAAAACACTACGCTATACGCGAAGTGGTCATCGGACGAGAGCGGCGACGGGAGCGGCGACGCGGATGGCGACGGTTGGAGCTTTGTCGCTTCAACAGGTACGCTCACAGTCACGACCGATGCAGGCACAACGAATTGGCACAGTGGCGAAGTTAACCCCGCTGAGGTTCAAACACTCATCATAGGGGAAGATGTCACGGAAATAGGCTACAATGCATTTGCTTTCACCGCAATTACAACGGTGACAATCCCAGACAGCGTTGTATACATAGGTTATGGAGCATTTTGGCGAGCTGAGAACCTTACTTCAGTAACAATCGGGAAAGGTGTCACAAGTATAGGCTGTGATTCATTTCTTTATGTGCCCATATCCGCTTTTGAAGTCAATTCCGAAAATACAGCTTTTTCGGAGCATGACGGAGTTTTGTTTAACAAAGAAAAAACTACGCTCATCTGCTACCCAAGCGGTAAAGCAGATACGTCATATGAAATTCCAGACAGCGTTGAAATCATAGGTTATAGAGCGTTTTCAGGCTACAACATTACATCAATAACAATCCCGGACAGCGTCACAGGTATAGCAGATACAGAAACAGAATATGAAGGATGGTTTAGGTATTTAGCAAACCTAACAGATATTTATGTCGGTTCCGATAATACAGCTTTTTCATCAGAAAACGGAGTTTTGTTTAACAAAGAGAAAACTACACTCATTCGCTACCCGGGCAATAAATCTGGTACATCAGGTACATCATATGAAATTCCAGACGGCGTTGAAACCATAGATTTTGGAGCGTTTATTTACAACAGGAACATTACATCAATAACAATCCCTGACGGTGTTTTGAAAATAGGAACCGAGGCGTTTCGTTCCACGGATCTTAGGTCAATAACAATCCCGGACAGCGTCACAGATATAGGAGATGGAGCATTTGCTGGTTGCCAGAATCTTACGTTAGTGACAATTGGTAGCGGTGTCACAGAAATAGGCAACGAGGCATTTGTGTTACCATACTGGGAGGTTGGTGACACTGATGGTCATGAACGAGCGGTTGTCTTTGTTGGAGAAGCTCCGCCATCAGTGTTGGGGGATAATGTTTTCGATAACCAAGCGAAACCAACCCTATATGTCCCCATTGATTCAAAAGGGGCTTATCAAAGCGTATCGCAGCTTGCCGGTTATACGATTATGGAGTGGCCGTTGAAAATGGAATTTGATTCGCAAGGCGGCTCTGAAATCTTGGCTTTTGAGGGTATTTTTCCCATGTCCAAAATCACCGCTCCCTCCGCGCCTACGTATGCGGGGCATACATTCGGCGGGTGGTATAAAGACCCGGACTGCACAACTATATGGGATTTCAGTACCGATATGGTAAAAGAAAACACTACACTATACGCGAAGTTTAGGGAAGATAAAGCTCCAGAAAAGATTTCAGCTATCGTTCTCGATATTGAGGCGAAGTCAGTGGGCAGCGAAATGGATATCGTTTTTAGTGAGAACGATGAAACAGTTGTCGTTATAACGTGGAATCACGCGACCGGAGAAGAGGGCGCGGTGTTCGCCGCCGGAGATATACCTTTAGCATCTGTCTCTGTAACGGCAAAAGAAGGATATGAGTTCGATGACGATATAGTAATCACAGTTCCCGGAGCCTCAGCTGTAACAAAAAATGAACATACTTCAACTTGGATATCATTCGACGCAACATGGGATGAATTAGAGAGCGAATTATCACCGCCAACCACGATAACTGGTGTGGACTTTGGCTATAGACCCTCTCTTGGGGTACTGGTGCCAAGTGAGTTTGTTTATCTTGATGACGTGATTTACTATGATGTCGCAATGACATGGAGTGGCTTGAGCGACAATGAAATGTTCACCTTCGGAGATATACCTGTGGCGACCATTACGCTTACTGCAAAAGAAGGGGTAATATTTTCCGATGATATAGCAATCACGTTTCCCGATGCCACTGTTGTAATCACAGAGGTTGATTCCTATGGCAAATATGTGAAACTCACCGCAACGTGGGATAAATTAGTAAAGCTTAGGGATATTTCTATTCCAGGCTGGACTATTAGACCTCACATTGGGGATACGCCGCTAAGTGATTTATCTGCGACATACTATGAGGGTTCAATAATATGGAGCGGCTTGAGCAACGATGAAATATTCACTGTTGGCGATATACCTGTGGCAACCATCACGCTTACCGCAAAAGATGAGGTAGTATTTGTCGGCAAGGACGATATAGACCTACGCATTGCTGATGCCACTGTTGTAATCACAGAGGTAGCTGCCGATGGTAAATATGTAGTATTCACCGTAACATTTACGGAACTGAAGAGTAGCTCGCCACCTCCGCCTCCCGCTCCTCCGCCATCGCCCGAACCTATCGCAGACCAATCGCCTGAAACATTTCTGGCTGACCTATACCAAAACATATTAGGTCGCGACGCGGATGAAGATGGGTATGACGACACGATTGCCGCCCTTCTTGACGGTTCTGTGACCGCTACGGAAATCGTGTATGATTTCGTGTTCAGCCCGGAGATGGAAGCCAAAGACCTTAGTGACGATGACTTCGTTGAAACTTTATATCTGGCATTCTTTGGGCGTGAGCCAGACCCAGACGGCAAGGCACATTGGTTAAACGCGCTGGCCACCGGCACGACCCGTGAGCAGATATTTCTCGGCTTTTCTAATTCCACAGAGTTCGTCCTGTTTTGCTTGGATCATGGGATAGCGGCAAGAGGGTATAATGACTGGATTGCCGCGCGTGTGGATGACTCCACGACCGCAACAAAAGCCATGTCCGATTTCATGTTCAGCCCGGGGATGACAGCAAGGAACTTTGACGACGAGGATTTTGTTGAGACATTGTATAAAGTGTTCTTTGGACGCGCATCTGATCCGAGCGGCAAGGCACACTGGGTAAACGCGCTGGCTTCCGGCATGACCCGTGAGCAGGTGTTGCTCGGTTTTGCGGGTTCCTCAGAGTATGATTTGCTTTGCGAGGCATATGGTTTCGTAAGATGAGAGTGATGGGATAGAAGCGAGAACTAAGGTATAAAGAAATAGGCAGCGATGGGTATAAGTTTTACTACCCATCGCTGTATTTTCCCTCAAAGATTTAATATCTTTGACAGACGGAGAGATTCATTGTATCATTAGCTGGTAGATTTGCCGCAAGTGCTGTCGCCATGACTAAAAGTAGTCAAGCGCGATTGGCGGCTCGGGAATAAATGCTTTGCGCCGCATTTATTTTTTAACAAAATCATAATTCTCCCACTTCTATCAGTGGTGAGTACAAGCTCCGACTGATTTTGTTAAAAACATCAAACGCTTTGCGTGTGATGCAAACGCGTAGAGTTTGTGAGCTTTCGCCGAATACCGCACTTCGCTACGGGTTCGCTCTTCGCTTCGCCCCCGCTTACCTCGAGCTCAGTGAACCTGCACCCTCACTTCTTCTGCCTCCGGCAGCGTTCGGGTTCGGTCATTTCGGCGAAGGCGATATATAAAAATTAAGGAACTGTCATAATATGGAAAGCAATAACTTATTTGAAACAATCGAGCGGGTGGCGGTGGATATTTTTTCCAGAGAAAGCCTTAAGAAACGGCTTGAAACAGGCGAGCCTTTGAAAATAAAACTCGGCGCAGACCCATCCCGCCCGGACTTGCATTTGGGGCACTCCGTTACGCTGCGGATGCTTCGAAAAATGCAAGACAAAGGTCACGAAATCATTTTTGTCATAGGTGATTTTACCGGGATGATCGGCGACCCATCAGGACTAAATAAAACGAGACAGCCTCTGACTCTTGAGGAAACCCGCAGCAACGGGCAAAGCTATTTCGAGCAGGTTTCAAAAATCCTTGACCCGGCAAAAACACGCATAACATACAATTCAGATTGGCTTGGTAAAATGGATTTCGCTCAAGTTCTCAGGCTTGCCGGAAAATACACGCTTGCCCGTATCATGGAACGCGATGATTTTTCCAATAGATATGCAAGCAATCAGCCTATTGGATTGCACGAGTTGTTCTATCCGCTGATGCAAGGATATGATTCGGTCGCGCTGAACGCCGACGTAGAAGTCGGCGGAACTGACCAGACTTTTAATCTTTTGGTTGGGCGTGAGCTGCAAAAAGACTATGGAAAGAAGCCGCAAGAAGTCATAACCTTTCCGCTGCTGCCCGGTCTTGACGGCGTGGAAAAAATGAGCAAATCTCTCGACAATTACATCGGAATTGACGAGCCGCCGGAAATTATGTTTGAAAAGTGCATGAAGATACCGGATAATATTTTGCCGGACTATTTCCGGTTGACCACGGACATTGTGGAAGATGAATATGCCAATATATTATCGCATGATATTCGACAAGCGCATTTTATGTACGCGAGGGAAATCGTGAAGATATATCACGGGACCGACGCCATAGAGACAGCGGAGCAAAGATACCTTGCCATAGCTTCGGGAAACGCGCCCGGCGATATGCAGATGATTTCTGTTTCGGGAAGCAGAGCGCCAATAATCGAGCTGCTCAAGCAGGCGGGTTTTGCGTCCTCAAACTCAGATGCAAGACGATTGATAGAGGGCGGCGGAATCAAGCTTGACGGCAAAACGGTCAGCGATATAAATTTGATTGTTAGTTGCGATGCAATCATCAGCCGGGGCAAAAACAGATTTGTGAAGATACACATCGGATAATTTCTCGAATTGGTGGGATTGCGCTCCAACGACCGTTCAATGGCGTAGTCGTTATTATATTTTCAAACAAGACACACAGTTGTCGTAAACGATAAGGACACATTTGAAAAATTGCTTGTACTCCTTGAATTTACACACTTTGTCAAACATCAGACTGTTGCTATTATACTTCCTGCCCTGTCCGCAATATCTCTTTGACAAACGGATTATCATTCTCTAATTCCGATGTCGGGAATCCACGCGGCTCTATATCAATCCCCTTGTATTTTCTCGTCAATCGGAAGAGTCGCGTCATAATGTCTACCGTTGTCAAGTCCTCAAAACTGCGCGAGAAAAAGCACACGTCTATGTCGCTCTGTTCCGTTGCCGTTCCTTTAGCACAGGAGCCGAACAGGAAAGCGCGATCTATCGGCATGGCATTTTTTACATCTGCCACATAGTCGGTTACTGTTTTATTTACGGTTTCAATGTTAATAGCCATGCGAACACATCCTTTGTTCGGTTAAAAAAGTCCGTAGCGGTCTGCTCGTTCAGCCATTCGCTCAATTTCTGCTTATAGTCGGCATATCGCCCGTTCAAGTAGTGTATCGTCAAATCTTCAAATAAATTATAGCGTTCATCTGTTATCTCTTCAGGTAATAGGCTTTCATATCGTTCAATAAGAACTCGGATATTGTGCGTTTTTGGCACGTTATCGTCAATGTAGAGGACATATAGACCTTTAACGAGTTTTTCAACTGCTTGCTGACACATAAACATCACATACAACCACCGACCGCTGTTCAGCATGGTTTTAGCCGTATCAAGGTCATATTGCGCTATGTCAAGCCAATAATCAAATTTCTCCTGCGCGTCCATCTACACCACCCCTATAACGCATTTTTATCATACACCAAAATTACAAATAAATCAATAGAAGGCACTAATAATTTGTGATATAATTATGTATGTAAGTTATACAGTCATACGACTCGCAATCCGACTGGAAAAATCAAAGTATCTGCAATGCGGCGAAATACGCCAGTCACGGTGGGAGATGCCGCCAGATAAACAAAATTGGTGGGATTGGAAGGATTGATTTTATGGGTTGTTTAGGAAATGCTATTTGGATAATATGTGGCGGGATATGGCAAGCGTTAGCGTGGTTTGTTATGGGTTTGCTATGGTGTATCACCATCGTTGGAATCCCGATAGGGCGGCAATGTTTCAAATTTGCGTCGTTGGCGTTCGCGCCATTTGGCAAGGAAGTAGAATACGGCGGCGGTGCTCCGTCGCTGATTGCGAATATTTTATGGATATTATTCGGCGGTATACCTCTCGCGATATGCGCTGCCGTGAACGGTTTACTGTTGTGCTGCACCATCATTGGAATCCCTTTCGGGTTGCAGTGTTTTAAGATAGCAAAACTGGCACTCATGCCATTTGGTGCAACAATTGTGTAAGGCGCTGATAAACATGAAACTTGACAGATTACTCGGCATACTTACTGTGCTGCTTCAAGAAAGACAAGGCGATGGCGCTTGCCGGTTCGTAACCGCGCCGGAGCTTGCGGAGAGATTTGAGGTGTCACGCCGCACAATCGGGCGTGATATTGACGCCTTGTGCATGGCGGGTATTCCAGTCATTACCCATCAGGGAAGCGGCGGCGGCATTTCAATAGCAGAGGGATTCAAGTTAGATAAAAGCGTGCTCACGACAGACGAACTCTCCGACATTATCGCCGCGCTAAAAGGGATCGGCAGTGTATTGGGGCAGTCAAACATCGAGCGCACTTTGGACAAGCTCCACGCCAACGCCGACGCGGTTGTTTCCATGCGCGAGCCTGTGATTATTGACCTTGCTTCGCACTATAAGGGGCAGCTTACCGAAAAAATAGAACTCATCAAGCAAGCCGTCCTTGAATCACGGCTCATAGAGTTTGACTACTATTATGACAAAGGCGAGTGTCACCGCCGCATTGAGCCGTACTTTGTGATTTTCAGGTGGTCGTCATGGTATGTATTCGGGTTTTGCTTACAGCGGCAGGACTTTCGTATGTTCAAACTTCAACGGTTATGGAATTTAACGCTATGTGACAAGCGTTTCATACTCAGGGAAGTACCGCCGAGAAAATGGGATTTTGACGCGGAGCTTGCGGACGAAATGAAATTGGTTGCGTTGTTTGAGCCGTCGGAAAAGTATAAGCTGATTGAACTTTACGGTCTTGATTGCTATACCGAAACCGACGAGGGCTTGCGCTTTGAGTGTGGTTTTACAAACCGCGATTTTCTCGTAGGTTGGCTGCTCGGCTTTGGCGGCAAGGTGAAGGTATTAGAGCCGAAAACTATTGCGGAGGATTTAACAGCTGCCGCCGAAAAAATTTTATCAAAGCATGAATAAACACGACATGCTGTTGTCATACACAATAAGAATATATTTGAGAAAATGCCTGAAAAAATTAATACATGTCCCACCAAACAAGACATACTGTTGTCGTGTTTAGTGTGGTATGATGAGTTAAAAATACATATTCAAAGGATAGAGCAATAATGAGCGGTTACAAAGAAACAGCCAAAAACAGCGGCTTTGTGAGAAAAATACTGTTGACCTCCGCAGGGTTTGAAACAAAAACGATAAGCGACACGTTTTTGACCCTTGCGGGTAAGAAGCCGAAGGATATAAAAGTGCTGTTTATCCCCACCGCGGCGATTTCCCCTGCCGCAATAGAGGTTCTGCCTAAGTGCATGGACGATTTGTTAAAAATAGGGATTCCTGCGGCGAATATCAAGGTCTTTGATTTGCACTGTTCATTATCAACCGAAGAAATGTCAGCGTTCGACGCGGTTTATTTTACGGGAGGAAGCCCACAGTATCTGCTTGAAAGAATCAACGACACGGGCTTTGACAAAACTTTGAGCGAATTTGTCAGCAATGGCGGGGTTTATGTCGGTGTCAGCGCGGGAGCTATTGTCGCCGCAGGCAACCTGCCGAATAATCTTGGCTACTTGAAAGCTACGCTAAATGTACATATGCAAAACGGCATGGACGACGGCGTTTTCGATAATGACACTGTAACGCATATTGACTTAACGGACGGTAAAGCTGTTTTAATTCATAATCGGCAGTTTCAAATTATATAAAAGTGCGCCAAAAGTGCGCCAATTGAAAGCTGTCAAGAACAAAGCACGGTTGCTGTCTGTAAAATTGTCAGGATAAACGAGGATAAACGAGGAGGGATAGAAATGCCGAGAAACACCACGCAGAAAAAAGCCTTAGTCATAATAGACATTCAAAACGACATTACTAAGAATTACAAGGAAATCATCGGCAACATCAACAAAGCTGTTGATTGGGCGGTTGCTCAAAATATTCATATTGTTTATATTAGGCATGAGAATTTATCAGACGGTACGAGGACTTTTAAGCCGAGCACTAATGGGGCGCAGTTGGTTTCGGATATGAAAATAGTGTCTGAAAATATTTTTACAAAATACAAAACAAACGCTTTGACGAGCGAGGGATTTATGGATTTTATCAGTAAAAACGAAATATGCGAGTTCTACATAGCGGGAGCGGATGCTGTAGCCTGTGTTAAATCAACCTGCTACAACTTGCGAAAGGCAGATTATCGTGTTACTGTGTTATCGGATTGCGTTACCAGTTACGACAAGAGGAAAATTGACGAAATGCTACGATATTATGAAAGTAAGGGCTGTAAGATAATGAGATTGAGCGAGGTAAAATTATGAGCCAAAAATATGACTGGTTTGAGGATTATTGCAAGTCGAAAAAAGGTGCGTACAAAGAATGGAAGCAGGAATGGGGAGTCCACCGCTATATGATTCGCGATAAAATGTTTATCATGCACGGCGGCGATAAAGAGGGAAAAGAAATTATAACCCTAAAACTTGAACCTATGCACGGGCAGTTTCTCCGAGAAGT
>JGI24701J34945_10001701_pt1 | contig 10901 bp, 9 predicted proteins | sample TergutTh196P3_FD_34945 | JGI IMG/M metagenome (IMG submission 34945)
TTCAAGCATATCACCCGCTTCATACAGTTGCATTAAGAGCTACCCCCATAATATCAACACTTGGGAAAAACATCAAACATCTATTTTGTACAGCATAAATTCCCCATATCACCCCCAAAATCAAACCCCCGCAGGAAATTCACCCAAAAACTTTACATTTTCCTCATTATGGTGTATGCTACGGCAAAATACCTTAGGACAGGAGGTCACATGGAGCTTATTACCATTAACGACAATCCGTATGACGAAAATATTTATATATACTATGACAAGGAGTCGCAGGAGGGCGTAGTTATTGACCCAGGCGATAGCTTTGACATAATTTGTGATACGATTGGGAAAAATAATATAAAGGTAGCCGCGATTTTGTTGACACATGGGCATTACGACCACACGCTTTGTGTAAACGAGCTGCGCGAGCTTACAGGCGCGCCTGTGTACGCGCACAAGGACGAGAAGCACCTCTTGCAGAACACGGAATACAACCGTTCCGGGCTTAGAGGGCTAATGGTGTCCGTTGTCCCCGACAGGTTTTTTTCTGACGGCGATGTCTTTAGCTTCGCCAACGGTGCGGAGCTGAAAATTATCCATACGCCAGGGCATACTGCTGGCGGAATATGCTTTTATGACGAAAAAAACGCCATGCTGTTTACTGGCGATACGTTGTTTAGGGGAACTGTGGGGCGTACCGATATGCCTACAGGCTGTACGCAGACCCTATTTGAAAGCATACGCGGCAGGCTGTTTATGTTGCCCGAAAATGTCTTGGTTTTGGCGGGGCATGGCGATACGTCTACGATAGGGTACGAGAAGAAGTATAATCCAGTGTTAGTATAAAAAGGAGAAATCAAAATGAAAACATTTTTCAAAAGCGCGTTAATTATTGCCGTAATATTACTTTTTGCGGCATGTACTAAGCCCACCGACAGAACGCCAGACGGCGAAGCTGTCGGACAAGGCGGAGCAGTCACTGACGGCGAAAACGCCGAAAGCAGGGACATTCTATCCTCAGACAACGAAATTACCTACGAATACGTGCCAGAGGACGACCGCCCCGAGCTATTCCGCAGAGTGCCGCAGCTGCCAATGCCATTTGGGCTAGACGATGTTGTGGCGACGGCAAACGGGCTTGAAATCCCTGCGAGCTATGTTTCGTACAGGATTAACGATGCCATATATTCCCTTTGGGACAATGGAATCTACGAGAACCACGAAAACTACGACAATCTTGTTCTCGAAAAAGCGGCACAGCTCGCCGCGCTTTTTGTCGTAGTTGCGGATTATGCTATCGCAAACGGAATGGCACTCACCGATGCCGACCTGCAAGACCTTAGTCAGAGCATAGAAGAAGTAATAAGCTGGCACGAGCGCGGCGAGGAAGCGTTTTTTGCCGAATATGCCGAAATCTTCGGATTTTATGATAGGGCGCACTTTGAGCATGTTGCCGAGGTGTTCCAGTTAATGAATAAGGTTTTAGATGTGGTTATTGACGACCCCGAATTGTTTGCGGAGTTTGAGCAATTTATGCCAGCCGAGGAAATTGACGAAATAGTCGTAGAAAACGAGGACGACATGCTCGGCGCGAAGCATATTTTAATTATGTTTGACGATTATGAATCCGCCGAGGAAGCGTGGGAGCTGGCACAATCCTTGTACGAGCGTGCAATCGGCGGCGAGGATTTTGACGACCTAATCCTTGCATACGGCCGCGACCCAGGAATGGAATCGTATCCGCAGGGCTACACATTCCTAGAGGGCGAAATGGTACAGGAATTTGAACTGGCTGTAATCGCCCTAGAAATCGGCGAAATAAGCGAGCCGTTTGAGTCGCCGTTTGGCATACACATTGCGTTGCGTACTGTACCCAACGCCGCTGACCTAATGCCGCAGTGGGCGGACTACGACGACGAATACGACTTCCCGATGACCTATGAGGAAAGGCAAATAGCTGGGATTGTTACTGGGCTGGAATTGCGTGCAGATACGGCAGTGATGGAGTTTTTGCCTGCGTTGTATGAATTGCCAGTAAGATAGGGGCATAGCCCCTTTTCACCGCTGTAGGCACAAAAAAAGTTATAACCACGGCTTGCAAAAAGTACACCGTAGAAATTCAATTGATTGTAAAATGCCTCTTTTGCGTACTTGAGGTAAGGGTATGTTTTTGCATACCCTTACTTCCTCTTTTGCACAATAGTGACGGCATTTATATTTAGTCAGTGCGAATATAGTGATATATATACGATAAGGGGAATAAATTTTATGGCTGCAGTTAATGAAATCATAAGTATAGGAAATGGAATGGACTATTTTATTTCACCAACTCATCGCCGTGGAAGTGCTACCGAACACAAATCCATTTGGTGCATCACATCAGATGATGAGGTAAACTGTTTTAAATTATCCGTTCAGCATGGTTGGGTATCTGATACAACAGGGTGGGGATTACATATCATATATAATAATATCCGTCGTTTAGGCTATAATCTAAGAAACGATGACCTGCGAATTGCTAAATTTATAGATAAAAATACGAGTGGGACATGGCACGGATACCCCGCAGATTATGTATATAATAAGCAAGACTGCCCTAGCGATAATGTGTTAAAAGACTGGGTACGTAAAAATTTTATTAACAAAGCGGGTATGTTAAGAATTAAGCAGGGGAAAAAGGGTGATTTGTAATGTATAACGGACTTAATGATTTACCCAAACTATCCATTCAAGGCGATTTTTGGGATTGCCAAATATACAAAGGTAAACTTTATTTATGGACTTTCGATGGCAAAATTATCACATATAATTGGGACAGCTTTATAAGTGATTGCATGAAGAACTCAAGAGCCGATTTGGCAATGACCTGTGCTTTTTTAAAAGGTTATTATCTGTATAATCCTAGTTTTGATTTGTTCTTTGGGAATAATGAAATTAAAGAAATAATAAAAAATCAGTTCAAAACCCTGTCAAGGAAAAAACTTTTTTTTACTGAAAAGGACTTAGAAAAATATATACTAGGAACACAAGATTTATTTACACCCGAACTGTCGATTGATTCAGGCGTATACTATAATAAATTCTATGTAGCTGACGAAACTGGTATATATTCTGCATCAGCAAATGACCCTCGCCTTATAAAACCAATTAGTACAAGAACTCACAAATTATGGGACGGCCATTCGCTTTCATTGAAAATAGGAAGAGGGGGAAATATAGCTGTTTCTGCAGGGAGTGACGGTCTTTTTGAATATAATCAACAAGTATACAATAGTGATAGAATGAAATTGATAAATGCCAGACACTCATCTTCTTCAAACTGGGCATTCTCTAGTATATATAGCACATCATACCTAGACGGCTCTTTTCTATCACCTTATTATTATGATGATGACAATGGAGGACACCGTCCTAATGAAATAATAGATGATTCTGTAATTTTTGGAGACAAGAATGGACTGAGTTGGGCATATAATGAAAAATTTTACAAATATTCCAATGATGCGATAAGCATTGTTCGATTTACTCAGAAAAATTTAAAATCAGAGGAAAACAAAGCATTTGAGCATATAGATACTATAAAATTGCAAAGTTGGAAAGGTGATGTGATTTCTACAGGTGTTAGTCATTTCGGAACAATATTAGAGTGTGACAATGCGATGATTATACTGCCAAGTGATACAAGTGATAATACGCCTATTACTATACCTGGTCGTGTTGTTAGATGGAGAGTATACCCTAAAAGCATTGACTATATCAATCATTTGCATATTATAACGGAAACGTCCATTGATATTTACTCCTTTAACAACGATTATCTAGTTGACCAAAAAAGTAAAAAATATGGGGCAGAGTATAAATACTATACCCGTAATAATTATAGACAACACTATAACTAGACTTTTTTATATCAGCATAAAATAAACAGGGCAGGAAATTTCGAGTGTTTTTCTCAAAATTTCCTGCCCTGCTTATTTTTTATTTTTTTCTTCGCTTAGTCTACCTAAAACAACCCCACAACCCATTCCCACAAATTAAACTTCAAAACCAACCCAACAAACACAATAGAAACCATAGACATCAGCTTAATCAAAATATCCACAGACGGCCCAGACGTATCCTTTAGCGGGTCGCCTACCGTGTCGCCTACGACTGCGGCTTTGTGGGCTTCGGAGCCTTTGCCGCCGTGGTTGCCTGCTTCGATATACTTTTTGGCGTTGTCCCACGCGCCGCCTGCGTTAGCCATCATAAGCGCGAGTACAAGCCCTGCCGACATACCGCCAGCCAACATTCCTACCACGCCCTGGTAGCCAAGCAATAAGCCGCAGGCAATGGGTACGCCAATCGCAACAATCGCGGACGGAATAAGGCTTTTTTGCGCGCCGCGTGTGCATAGGTCTACGCAAGCGGCGTAGTCTGGCTTGCCTGTGCCGTCCATTATTCCCTTGATTTCGCGGAACTGGCGGCGTACTTCTACTACTATATTTTGTGCCGCTTTGCCTACGGCTTGCATTGTCATGGCGGAGAAAAGGAATGTCATTGCCGCGCCGATAAACAGCCCTATTAGTACAGGAGGGNTCATTATGCTAAAATGTTCCATTAGCTCTGTTACGCCGTTTTCCAAATCTAGGCGTTGGGAAATTTCGTCCGCATAAGCTACAATCATTGCGAGCGCGGCGAGAGAAGCCGAGCCAATCGCAAAGCCCTTGCCTGTAGCGGCGGTGGTATTTCCTAGCGAATCCAACGCATCAGTGCGTTTGCGTACTTCCTCGGGAAGCCCTGCCATTTCGGCTATGCCGCCCGCATTGTCGGCTACAGGGCCGTAAGCATCGGTGGTTAGCGTAATCGCAATGGTCGCGAGCATTCCCACGCCAGAAATCGCTACGCCGTATATTCCCGACTCGAAATTGCTCATACCGCCGGAAAGAATGAAGCTGACAATAACCGACACGCCGATTATAAGCACAGGCGCGACAGCCGAAAGCATACCAAGCGCCAAGCCGTTAATGATTAGCGGGCCAGAGCCGCTTGTGGCAGAATCTGCCAAGTCCTTTGTGGGCTTATATGTGTCCGAGGTGTAATATTCTGTGGTAAAGCCAACAGCAACACCTGCCGCAAGCCCCGAAACAACCGCGAAATAAACGCCTAGGCTTTCCTTGCCAAGCACTAGCAGAATAATTGGCAACGCCGCGATAAGCACCAGCACAGCCGCGACATTTACGCCCCTGCGTAGTGCGGAAAGCAACGCCTTTTGGGAAGCGTCCTCCTTAACCTGCACAAAGAACGTGCCTATAAAGGAAGCGACTATTCCTGCGGCGGCGATAACGAGGGGAAGAACAACGCCGTTGAAGCCGTGTCCTGCCGCTACGCCCAAAGCCATAGAGGCAAGTATTGTCGCTACAAGAGATTCAAAAAGGTCTGCGCCCAGGCCGCCTATATCGCCTACGTTGTCGCCTACGTTGTCGGCGATAACGGCAGGGTTGCGTGGGTCGTCCTCGGGAATACCTGCTTCGACCTTACCTACGAGGTCTGCGCCTACGTCTGCGGCCTTGGTGAAAATACCGCCGCCCACACGCGCAAACAACGCCTGTGTGGAAGAACCCATACCAAAGGTAAGCATAGCCGAGGTTATAGCGGAAATCATTTCCGCATCTCCCGCGGGAGTGCCATCTGCCATATGGGCAAAGAACACAAACCGCAGCAATAAGTACCAAACGGCAATATCAAAAACAACAACGCCCGCTACGGTGAAGCCCATAACCGAGCCTGAGGTAAACGCTACTCTTAGCCCGCTGTTTAGGCTTTTAGAGGACGCTTGCGCTGTTCTGGAATTGGCGTGGGTGGCGATTCTCATGCCGATAAAGCCCGACAGCCCCGAAAACAGCCCGCCAGTAATAAACGCAAACGGCGCGAACGGATTAAGCAAGCCCAAAATGGCTAATACGCCCATTAAAAGGAACATAATACCAAAGAATATTCCCGCGCCTGTGTACTGCCGCTTGAAGAAAGCGTTTGCGCCAGTGCGTATAGCCTGGGAAATTTCTTTCATTTTGCTGTTGCCCTCATCAAACGTCATAAGACGGCGGCCTTGTAAAAAGGCAAAAACTAGGGACAACGCCCCCACGAACAGAACCATGAGTATTAAACTCAGTTCTAAGCCCATAAAACTCCTCCTTAAAATTTTTGAACAAAATATGACAGCTTATTATAAATGTATGTGTGATAAAAAGCTATAGTTTTTAAAAAATTTTTTTCTACTAATAACTGTCAAGAAAACTATACTCTCGCCCATTAAGTTTATAGCCTATAGTAGTTTCCAAATTCACCATTTGCAGGCTTTGGAAAACGCTTTTTTCCACGTCCTTGTGTTGTTGTTTAAGCTGTGCGAGCATGTCCTTTACGGTTTGGCGCGTGGAGGCTTTGTTCCTATTGTCACTGGCTTCCGTAAGCGGACAGCCGCACTGCATAAACGACAGCCCATTGTAATTTTTCCATGCGAGGATTGAGGCTTCGTCTATGCAATACATAGGGCGGATTAGCTCCATTCCTGCGAAATTGCGGCTTTTTAGCTTTGGCATCATCACTTGGTACTGGGCGGCGTACAACATGCCCATTAGCGTGGTTTCCACGACATCGTTCATGTGGTGTCCAAGCGCGATTTTGTTGCAGCCTAGCCTTTGCGCGTGGGCGTACAAATAACCGCGCCTCATTCTCGCACACAAATAACATGGCGAGCCGTCCGCTTCCGAAACAATTTTGAAAATATCAGACTCAAAAATAGTTATGGGAATTTGCAAAAGCGCGGCGTTGGAAATTATTTTCTGCAAATTTTCGTGATTGTAGCCTGGGTTCATAACCATGTAAACAGGCTCAAAGGCAATGTCACTATGGCGGTGGAGCTGTTGGAACAGCTTTGCCATAAGCATAGAATCCTTGCCGCCGGAAATGCACACGGCGATTTTGTCGTTCGGCTGAATTAGCTCGTATTTCTGTATTCCCGCGATAAAAAGCCGCCACAGCTCTCTGCGAAAACGCTTGTGTATACTACGCTCGATTTTTTGCAATTGTGTAAGTTCTCGATTTTCCATTGACAGATTAGCCTTTCCGCACTATAATAATCACCGCGAGGCACCCCCCTGCCTCGTGAAGGGGTATAGTTCAGTTGGTAGAACGTCGGTCTCCAAAACCGGATGTCGAGGGTTCAAGTCCTTCTGCCCCTGTAAGAAGAACGTGGCTGGATGCTGCGTTCTTTTTTGTTGTATTTATGGGGGTTGGGGCGGTTTTTTTAGAATGGAGCGGTCGGTGATAGACCAGGGGATTCAGTGAATTTTATCCGTCCCTGCCCTCCGCCGCTTAAGTACATCAAGCACGTCCATGAAAATATGTTTGGTATCATAATAATACCCCATACTACTCTTGCCGCACAGTTTGTGCAGTTCATTGATAAACTTCTTAATCCATTCTAAAACCGATTCGACATCTTCAACAGTGATGCTTTTAGACGCATCTTTTGTGTTTGGGTTTACGTGTGCTGTTGCGTTCCTTAAATTGCGTATCGAATTTTTGATTATGGCGTTGTCTTTTTCAAAGTTTTCCAACTCGCTTTCAAGCGATGAAATCTTTCCATCCTTGTCAAACTGAGAGCCTTTTAAAAGCCGCAAAAACCCATTAAGCGGCAAACCATAGTCTTTGTCAAAAAAACCATAAATCTTTATTAGCAAGGTGGTGTCGATAGCATACGTAATATAAGGAATCATTTTATATATTTCGTGTCCCTCTTGTCGATATTCATACAAGTATTTTTTGTACTGTAAATATTCCAAAATGACTTTCATATTTCCCGAATATTTATCGAAATAGTCATTTATGATTGCGGCTTTAATTTCTTCTCGCAGTATAGGGCAAATTAAATATATCGTTTCGCCTGTTTCTGTCTTTCTTGTTGGGATTGTAGCCATTTTTGCGCCTGCGGCTAATCCTCGCGAATAATTATAGAATGTTTTTTCGGGCATACCGTAGTATTCGACAGCCTTTTTGTGGCTTACGTAGGTTTCGGTTTTTGTATCACTGTTAAGGTTTTCCATTGATTGTTACCTGCTTTCGTTGATTTATTCGGTTTAATTTCGTGTAGCTTGTTTTTGGCTTCTTCTTTAGTATCAAATACCATTTGCGGAATAAGATTAAATGGTATTGACGCATAAAGAAGCAGTATAACTCCAAACTACACCCCCTTCCCCTTCCCAGCCCTCTGCCGAGCATTCCCGTCCAACAACCGCTTACGTATCCGCAAATTCTCGGGCGTGACCTCCACCAGCTCGTCATCAGTAATAAATTCCAGACACTGCTCCAAGCTCAAAATCTCCGCAGGAACAAGGCGTAAAGCCTCGTCCTTCCCAGCGGCGCGTACGTTAAGCAGCTTTTTCTGCTTGCAGATATTCACTTCCATGTCGCCGCTACGGGCGTTGCGGCCGATAACCATTCCCGTGTAGACCTGTGTGCCTGGTACGACAAAAAGGCTTCCGCGTTCTTGGGCGTTGTACATGCCGTAGGGTACGGCCTTGCCTGTTTCAAAGGAAATGAGCGAACCCTGCGGACGGTCGGCAATGTCGCCCTTGTACGGCGCGTAGCCGTCAAAAAGCGTGTTGATTATGCCGTTGCCCTTTGTGTCGGTGAGGAACTCGGAGCGGTAGCCGATTAGGCCGCGCGCGGGTATGGAAAAATTAAGGCGCGTGTAGCCGCCCTTTGAGGCCGCCATTTGCAGCATTTCGCCGCGGCGGCTTCCCAGCTTTTGGATTACCACGCCCGTAAATTCCTCGGGAACGTCAATAATTACGGCTTCCATAGGCTCGTGCCGTTCGCCGTCTATTTCCTTGAACAAAACGGCGGGCTTGGACACCTGGAACTCGTAGCCCTCGCGCCGCATTGTTTCTATTAGAATGGAAAGGTGAAGCTCGCCTCGCCCCGAAATTTTAAAAACCTCGGTACTGTCCGTGTCCTCCACACGCAAGGAAACGTCCGTATTTAGCTCGCGGTACAGCCGTTCGCGGACTTGACGAGATGTGAGGAATTTGCCCTCCTTGCCTGCAAAGGGGCTGTCGTTTACCATAAAATTCATGGAAAGGGTCGGCTCGGAAATTTTGCTGAACGGCAACGGCGCGGCGTTTTCGGCGGCGTTAAGCGTGTCGCCGATTTTTATTTCGGGAATACCCGCAATCGCAATAATAGAGCCTACGCCCGCCTCCGCAACCTCCTTACGCTCCAGTCCGTCAAATACATATAGTTTAGAAATTTTCACNCTCTTTTTGTTGTCTGGCTCGTGGACNTTCACGATTGTGAGCGTGTCGTTTGTCCGCGCCGTTCCGTTTACCACGCGGCCTATGCCTATTCTCCCTAGGTACGAGCTGTAGTCTATATTGTAAATCAACGCCTGTGTTTCCGCCGAGGAATCGCCCTTTGGCGCGGGAATATATTCTATTAGCGTTTCAAAAAGCGGGCGCATTTTTTTGCCCTCGTCCTGCGTGGTTTTGGAAGCCCAGCCCTTTTTCGCGCTCGCGAAAATAAAAGGCGAGTCTAGCTGCTCGTTGTTCGCCTCCAGCTCCATAAAAAGCTCCAAAACCTCGTCCACAACCTCGTCTGGGCGCGCCTCGGGTCTGTCCACCTTGTTTACACAGCACACGATGGGCAGGCTTAGCTCCAGCGCGTTTTTTAGCACAAATTTGGTCTGCGGCATAGGCCCCTCGAAAGCATCAACCACAAGCACAACGCCGTCTACCATTTTCAGTACGCGCTCTACCTCGCCGCCAAAATCCGCATGACCTGGCGTGTCCACTATGTTTATTTTTGTGCCGTCAAACTGCACGGACGTATTTTTTGCCAAAATTGTAATGCCGCGCTCGCGTTCCAAATCGCCCGAATCCATAACCCGCTCGGCGATATTTTGGTTTTCCCTAAACGCGCCGCTCTGCCAAAGCAGCTGGTCACAAGGGTAGTCTTTCCGTGGTCAACATGCGCGATAATCGCGACATTGCGTATGTTAGTCGTCATGTGTGAGGCTCCTTAGTTTTAACTCGCCTTCGGCGATTTTTCTTGTGCGAATTTGCACTTTTTTACATTATATCATAAAAAGCCCCTGTCGAAAATGTATTTTCGGGGAGGCGCGTGGGCGGGGTAAATGGCGGGACGGATTTATCCGTACCGACCCCCGCACATTCGTCAATTCGGGGTGGAGTAAATAGCGGGACGGATTGTAGGGGACGGATTTATCCGTCCCGAGGTTACCTCGCTCTGCGTTGGTCGGCGTGCGGTGTTGTCTAAGAAAACCACTAACACCTTACTGCCTGCTTAATGGACGTTACCTGCCCCGAATTGACGAACGTGCGTACCTCGGGACGGATAAATCCGTCCCCTACAAAAAACCTGCAAATGTCCACAACAAACGCAATATTTAAATCCGCACTCATTGCCTGCTGTGCCACGCTCCCTCTGTGCCTCTGTGTGGAAATCTTTTTGACAAATAATGAACGCAGGTAAAGCGTATAACTTCAATCCTTCAGTTAAAAGATTTTTTCACACAGAGGCACAGAGGCACAGAGGGAACGAGGCACAGCAGATAATAAAGTACGAATTTAAAATCAATTAAACACGGATTTACGCAGATTACGCGGATTTTATCGGACGCATCGGATTTTCGTAGATTTTCCCACGAGCCAATCCGCGAACGGTTTTTGTAGGGGACGGATTTATCCGTCCCGAGGTTACCACGCTCTGCGTTGGTCGGCGTGCGGTGTTGTCTAAGAAAACCACTTAGACAACACCTTACTGCCTGCTTAATGGACGTTACCCGTCCCCGAATTGACGAACGCGCGTACCTCGGGACGGATAAATCCGTCCCCTACAAAAAACCTGCAAAT
>JGI24701J34945_10001710_pt1 | contig 10873 bp, 20 predicted proteins | sample TergutTh196P3_FD_34945 | JGI IMG/M metagenome (IMG submission 34945)
GAACGGCCAAGCCATAATCATCATTCATAATTGGCGGGAATGCCATCATGCTACAAATCAGAGCAGTAGGCGCGACCCACGGCCTTGCTCCTAATGGCACCTTTTTGTCTTCCATTAATTTCCCCTAACTTGCTGTTACGTCGAGTAACCACAGAAAAACACCACGACACAGCTCTCTGCCTTAGGCCGGTGAAAACATACTGAGCAATCTCAGAAAAGCGGCCAGAGAAACTCCTGCTAGCACAGCAGCAGTCCACGCGACATATTTCTGTTTTCTGCCAATGTGCGGTTGGCGCAAAACGAGCGCAGAGAGGCCGATTGCCGGTATCAGCAAAAGGAGCGAATACACATAAGGGCGCGGAAGTGCTGTCGGGAGCGCTACGGTACCAAAAATCGCGCTAAATCCAAAGAAGAAGACTGTCAGCACAAAGATTGCTACTCCGCGAACAAGAGAAAGGCCTGCAACCCACCATTTGGTGCCTAAAGGGGTCTTTTGTTTTTCCATCAGCTCTCCCATCCCGTATCTTTATCATACGTAAAAAACTCTATTCGGTGTAGTTCATTAAAATAAGAACCAGTTGCACGCAAAACATCATCAAGCCCATTATTCCTAATACAAGCGTAATTCTTGCGATTGATTTTGCCGTTGCACTAGTTTGTGGTTCACGCAGGATTAAAACAGAAAAGTACGTTGCGTATATTGGCATGAAAAATAGCCACCGTACAGTCTGAGTCATTAACGGAAATATGCTCAATACCAGAGTGAAATAAGGAAACCACGGTTCTGCGCCGCGAGGTACTTCTTCATCTTGCATAAGATATCGACTCCTTTGAAATTTGTGGCTAACGTTCTAAACTAACCCCTGCAACGAAATAGTTGACCCCCATCAGCATGACATTCTAAACTGCGTTTTATTTGAAATAAGGTAAGTTGGTGAGTAATTGTTGTCCGATGTTCTTCAGCGCAGTACAACTGACATATTGAGAATTAATCCTTCGGATATAGCCTGTAATAATTGTAGCGTTCAGATGGGCCAAATTCGTTCTTGCGGAGTTCGAATCTTCTGATAGGCTAGCATGCGATCCAAAGGTCACAAGGTTTCCCCGATTGGTGAAATATGCTGGTATATAGAAGCCACTGCCAAGATCAAGGGGTGGTGGCCCAAACTCTCGCTTAAGAACACCAAACGGTTGACCTATATAGTCATCAAGATTGCTGCTCTCATCAACAACGCCAACGCCCTTGCTGTACACCAAATCTCTGTCGACAGAATAGACGACCGCCGCTGTGATTGTTTTTCCATCACGTGTCGTTACTAAAACCACATGACCATTAGGTTCACGATAATAATAGCAACCTGATATTCGTATTGATAATAATTGCTTGCCACCCGATAGTGTTACATCTGCAACATCTTGGCCGATAGTTATCTCTTTATATTCTGGTTTTGCTCTATCGCTACAGCCAACAATCATCAAAATTACCCCAAACAATACCGCGGCTACAATCCATCTGCTATCTCGCATATCCCACCTCATAATATCCAATGAACTCAGAAGAGCAAGTATCAAACCGTAAACTCGAGAGTGGTCTCTCCTAACTCTCTAGCAACTGTCGCCTCCATTTTTGTTCCACCAATGGGTCACTGCTATGGTGCTTCAAATATCTCGACGATTTCCCATTCGCCGTTTTCTTTATGAATCTTCCATTTTGTGAATATACCTATTGATCCATTGATAATTTTTCCATCTTTGTTATAAGCTTCCTTGCTATATAGAGCCCATATGTATCCGTCCTTAAAATTGTGCAGAGTGAACAGTCGCACTAATTCCAAATTTACCCCTCCGAGCTCTTCGTCGGGAAAGCGATAGCTCATGTTATAGGCATTTATCGGCCTTCCTTCTGTTTCCGCTCTATCAACCTTCCAGAGAAAAACATCTCTCACTTCACGATAGAGAGAATTTGTGTCCAGAAACATCACAAGATAAGCAAGCAGCAGGACAGCCAGCATAGCGCTGATAACTCTTACTATCTGATTATTTATTAAACCCTTCAAAAAATCGATTTTCTCACCTCTCTTTATCAGCCCCACATACGAATAATAAATATTATGTCGTTTTCAACCGCTGATTTATTCCTAAAACTCCTTGAATAAAACATCTATTTCACGCTCGTCAAAAATTTCACCATTACTGCAGTATTTCTCTATTTCAATCGAGCCATCAGGCATGAACTCAATTTCCCATTTTTGCCCAGGAACAGAGACAATGACCATGATGCTATCCCTAATCTTTGTCAATCTGTAATAAAATTTTTCCTCTTCAAGCCGATTTAAAAACATTATCAGATCGTTTAAACCATACATAGAGAACACCTCTTTTCTGCCTGTTGTACTCGTTGCTGTTAAGCAGCTTAAATATTGCCTTATAGCCAGGTAGTCCTTGTTGCGCTCTTCTTTGAATTTCTCCTAACGACAGCTTGCCGATGTCCGCCCAACTTGGACTTCCTGATGGCAGTGGAGCATTTTTTATACGTGTTCGTACGATGCATCGTTAATATCTTTAACAGCGGTGTTTGTTTGATTATTCAACATTCTCATACGTAACCTATCAGCCAATATCCAACGATTGCAAGGAGTGTCACGACACCAAGTACTGCTGCAACTTTTGCTATCAGTTTTTGTCTCGGTTCTGCCTGTGGATTGAGCCACACAAACAGAGAAAAGTAGATTGCAAATATTCCGAGCATAATTGAGTAATAGGGGTAGTAAGGATAACGAAAAACTGTTGCCAGCAAAGCAGCTACTCCGAATACGAGTACAAGGTATGCCACCCACGGTCTTGCACCTAATGGCACCTTTTTCTCCTCCATTAATTTCCCTAGACGCCTTTTGTCGTCTGCGATTTCCTGCTCAACGGTCATAGCATTCCCCAAAGCTATCTCTTCGGCGAATAAATAGCTCACATTCGAGACATCAAAGTTGCCATCTATATCTGTTCCATCTGCGTTATATATTTGCATTTCATTAATAAAACCATCTGCAACATGCAACAAAAACGTTACTATGTTTCCGTTGGGTTGACTAGCATCCATCGTTACTGGAACTCGCGTACGATACGGATAACGTTCATTAGTCTTCGGCGCAAAAATCACAGAGATATATTCATACTCGCCATACACTTTATAGGCTGCTCCGGCAAGCTGCTGTTCGATGATATCTTTTCCGGCAAAATTTTCAGCCAACAGCTTGTCTAGCCATAGAGAGATTTGCTCACAAGCGTAGTTCCTGTTTTCAGGCATCGACCAAAATGCAACTTGCTCGTAAGAATAGTTGCTGTTTTCAGGCAAGGAACTATCTAGGTGGATGGTACGTACCAATGTTAAATCACCCCTGTTGTTGGTCTACGAACCATGCAAATTCACAGAACAATCAGCGTCATCCAAACTTTAGCACTTACTACTCTACACCAATGGTGCCAAGGTAGCTTTTTTGCCAATGCCTCTCTCGTTTATCCTGGCAAGAGATTTGCCAAAACGATTGAGTGTGTCAGGCTCTGTTCTAATATAAAAGCAACAATTGTGTGTTTCGTAGGAACCCCCGTCCTCCAGTTCCATATAGACTTCAATAAGAAGATGACCAAGTGCATCTTCACATGAAAACTCAAGAGACACACATGTTGTCGAATGATCGCCTTTAGTGCCATTTTCCCATAGATATCTGTCATCGGGGCTTTGCGGAAAAGTCGCCAGGCGTGAGGCGAGTTCGTCTATACGTGAATCCTGTGTGTAGCTTTGAGTTTTTGCACAGATAGTCTCTGATTGAGCCACAACTTCAATCTCAAAAAATTCTATATCTTCCCACACTCGCTCAATTGAAAGAAAGTCCATCATTTTACCCTTCTGACACCCCTGATGGAAGTGGTTACAGCAACGTTGCTATTTTAGCACGTCAGGAGTCTACGTTTTTCATCCCGCAGAAAACATAGAAACTATGAAGGCAACTACGAATATACCCACCATATATCTTGCGCTCCCGCTATAACATCCCCAGCCCCAAAAGTATACAGCGCGAGTAAAAAACTTCTTCTCATCGTCCACCTCACTTGCTGTTCAATGGCTTCACACACAAAGCTTCTGGCAGGCCCCATCTTCAAGTTTCATATATTTTTCCCTCTTTTGGCTCCGTAATATAAACTACTCATAGCATTTTGTAGTCTATCTTGATTTGAGTCTATTGAGATTAGGTTATTTTTGCTTCCACTATCGACTCGGGGGCATTCATTTGTCCATTTCTTGAACCGTCATACTTGCGACATAACATAACCGCAACGACAAATGTGAATGTTGCAAAAGTTGTCGTTAGCGTCGCATTTATAATTACAAACAAAACATTTTTCGGCAGAAAATCAAGTATTGCCTGCAAAATATCTCCGCCCACAAGCATTGCCAATACAGCAAGAAATGTACGCCATGAAATACGAGCAGCAACTGAGCCCAGTGCAGCCATACGTGCTACTATGCAGACAATATACGCTGCAGATACTATGGCACCTAGCGTAGCAATTATTTCAATAACATGCATCCCCGCCACTTCTGTATCCCAAAATACAAATATCGCGAGAGCTCCCAAAACTATGCCAAACAAAAACACCGCACCAAGAGCAAGCATGAGTCCCAGAGCAAGCTCCTTAAAAAACTTTCCGAGCGTTATCGGACGCATCCAAAGATACAGACCAACAGGAAAAAGCAGTGTGCCAAAAACAAAAAGAACAAACAACCCTACCGCAAAAAAAGATGCATCAGTAGCTGCTGCAAGAATGTTGCTATCGGGATTAATGAGTGCATAGGAAAGCCGCGTGAACGACACTATAAACGTTCCTGCAACGTATGCTGCTACTGCCCATTTCTTGCGCTTGATGCCTTCCATTATTCTGTTCATCCGCCTCATATCCTTTCATCGTGCAATGTTCGCTTACGTCAATACAGCACTCTATTCTATTCGAGAAAATACCTTTTCATGTATGCATCCCAATATATTTTGCTGAGATCCTGAAGCCAAGAATGGTCTCCAGATTGGGCTTTCTCGTGCATAGCTTTTTGTACATATGCCCGCTTGGGTCGCTATAAAGCAGCGGATTGTTGGCGGTGTAGACATACTGGTTATGCGTCAATGGATCTCCCGATTCCCCACGATAGGTGTCTTCGGTGATAAAGCGGCCTGCATCGGGTGCGTAGTAGCGCGCACGCAGATACTGCATGCCGGTGGTGCGGTCAGTGCGCTCGGCGTTGTAGGTATACGGGTTAGTGTGTCACCTATTCAGTTGCCAAGGTGCGAGGTGGTGCTATTATTTCAACACTCGAAGGGTTGTCGCTATGAGACTTCAGATGTCTCAACGATTTGTTCTTTCGTGCATCTAAGAATGGACGGGAATACAGAATACTTTTTAGCCGATACTGACATATTGAGAATTAATCCTTCGGATATAGTCTGTGATAATTGTAGTGTTCAGATGGGCCAAATTCGTTCTTGCGGAGTTCGAATATAGCGTCTTGCGGAGTCAGCACCCTAAAACGTGGAGTTTTATTCACGTCTTGGTTATGATGCATCAGAAATGAAGCAACTACTGGATCAATTCCTCGATACTTTTGCTTAAACACTTCGTCATACATAACTTTACCGTTATGGGCAAATATAATCCCGGACTGCAGATCAAAGAGGATATCGCACTCTATGCCGAGAGCTTCTTCTATTTCTGCTTTTGTTACTGGATGTGCATAGACAACAGCTCTATCCCATTCAAAATCGGTAAAATCCGCTAGGTTTATCTCTAGGTATTCACCCGTATGGTTTCTCTCAGCATATCTTACGATACGTGATTCTAGGGGGTGCTTGTTGCACCCTGTGGTCATCACAGCTACCGCAAGCGTTACAAAGACAATGAGTGCTCTTCGCTTCATTGAACAATTCTTATATTTAGGGGGAGAAAAGATTCTGTAAATATGTAGCAATTTCATCAGGGTTTGATTACACGATGTTTCTGTGGAATTCTCCTGCGTCACTTTATGCCACAGCGTCTATTCTCTTGATCAGCTTATTTGTCCAGACAACAGACTCATCGACACTGTCCAGCACAGAAAGATTGTTCTTTTGGGCATCGTATAACTCACCCCAGTTTTCTTTTTTCTTGATGATTGGCGGCCAAGCCTGAAGATTTCGATATGCAAAGAGCCTCACGCAAGCCTGTCGCGTAGCCGCATAATCGATGTTTTCATTTTTGACAATCAGTTGCAGGTCTATGAGATCATGGGCACGCGAGCTGTTTTCTTCGCTGAGTCCATGAAGCTTCTGTGAGATTTGATGATGAAGTGCCATGCAAGGCATGGGAGCCGGGCTAGGCAGTCCGATTTTCGAAAATATTTGGACGATGCTTTCAGAGATTGTATACTCGGGCTCATAGGCATCGCCTATCTCATCGTGTCCGATTTCAAGAATTACTGTTAGCCACGCCTTTCCTTTGTAGGAAAGCTTTACCTCAAATGGCTGCATCACGTATTGAGTGGGAACACCTTCTGGTGTTGCGGGCGCTCTAGCCACAAGTCTGCCGGTGAAATCATGCCACCCTTTCTCCAGTAGCTCCGCCATCTGTTCTTCAAATTCTGTAAGAGCAGTACCTCGGACTGTGTCTAGGTCATTCGTGAAACGTGCATTTTCATTGCCCCAGCGAAACTTCAAAGAACTGCCACCTTTCACAACACCTGATGGAAGCATCTGGCCGACGATTGTATTGGCAATAAGGGTTCTTGTTCGCAAGAAATTATCGCCTGTTCCAAAAGCTCTTTCAATCGCTATGTCAAGATTCCTTCTGCTGTTTGGTGTCTTGGTCATGACGCATCCAATTCATCAAGAAGTTCGATTCTTTCAGTCTCTTTTATGTATCCCTGGCGCCGGGCTTCTTCAACTGTATCTATTAGCCTATCAGGCATCACTGATTTCATACTGGCACGAATCGCATCGGTCACGCTTTGAGAGGGAACTCCATCGTAGTTAGTTGGTTGATAATCCGCCTTGATTACAATGATATGCTCCGGCAATGTCTTCCTCACGCGCGCAGGTGTTGCCACAAATATTCGAGCAGGGTTTGTGGGAGCTAGTTCAAGCATCGAGATAACAGATTCACCGTAGAGGTAGGCATTCGACCCAACAAGCGCAACAGCCTCCGCATAGACATCGTAGGGTGTCGGGATATAGTGAGCTAGCTTGTAAACGCCGTATCCGCGTCTCAATAGACGCCCACGCGCTGTTAGCGCATTCATCACTTTGCGTGAGATACCAAGTTTTTTCACTTCTGCAATAGTGACGAGTCCGTAATTGTCAGCACCGATTTCGTATATGTCATCGTATTGGGTCATGTCAAAATGTTACCACTTATGGCGACCTTTTGACAATATCTATTCTGCTCTAAACTTTGCAAATTCAGATTTGGTCCAACAACATAATAGTTCGCAGCATCACCGTTTTTAATCGATCCGTTTATCCCAACTTAGCACGTAAGAAGTCCACATCTTTCATCCCGCAGAAAGCATGAAGTCTATGAAAGCAACTACGAACATGCCTGCTATAAATCCTAATGCAGACAGGAAATAAATTGCAATAAGCTGCGAACCTTGTCTTTCAGTCCACGGAATTAACTGTTTTTCATAGGCAAGATATCTTTCTTTTGGTGGCAGTGGCCACTCTTGTTTGCACGTGTTACAAACTAGATAATACTCACGAGAAACGATACGCCCAAAAAGAATTGGTCCCTGCCAAATCCCTTTGAGCGTATAGTCTAGCACAACGCTACAGATACTCTCGTCACAAGAATCACAGATTAACTCGTCTTCAGGCAATTGAACTCTTTTTTTCCAAGTACCCATGTTATCGATCTGAGATCTTATCAACGATAGGATCTCCCCCAAGTCCAATGGTAATAAGAGTTATGTTAACAAGAGTATTTGATGCTTGCGGATCAAGGCTACCGATAGTTGATGAAACTGCTCCAGGCGCAGCGACAACAGCGCCAATTCCTGTTGCGAAGGTTCCAACTGCAGCGGCACCGCTGTGGCCAAAATTCTTATTAATGTTGGTATAGAAAATATAATTTTGTGTTTCAATCATCAGTTGGCCTACTTTCCATGCCAAACTGCCAGTACTTTACCATCGTTTTTTCGGATTAATATCTCAGGTTGCATATCTTTAGTCTTCCGGGAAAACCATATCGGCGCCGTTCATATAAATCATCTTCCCATCCAAAGAGTTTTCCCAAATGCTAAACTTCCAAAACAAATCCTTGCCTATCTTCAAATAATATACATTATTTGTGGTATCAGTTATTCGAACAATATATCCATAAAGATTTCCATTGCGCCTTACTTTCTCCTCAATTTTCGCACTCTCAATGTCAACCTCCAATTTGGTAAATACCTCGGCTAGCATATCCGTATCCTCTTTTGAGTGCCAAAGGAAAGTCCTTTTTAGGATTCTTTCGTTCTTCTCCAACACGCTTTCATCGATATTCCTACATGCTGTATTACTCATGCTCAATCCAGCTAGTAGCATAATGCAAGATACCATAAGAATAAACCTTGTAACTGTCATTGCTCATCCTTTCTACCAACTGCCAGGATACATTAGTGGAGATTCAGCCATGTGATGCTGCCGCTTAGTGAAATCAGCAAGGTCACTGGCAACATTCATCGCAACAAACCAACGTAGCTGAACAGAGGATAGAGTGATGCTAGAAAGCATAGGCCAAAAAAGGGCCACGCTCCAATTTTCAGCATATGTGAAAAGAATGGATGAGTGAACTGCAATGAGAAAACCGTATTTTGTGAAAAACAAGTGCAACTATCACCTCATCTACTTGAATTCTTGCTGCTTTCCAGTTTCTTGAGCCTTCAATACTCTGGCCTATCTACCAACCTCGATAAGCGATACTTGAAAAATATTGGTCTTGCTGCGAGTAATAAAGAAATCGTACTGCTCACTATCCCACCAAGGACGTGTCACATTAACTCTTACATAAAACATATCATCGTCATCGATATTGCTAATTTCTTGCAAATGACTTTTGGAATATCCACTGTCAACACGTACTAATCCCTGCATATAGTCTCTATCAATCCAATAAAAAATCCTCTATTGTAGAGCTGAGGCCTGTTCTCATCAAGGGATTGTTGAAATTTTTCCGTGAATATATCATCTGCCATTGCTCTGCCGTACCTATTGAACTGTACTCCCATAGCCTGATTTATTAGATTTATGATGGCGGTGTTCGTCTCTTTGTCAAATGCATCGTTGTGGCGGATGCGGTTGGTGTTGATAGGCGCATACCAAAGATAGTAGGTAGTTATTGACAAAAGCGCGAATAAGACGGTCAGTATGATGATGAACAATCTGTGTGTGGACATAAACACCTAAACTCCCCTTTGTCGAGCATTTTCCATATAGCCAAGAAGCGGAGACCTCTCATGTTTTTTTCAACGCAGATGACCAGATTTACCAAAAAAGAGGTATCCTTTTATCCTCGACTAGCATATAAGCACCATCGGTTAATCCCTCAACATAGATGTAGATGATTTGCCCACTACTTGTACTTCTGATGATATCAAAATCTAACCTATTGTCACTTTCGTCAAATACCTCAACTTCAGTCCTTGCCAGATAAAAAGCTACAACAATATAGTAATCATTCGTTTTTCTCACATGATGCACCTGGAGAAGCTGGGGTGCACCATTTAAATTCCTCTGTGTTCTCTTATTGACTGAAAAAATGCTTGATAGCTTGTATCCATTTCTGGTTCTCGGAAAAACACAACTTGAAACTCCTTGATTGGTTTCGAAAATCACCATACTTGAGTCTCTGCCGGAAAGCACTCCCTCAATACTTCCATTATAAGCATAGCGAAATGCATTTTCTGGTGTCTTGAAGCTCACAAATAGATTTTCGGGTGGTGCTGCACTTAGGACAACGACAAGCAGTGTGAATATGGTTATAAGAATAACTACCCGCAGCCTATTGCCTAATGCCGGAATTCTTGAAAGTGCAAAATACAAGCAAGCCCACATAAGCAGTCTACATCTTTCATCCCGCAGAAAGCATGAAATCTATGAAAGCAACTACGAATATGCCTGCCATAAATAAAAGTGTGAGCAAAAAGATAATTGCAAGAGCTCTCAAGCCATCTCGCTCAAGCCATGGAACCAGCTGCTTTTCGTAAACAAGGTATTTTTCTTGAGGTAACAACAGTCGTTCCTGTTCACACGCATCACAAACTAGATAGTATTTTCGAGAAGTAATGTGTCCCCAAATGGGTGCTCCTAACCACAATCCCTTGCTTTTATAATCCAAGATAACATGACAGGCATCCCTCTTGCAGGAATCGCACAAGCAACTCGCCTCAGGTAACTGAATCCTTTTTTGTACTGATGCTGGCATAGGGATAAACATCTTCTCTTCGCCTATTCAACTACTTGCTAAATGCTGAATCTATAAGATCGACTGTGACATTGGTTAATGGTTTAAGAGCTTGGCCAACAATGGCCTCACNTGCTGCTGGCGCAGCAGCTACGGCACCAACGCCCGTTACAAAAAGTCCGACTGAGGCAGCACCTTTTACGCCAACATACAAGTCTTGGTTGTCCGCAAATAGTCCGTCTTTGATTGGATCAAGCGCAGGCGTAGCGGTATTCCCTTGCAAGCCATAGCCAACATCCTGCACACCAGCTATAGCATCTCCCGCTGAAAAGGCAATGGCAGTGCCCGCAGCTCCCGCCGCAAGAAGCGGAAGAGCCACACCACCCGTCGCAATACAAGCGGCAACTACACCAAC
>JGI24701J34945_10001711_pt1 | contig 10873 bp, 11 predicted proteins | sample TergutTh196P3_FD_34945 | JGI IMG/M metagenome (IMG submission 34945)
CGTTACTGGCGACTTTGGCGAGTCCTTCTTTGCAGCCAAAGCCCCATTCCCCGGTTTTGGGATCGCGGCAGTTGGTCTCGTCGCAATACTCTGCGCGGGTTCTGGCACTGTTATGGCAATAGGAACACTGATCATGATCAATCAAACATCCCATAGAGACTGCAATCTCCGCATCCTTTTCGATCTTGTCTAACAGCTCCGAAGGCAGGACAAGACCAGCATTTTTCTTCGCAGCAGATTCATTGGTATTGGCAATAACCAGAAGTTCAACCCGGTGCATCGTGTCGTTGTAGCACGCCGAAGCAATTTTGCCGTAGTTGATTCTCGGATCCCAATTGCGATGATGGGCGTAGAACTTTCCGTGTGTTACAAAGGTCGGATGGTATTCACGCAAGGTTTTTTCGGTAAACGAATCCCCTTTGCGATTCGATCCGTGGCGGCAATGAGCCCCGATCGCGTTAATGTGAATCGGTACTTCACCGTCAGCAAGTTTGGCATCCCGCATTTCGTACAAGAACTTTTCCGAGGCGGCGGTCTTTTTGAAAAAAGAGTATCCGTCCGAAGGAGTCAGTCCTCTGGAACTGATAGGAACAATATGCCCAATTCCTTGGTCTGCAAGTGTGTCCCAGCTGCCTGCCTCGATTTCCTTGTACAATTTTTCCGAAAATTGCTCCGTCATGTAATTCGCCACCTCTGATTCCAGTATTTTCAATCTCTTTGCAATCTCGGCCAATGGGATTCCCTTTGTCCACATGGCACGAATTTGCGTTTCCAAACGCAAGAGTTTGTGCTTGATATGAGTTTTTTCATAAAGAGGAGTGAGGAGTGCCCATAACAAGACGGGAGGAATGCCGGTGCATGACATAAGGGCGATAGACATCCCATGCCTGCTCTTCCGGCAGTGCGATGGAGTTTCAGCATCCACATACTTCCATTCGCTGCTCCGCCACCGTCGCCGTTGTAAATCTTTTTCCCCGTCTTTCGGTCGATCTCCGGAGAGTCTGGAGAAATGCCATGTTTTTCCAACTCCTGATTCACGAACTCAGGAATGTCTTCAAAGTCTGTGATCTTGTACCGTTTTCCTGTGAGCATGGCAATTTTGCCGAGAGCAAGAACGGCCAGTTGAGCTGGATTGCCGCGTGAAACTGTACCGTCGGGGGAACAGATTCACTAACGCGGACAGTCCCGAAGGGGTCGCCGCAAGCCCGGCTCCCACCAATGCGCCGCGTCCACCGCCTCGTCTCAATTTGCTGAGCCATTTTGACGATGTTGCCGCCCGTGCCGCCGATCGGGCTTGTGCCGTGTTCTGCAAAATAGAAGACCGCAGTGCCGTACCTTTCTGTTGCACTTCCGTCGGCACTTTTGCGTTGAGCCGGTCTAAAAGATTCTTGACCTTTCCCGTGCTACTGGTAATACCGGCAACCTGTTGCGTCATTAAAGTATCGAAGACACTCGGGTTGGTAAGATAATTTTGGATAACGTCGGCAACACCTTGCGAATCTCCCGCTAGAAAAACAGAGCGTCGCAGGGCGACGCCAGAATAACGAAAAAAATTTCCAGGCCAATTTGAAATACGCTCTAATCCCCCGGTTGCTCTCCCCAGATTTCGCGTATCCGTTCGAGTTTACGCTCGACGGTGCGACGCACGCAACCCAATTTGCCCGCTATTTCGTCCGTGCGATAGCCCTCCAACGTCCAAAGGGCTATCTGACGCAACGTTTCGTCCGGCAACCGCTCCAACAATACCCGACAATCTTCGGCAACGCTTACCGCAAATTCCGGCGTCGGCTCCGTCCCGAAAATGTCTGCAATTCCAGCCTCGCTGTCGTCCGGTTGGATGAATATCGACTCCCCTCGCACATGACCACCGCCACGCTTTTGAGAAAATTGAGAACGACGCTTCGCCGTTGCCTTGCGGGCTGTGATCGTTACGAGAAGTTTCCAAAGATCGGCACGATTACGTATATCGTCAAACTTGTGCTTGGCAACGCCCTGATAAAAACTGTTCATCGCACTGATTGCAACATCTTCCTCGTCGAAATCCCTATTGGGAAATCCGTCGAGTTTCCGCTGGGCGAGCCGAACCAACTTGCCGAAATAGTCGTTCCAAATTTTTTCAGCCGCTTCGGCATCCCCATCGGCGATGTGCAGCAAGTATTGTGATATGCTTTCGGTCATAATTCCATACAAACTCGTTCGGAAATCCCCGCTGCCGTCATTCCAGCGTGCGCCGGAATGACGAAAAAGTGCCCAAAGCGATTATGGTGCGTTCTAACCTTTTCGGGCCCAGGCGATGACTTCCAAAATATCCCGAACGCATTCCGACGGATTCTCTATCTCGAACTTTCCTCCGGCATCCAAAACCTCTTTATAAGCCTTGATGATCACTCTAATTCCGGTAGAGCAGAGATACTCCACGTGCTCCATATTCAAAATTAGATTGGGTTGCCCTTCTCGGACAGCGTGCCCGAGTGCGTATCCGAGTTCAACGGCATTGATGGAGTCGATTCGGCCTTTAACGATGAGTCTAATGCCGTTGGAAACTTTTTCCGTTGTAAAAGCAATATCGCCGTTTTTCACTGTACGTCCTTCGTTTTTTATCGGGCAGTTTTCTGCATTGTAACGGATGCCGTCGGGGCAGTCAAGCCGGAAGTTTTGGGACCCGGGGGCTGACGCCCCCCGGCTCGTGCGCTCGCCCTCGGCTCGTGTGCGAGCGACTCTTGCACGACCGTCGCCCGTTCTATGCCAAATCCCTGTCCTCGAATAGCAACAGCGACACGATTAGCATTGCCAAACAATACAGTACGGCATACAGAAATGCGAACGCAACATACCCCCAAGGGACGGTAACGCCCATCGCAACTGCCGTCTCCATATTAAAATGGTCAAGACTCGGCAACACCACACTGACAATGTTCGCGACAAAAACGACCATCGGGATTTGTCCCATCGACGATTGCACGATGACCGGTACGAGGTTGCCCAACAGATAAATCATCAATACCAGGGTCAAATTCGGCAGCAACGGCAGCCGCGTCGAAATCGCGATCGCAACCGCTGCTAAAATCAGCGTTTGAAAATAGGCAAGCGTTAACTGCGGCAAAACATTGTACACCGCGATCGCACATTCGATGGCCGTCGGCACATCTTTGGAGGATTCCCGAGCATCGTAGACCAGTTTGTACGAAACCGTGTTGAGGAAAAAGGTTCCGAGTATCAAAAACAGGAGCGTTACGGCAATCATCACGCCGGTATATTTGCCGAGGATAAATTTTGTTCGGCTCAACGGCTTGGACAAGGCCATCAGGGCGGTTTTGCCTTCCAGTTCGTCCGCAATGGTTGAACTGGCGGTCCAAACGGCCAGGAATACGGAAAACAGCGTTACGACGGTCAATCCCTGCGTGATGACGAGTTTGATGTCTTCGCCGAGCGTGTTGTAGGGAATGAGGAGGAAGATGAAGAGGGTGAAAAGCCCGACGAGTGCCAGGATGAGGAAAAGGGGTTGCAGGAGGGATTCTTTTGCCGTAACCCAGGCGACGGCACCGATTTTGGGCGAGTAAGTGCGGATACAGAAAACGGCGAGTCCGAACAGCAGAAATGCGAGGATGGCTCCGAGGTCAATGTACAGTAAACCTTGGATCCAAGTGGGAATGACGATAGCGGCAAACATCTACTTCGGCGAAAACGAATGGAAANTTCGGATGCGTGGTATTGTAACCGTTTGCATTTGCGATTGCAAGAGCCGGGACNGGGCGTAAGCCCCCGGGTGAATCCACGTCAGACTCCGTGTACAATGGCATCTCCTCGCAAAGAAAACGCAAATAAAACGCCATGATGAAGAAAATCGCCCTCTTCGCCTTCGTCGCCGTTCTGCTCGTTGCCGGAGCAATCTACTACGGATTCAAACAATCCACTCCCTTCGTGCCGCCAAAAGGCACCATANCAATGCAGATTTCTGCCACAACGACCATTCTTACGGAACCCCGNCTGCCAAATGGAGAAAACATTGATTTTCTTGCCGTACTCGATCAACTCTCCTCCGCCAATGCCGACTCCGAAAACAACGGCTTCCGCGAAATCGTTCGACTCGGCGGACGCAGTATTTTCGACATCCCCGATGAAAAATGGGTCATCCTCTGCGACAAATTGCATCTCAATCCCGATGACCCGCCACTNTTTCATTACCAGCCGTTGCTGGCTTTTCTAAAAGATGCCGTCGGCGACAATCAAGCATTCCAAATCCTGTCTTCTCTTGAAAAACGCAAAGAAGATTCTGCGGAACACCTCGAACTCCTGAAACGCTGGGTCGAAGAGATGGAACCGGCAATTTCCGCCGTTGCCGAAGCACTGAAAATGCCGATTTATGTCGTTCCGCCGACCGGAAAATTGAGTGATTTCGACGATTTTTTCCAAGAGTACGGATTAGATGCAGACGATTTTGATTGGCCCGACTTTCTTTTCGTCCTGCTAGTACAACGAGAAATTGTGCGAATGTTTATCTATCGCCGTTTGATTCGTGATATTGACAACAATACGGATAACAATCACGCAGAACGTGGAACGGCACAATGGAACGATGTTCTTGCGATGTTCCGCATTGCGAGACATATGGGACAGTATTTGGAAGGTCTGGAAATTGCGGTGGATTTTGAAAAAGCGGCAGCGTTTCATGCAACGGAAACGTTGAAAAATCACGATTTCGATGCCGATAAACTCCGGCAATGTCTTGCCGACTTGGAGTCGCTTCCCGACCTACTGAACTTGACGGCATATTGGGATTATCAGCGATTCGGCTGGCTGAAAAACATTTCCGATTTTCCCCGAAAAGGCCCTGCCGCGTTCAAAGTTTGGATGCTGCCGATACCGGAACATAGTCCTTGGATTACGGACGCGGAAAAAGAGTTTTTGCGGCAAGCCAACCGGGCGGTCAAAAAGGTGATTCGGGTCTATCGTACCGTTCCTTTCGATTGGAACATCATTGCGGAAATAATGAATGCCGAGTTTGATGAACTTCAAGGCAAGTCGGGCAAGCAGACGATTTTTCAGTCGAATCCCGCGTTGCGGAAACTCTATGACGAAACAGAGGTTCCCGAGTATTCGTTTGATGATGTTTTAGAGATTGCTGAAGGCGGGTTCATAAAAGTGTTGGAAATACATCGACTTATGGATTCCAAAGGTGGTTGGAACAGCATCATCGCGAAAAAATGGGATGTTCGCCGTTGGCAGGGGATGTCGATAGAGGAGCGTTCGGTCTATTTGGGCAAGGCTCATTTTGCCTCGTATGCGACGCCGCCCGAAGTCTTTGCATATAAGAGTAGGGATGCTGCGACGGCTTTGGACGCGTTGAAGACGGCAATTGCTCTTCAACTGCACGAAGCCGAGTAGGGGAACTATCCGGCATGCCAATGAGACATTGGGCACCATTTTTCCAGCGCAATCGACCGCCAATCGCTTTCGCTTGCGGTTCCATATGCGTTTGAGTACAATACTTCCGTACGGAACCCATACTCGCTGAAAATTTGGACGTATTCGTTGCCTACACGCCGGCATTGATTGCCATGCTCTTCTTGCTGATGTGTTCCGCCTTCTGCTCGCTCAGCGAAGCCGCTCTCTTTTCGCTCAATCAATCGCAACGCCGAGAACTCCAAGAAAAAGGACAACTCGGAAAAGTTCTCACGAAACTCCTCGAACAACCCGAAAAATTACTCAACTCCATCCTGCTGGCCAACCTCTTCGTCAATCTGCTCTTCTTTACCCTGGCATCCATCATTGCCTTTCGACTCGGAGAACAAAGCACTCTCGCCTGGCTCTTCGGATTCGGTGCGCTCCTGACGATTATCGTTTTCGCCGAAGTGCTGCCAAAAAATGTCAGCGTTATGTTCCCGCAAACGTTCGCTCTGCTCGTTTGCGTTCCCCTGTCCTTTTTGGTCCGTCTGTTGCAGCCGATCTTGCCCGTNTTGTCGTTTCTCAATTTGATTTCACGCCGCGTTGTCTATCCCGACTTCAAACCGGAACCATATNTGCGAGTCAGCGATTTGGAACGGGCTGTNGCCCTCTCCGGTCCCGTAGGGCCGAAGGGAGATAAGGCCGGCAACGATGCTTCNTTGCTCAAAAGGGAACAACGTTCCCTGCAAAATATNGTGGCACTGTCCGATATGCAGGCCGTCGAGTTGATGCGGCCGCGTTCTTGGCTCAAACTATTTCGCCCGCCAATTACGTTTGAACAAATCTTGACCGAACTGGCCGGCACGCTTCCCCGGAGCGGTTATTGTCTTTTCACCGAGCCGGATTCCGACCGGAGGGGAGGGGCAAGAGCACAATCCGACGAAATTGTGTCAGCATTAAGTCTTACCCGGCTGACGGCAGCCAATCTTGAAACGGCTTGGGAAGAACAACTCGAAGACGTCGTGTATGTTCCGTGGTCGACATCGGTTGCCGAAGTGTTTGACCGTTTGCTTCAGGCCGATCTCAAGGTTGCCGTCGTCATCAACGAGTTTGGCGAAACGATCGGCATCATAACGGTCGATGACATCGTATCGACGATATTCACACGGGAGCAGGGCCGAAGTCAGGGAATTCTCAATCGTCGGGAATTGTTGCCGATGGGACAGAATCATTGGCAACTGACGGGTTTGACGAGTTTGCGGACATTGGAGCGGAAGTTTGGAGTTTCGTTTCGTCAGTATTCGAGTTTAACGGTGGGCGGTTTATTGCGGGAATTATTGGAGCGTTTGCCACGCATTGGCGATCAGAGTTTGGTCGACAATTTGCGGTTTAGCGTGGTAAGCGTCGACGAAGATTTCGGATTGGTCGTCGAATTGCATACGAACTAGGACCGTTAGTGCGAGAGCCTATTAGCGCACGAGCCAGGGGTGTAAGCGCACGAGCCGGGGGCGTCAGCCCCCGGGTCAATCCTCACCGGGAGGCTTTTGCAGAACCAACGCAATCGCTTCCTCGAGATTGCAGACCGTCCCATCCAACTGGGCTTCATAAGCCAAATTCAACAATTCGCCCATCTTCCGGCCCGGCTCAATGCCCAATTTGAGCAAGTCCCGCCCCTGCAATATCGGCCTCGGCTTGCTCTCCCGAACATCCAAACGCTTCGCAATCTCCTCCCAAGTCGAAATCTGATATTGCGATCGGCCCGCCCCCCGGCCAAGCAAGTCCGCACGGCACAATGCCGACCACATTCGGATATTCGAAGGAGCCAAACGCACCGCCAACCGACGCACCGCACGAAAACTCGGCTGCGATTCCCCCTGCGCATCTTGTTTCGGCAAAATATGTGCCAAATGCTCGCCCACCAATACAGGAACATGCTCCATAATCTGATTCGGAACCTGCAAACGTTTTAGGAACTGCTTAGCAACCCGAACGCCTTCGACAGGATGACGCGGCGAAGACCAGGTTCCCCGCTCGTTCAATATCGTCGTTGCCGGCTTGCCAAAATCATGACACAATGCCGCAAAAAGCAAAATCGTCCGCTCCGCCGAGCAAAGTTCAAGTTCCTCGGCAATCATCACTGCCGCATCGCACGTCATCTTGGTATGCGTAAAAACATCGCCTTCGGGATGGTACAGCGGATTTTGCGGAACATCAATCAAGGCTTCGATTTCGGGAAACCGGCCAATCCAGCCGGTATCACGCAAAAGTTGCAAGCCTTTGCCGGGAAATTTTCCTTTGACCGCCCATTTTTGCCATTCTGCCCAAATGCGTTCTGCGGAAAGCGTATCGAATTCCGGCAACACTCGGCGACAAAGTTCGAGCGTTCGGTCTTCCATGTCGAAGCCGAATCGAGCGGCGAATTGCATTCCACGCAATACTCTTAAGGGGTCTTCGCAAAATGCTTCCGTTGGAGCCCGGAGAATACCGGCATGCAAATCATCCAATCCGCCGAAGGGGTCGAGCACGGTGCCGTCGATTCGGACTCCGATGGCATTGATTGTAAAATCTCGGCGTGAAAGGGCGATGGTTGGATCGAGGAAGGGATCGGAGATGACGTCGAATCCTTTGTGTCCGGCAGCGGTTTTGGATTCGGTCCGCGGCAGGCTCAGGTCGATGTCGTTATCAACTTTGACGGTGCCGAAACTTTGTCCGACCCAACCGACGTGAAAATGGGGNCGTAAGATTTTGAGGATTTGTTTNTAGGANAGTCCATAGACTTCGATGTCGATGTCTTTGGTTTCGATGGCGAGAAAGTGGTCGCGAACGCANCCTCCGACGAAGAGGCAATCGTTTGCACCGCCGTCTTTGAGCAGTTGGATGATGCGTTTGACCTTTGGTTTTTGGGAAAGGGGGAGATTCATGTATTGTTAGCGGTTTCTTTTTATTTTAGACACTTTTCCGTCCTTCCGGCTTGCCGGAATGACGGTTTCTGAACAAGTCTATTGCCTTCCAAAAATACCCGCCCATTTTTTATCCGCTCGCCATCATACACAACGCAACAAGATATGCCGCATAACAAAGCAGCAAGAAAATGCCTTCGCCACGAGTTACCTGCCGACCCGTAACACAAATCACTATGCAAAACAACGATATGACGATCATGATCGGGATGTCAAACAACAAGGCCTGCGAGGATACCAGCAAACCGCCAACATCCGTGCCGCCAGAAAATAATGCCGTGATCCCCAAAACGCCCAAAACATTGAATATGTTGCTGCCGATGATGTTGCCGATCGCAATGTCCGACTTGCGTTTGACCGCCGCCACAATCACGACGATCAATTCCGGCGATGCCGTACCCACCGCCAATACCGTCAGTCCAATAAATAATTCGCTCACTCCCATCATCACGGCTACTTTGACACTCCCCTGAACCATCAGTTCGGAGCCTATCACGAGCAAACCAACTCCCACGGCAATCAGTGTGAGATTGATCAGCACATCTTTTCCGACGCTTTTCTTGCTGGCAGCATTTTTTTCGTCCGGCTGGAGGCTCTCTTCCAGTTCCCGAGCATAAACTTCATTGTTTTCTTTATGGCACCGGAGTTCATAGATCGTCCATCCCACGTAGGCGAGCAGCATCGCCAGCATGAGACCGCCCATCCATGGAAAAATCACTCCTTCAAATTGGCCGCTAAAAAACGACGATATTGGCATTGTCGCACCCAAAATTGCCAGGGGGAGTACCAAAACGGCCACGGCGATCATCAGGGGGATTTCTCGCCGAATCAGACTCGAACAGACGGCAACCGGACTCAATAACGCGGCGATGCCGAGAATCAAGCCGATGTTACAGATATTGCTTCCGACGACGATTCCGATGGCGAAATCGGTACTTCCCTTCAGGACGGCACTGATTGACAGGGCGATTTCGGGAGCACCGGTACTGAAGGCCACAATGGTTAAGCCGACAATGAGAGCGGGTATTTTGAGAGTCACGGCTAATTGGGAGGCACCGCGGATAAGGATTTCGGCTCCGCCGACGAGAATAGCCATCCCGACGGCGATGAGCAAAGTCGGGCCGATGAAGCCCCATTGGAGAATGATGTCGAACATTTAGGAGTGAGGAGTTAGAATACAGGAAATAGGAGATAGAATTCTAGGTACAGAGCCCGACGCGTAAGCGAGGGAATTCCCGGCTCCGGCTACGGGCTTCGTAAATACCAACATCAGACCATTGCAACCGAGTGATCCTTGTCATATTGTACCGCTTCATTAAAAAACGTTTCGGAATCATAGCGGTCAAAGTATTCTTTTGCCCAAACGGTATAGTCTTGCGGTTCCTTCAAGAGCGTCGCGATGAAAAGTTCCGTATCAAGAACGCCTAAATGGTTCAAAAGAACCTGAATTCCTTTTTGCATCACTGCGGCTGAATGACTCATTGTTGATATCCTTCTAAATAATCCAAAAACTGGATGGGATTGCAAATGATAATACCCTGTGCCGGATATTTCAGTAACCGATTATCGACGGTAATAAAATAGCGGCTTTTCGATTCAAGGGCACACGCAATATGATAAGCATCTTTGGTTTTAACGCCTGCGTTAATCATCTCTTCCGCCCGTCGTCTGACTGCCGAACCGTGTGTATGATCAATATACACGGCGGCATTGACAAAAAACACGTCAATAGATTTCTGATTATGCGGATAAGGTGATCTGCTGTTTTCAAACCGACTGACGAACGAGTAAGCCAATTCAAGTTTTCCCTCGATAACAAGCCGCTGGATATACCGTTTGGCGTCGGCCTCCAACGCAATCTTGATTTTTGTCAGATCATCAAATGGACGATTGTAAACACAGTTGTCCAGATAAATCCTTGCCTTGCCCTCCATTTTACGTCATTGTATCCTGTGGAACGGAACTTTCAATAGGCACATTCGCGACCCTCCGGTCGCGGCTCCGATTTACGGCTCCCAATTCCCCATTATACTACGCGGCACGGCGGACTTGCCGATGGATGCCGTCCCTGGATATCGAACGAACAATTGTCTCCGCTACGCTTACCGATTCCAATGCCCGTATGCCCGATACTCGCGGCATCCTGCCCAACTGAATCGACTGCACAAAATCCTCCAACTCCGCCGCCAACGCATCGACGGCATCATACGTCCGCGACTCGAGTGCAAACGCATCCTGCATAAATGCCGGGGCAAGCAACGATACCGAACTCGGCAAGACATTGCTCGGTGCAAATTTTCCCTGCAAAACGGTCTCGTCCGCACGATGACATACCGTCGTCCGCGTAGCGAAATCGACCGAAATCGTTGCCGTTGCCGTTGTGATCCGCATTTTTCGCTCCGCTTTTTCCGCAACCCGGGACGCAAACAAATTCGCCGCCCAACCGTTGTCAAACCGCAAACGAGCCTGCGCAACGTCTTCATTCGGCCCGCCAACGACATTGAATCCAATCGCATCCACAGAAAAAA